>Ga0105106_10001258_pt1 | contig 18148 bp, 12 predicted proteins | sample PPLLaktember2015_5_FD_79109 | JGI IMG/M metagenome (GOLD analysis project Ga0105106, IMG submission 79109) | Freshwater sediment microbial communities from Prairie Pothole Lake near Jamestown, North Dakota, USA - PPLs Lake P8 Core (1) Depth... | ecosystem: Environmental > Aquatic > Freshwater >...
GGCGCGACCGGACGCTGCGTCGAGATCCCGTACGCGAAGCGCATTCCGCCCAAGGCCGACGCGCGGGCGTGGCGCACGATCGAGTGCAACGGCATGGTGCTGATCTGGCACCACGCCGCGGGCGCCGAGCCGAGCTGGATGCCCGAGCGCATCGATGCGCTCGACGACCCCGGCTACCGCCTCCACGCGACCCACGAGTGGACGATCGCGAGCCATCCCCAGGAGATCATGGAGAACGGCGTCGACTTCGCGCACTTCCAGACGCTCCACGGCTGGAAGTGCAAGAAGCTCGACTGGCGGCCGAACGGCCCGTACTACTCGCTGAAGATCGACGTCGACACCGGCGCCGAGGGGCAGGCCGCGACCGCGGGCAACATCACCGACGCCGACTCCTTCAACTCCGGGCCCGGCTTCCTCTACACGCGCTTCCAGGGCGCCCTCGACGGCTTCGCCGTGAACGCGCTCACGCCGGTCGCGCCCGAGGTGCTGCACATCCAGCACCGCTACTACGCCCACGAGCGCTGCGACCCGGCGCTCGTGAAGGGCTTCTTCGAGTTCTACGTGCGCGACTACGATCTCGACATCCCGATCTGGTCGAACAAGGTCTACCGCGACCGGCCGCAGCTCACGGAGGGGGAGGCCGATTTCGGTCGCTTCCGGCGCTGGTACGCACAGTTCTACTCGGAGAGCCGAGAGCAGGGGGCGAATCGATGAAGCGGCTCGAGGGCAAGGTGGCGCTGGTGACGGGCGCCGCGCGCGGGCAGGGCGAGGCCGAGGCGCGCCTCTTCGCCGCCGAAGGCGCGAAGGTGGTGATGGGCGACGTGGCGGACGCCGCGGGCCAGAAGATCGCGTCCGAGCTCGGCGACGCGGCGATCTACCGCCACCACGACGTGTCGAGCGAGCAGAGCTGGCGCGACTTCGTCGGCGCCGCCGTCGAGCGCTTCGGGCGGGTGGACGTGCTGGTGAACAACGCCGGCATCCTGCACGTGGCGCCGGTCTCCGAGATCAAGCTCGCGGACTACATGCGCGTGATCGGCGTGAACCAGGTCGGCTGCCTGCTCGGGATGCGCGAGGTGATCCCGCACATGGCGAAGCAGGGCGGCGGCTCGATCGTGAACATCGCGTCCACCACCGCCATGGAGGGCGCGATGGGCCTCGTCGCGTACTCGTCGAGCAAGTTCGCGATCCGCGGCATGACGAAGACCGCAGCCCTCGAGCTCGGCCGGGTCGGGATCCGCGTGAACGTGATCTGCCCCGGCGGGATCGACACGCCCATGGGCCGGGGCGAGCAGGAGGGCTTCGAGGCGGTGGACGCGAGCGCCTGGTTCAAGGCCCTGCCGCTCGGCCGGATCGGGAAGCCCGAGGAGGTCGCGAAGCTCGCCCTGTTCCTGGCGAGCGACGAGTCGTCCTACTGCACCGGCGCCGAGTTCGTGGCGGACGGCGGGCAGCTCGCCGGGGAGCGCTTCGCCTAGCCCGCGCCGGGCGCTCCGGCGCCCGCGCCGCGCGGCCGTCGTTCGGCCCGAGACGCGCCCGCGACGGCCGCTCGGGGGGGCGTAAGGCGGATCCCTCGGTCGGCCGTTACGAGGGCCGCGGAGCGAGGCCGCGACCCACGGGTCGTCCCCGCGCCGGAAGGGCCGGAAGGGGACGACGGATGGACGGCGAACGCCCGGTGCTCGGCGTGGGGATCATCGGCTGCGGTGCGGCCACCCGGCGCATGCACCTCCCCGCGCTCGCCTCGCTGCCCGAGCTCTTCCGCGTGACGCACCTCGCGGACGCGGCGCCGGGCGTCGCGGAAGAGCTCGCGGCTCCCTTCGGCGCGCGCCACTCGACGGACGCCGACTCGCTACTCCTCGACCCCTTCGTGGACGTCGTCGCGGTCGCCGCGGCGGACCCGCTCCATGCCTCCCACGCCATTCGCGCCTGTCGCGCCGGGAAGCGCGCGGTGCTGGTCGAGGCGCCTCTCGCGCTCACGCCGACCGAGGCGCGGGCGGTGGTGCGCGCCTCCGCCGAGATGGGAACGCCCGTCCAGGTCGGAACGACCCTCCGCTACGACCCGGCCTTCGTGGCAGCGCTGCCCCTGCTCGAGGGGAAGCCCGATCTCGTGGTGATGGAGACCTTCGTCGGGTCCCCGGACGGGGTCGTCGCCGGCGTGCCGGCGGCGTCCGAGACGGAGGATCCCGAAGCGGGCCTGGGCGCGCTCGGAGCGGCGATCCACTACGCGGGCCTCGACGCGCCCGCGGAGCTCGCCGCCCTCGCGCGGCTCGCGCTCCGCCTGTCGAGCCACGAGCTGGCGCTCCTGCGCACGCTCCTCGGCGAGCCGACGGCCGTCGAGCACGTGGCGCCGACTGGGGGCAGCGGCTTCTACGCCGCTCTCGACTACGCGGGCAGCAAGGCGCTCCTCGTCGTGTACGAGAGCCGGATCCGCACGCACGATCGTCGTCTGCGCTGGATCCGCGCCGAGCGCGAGGTCGAGCTGCGACTCGTCGCGGACGGGGATGCCACAGCGGTATCCGAGGCGTGGGTGCACGAGCGCGTCGACGGCGTGCTGCGCACGCGCGCTCTCGAGCCGGCGGCCGAGACGGGATGCCGGAGCCAGTGGCGCAACCTCTACGACGCCGCGCTGGGGGAGACCGCCCCGCTGACGCCCGCCGCCGCTGCGGCGGCCGACGTGAGCCTGGTCGAGCGCATGATGCGGGTCGCGGCGCCGCGGCCCGAGAAGTGCTCCGACGCGAGCGGCGTGGCGCTCCTCGGCGCCGGGAGGATCACCGCCGTCCACGGCCCGATCCTCGACGCGATGCAGACGGCGCGGGTGGCACTCGTCGCGTCGCGCACCGCCGACAGCGCGGAGCAGCGGGCCTGGCGCTACGGCTGCGAGGCGACCGCCTGGGACAAGCTCGACGCGCTGGTCGCGCGTCGCGACGTCGATGCGGCGCTCGTCGCCGGCCCTCCGAGCGTCCACCTCGACCACGCGCGCGCCGCCGTCGCGGCCGGGCGTCACGTGATCGTGGAGAAGCCGCTCTGCCGCACCCTTGCCGAGGCGGACGAGCTCGAGCTCCTCGCCGCCGCCGGGCGCGCCCGCATCGCCTACGCCGAGAACTGCGCCTTCGCCCCGCTGCTCGTCGCCGCGAGCCGGGCGATCGGGACCGGCCGCGTCGGACGCCTGCGGCGGATCGAGGCTTTCACGCTCCATCCCCGGCCGACGCACGGCGACTTCCTGTCCCCCGACTACGGCGGCGGCGCGCTCTTCGACCTGGGCGCCCACACCCTCTGGTGCGCCTGGATGCTCGCGGGCTTCCAGCCGGTGGCCGGAGTACGGGCTGCGCTCGAGGGCGCGCCCGACGAGGGCGACGTGCACGCCGACGTTCGTCTGCGCTTCGAGGGCGGCGTCGAGGCGCGCGTCGAGGTGAGCTGGTGCGCGGAGGCCGGTCGCGCCGGCGCGCGCGTCGAAGGCGACGACGCGAGGCTCGAGCTCGACCTCGAGCCGCACTCGCGCCTGGTCCTGCAGCGCGGGTCGGCGGAGGAGCGCCTGCCCTGGAGCGGCTGCGAGCGCGCGAGCAGCGCCGGCTGGGCCGTGAAGATGGGCTACGTGCAGGAGCTCGAGGCCTTCCTCGCCGCGTTCCGCGCGGGAGAGGAGCCGCGTCCCGACGTGAGCGAAGGCCGCGCGATCCTCGAGATGACGACGGCGGCCTACGCATCCGCGGGTCGCGGCGGCGAGGAGGTCGCGCTGCCCTTCATCGGCGACCTGCGCAAGACCCCCTACCAGCAGTGGCGCGGCTGAGCCGGGGAAGAGGCCTCAGCGCGGCGGCTCGGCGCCCGGTCCCGCCGATTCGGACTCCGGCTCGGCCTCCGCTCCCTCGCCGATCCAGCCCTTGCGGCGGAAGTAGACCAGCAGGCCGCCCACGACGCCGACCATCAGCAGCCACGCGAAGGCGTAGCCGTAGCGCCAGCGGATCTCGGGCATGTGCTCGAAGTTCATGCCGTACACGCCCACGATGAAGGTCAGCGGGATGAAGATGCTCGACAGGATCGTGAGCACCTTCACCACCTCGTTCGTCTTCTGGCCGACGCTCGACATGTAGATCTCCATCAGGCCGAGGGAGAGCTCGCGAAGGGTGTCGAGGACGTCGTGGATCTGCGCCGCGTGGTCGTAGGCGTCACGCAGGTAGACGCGGACCGCTTCGCTCACGAGGGGATGGTCGGCGCGCATCATGGCCGAGATGGCGTCGCGCTGCTGGCGCACGATGCGCGCGAAGCCGAGGAGGTCGCGGCGCGAGCGGTGGATGCGCGCGAGCAGCGCCGGGCGCGGCCGTTCGCTGACCTCCTCTTCGAGCTGCTCGAGCTGCTCGCCGATCGCCTCGACGATCGGGTAGTAGCCGTCGATCAGCATGTCCACGAGCGCGTAGGCCAGGTAGTCCGCCTGCATCGAGCGCACCAGGGCGCCGTGGCGGATGCGCTCGCGCACGGGCTCGAAGACGTCGCGGGTGCCCTCGTGGAAGCTCAGCACGAACTCGCGGCCGAGCACGAGGCTCACCTGCTCGAGCTCGAACTCGCCGTTCCCGGTCGCGCAGGCCATGCGGCACACGATGAGCTCGAGGTCGGGATAGGCCTCGGCCTTCGGGCGCTGGCCCACGTTCACGACGTCGGCGAGGGCGAGGGGATGGATCCGGAAGATCTCCGCGAGGCGCCGCATGATGCGCTCGTCGCCGACGCCCTCGACTTCGACCCAGGTCACCTGGCCCGGCTGCAGGAACGCGGGCAGATCCTCGATCCGCACGTCCGTGCGCTCGACGAACTGGTCCTTGCCGTAGCGGAACACGTTGAGGCGGGTCGAGCCCGGCGGGAAGACCAGGACGCCGGGCGCCGCGCCGACCGGCGGGCGCCGCCGCTTGTAGGATTTCGCGCGCCGCTTCTCGCGCCGCTTCGCCGACATGGCCCCTCCGCTCGCGACCGCCGGCAGCGTATCACGCGCGGCGGCGTCGCTCGTCCAGTCCCGGCACGCCCGATGCGATCTCGCGCAGCAACGCGGCCAGCGGGCGCGCCATGCGGCGCTGCCAGCTCGGGTACGCCTCCAGCGGGAGGCCGGGCAGGTTCACGGGCTCGGTCTCCGCCGCGAGGTCGTCGAGCGAGAGCCCGACGAGGGGCGCGGGTGTCCGACACAGGAGCGCGTGGATCGCCGTGATCCAGGCCGCGGGCTCCGGCTCGGGGCCCTCCGCGGGCGCCAGGTCCTCCGCACGCAGCAGCGCGAGCAGGGCCGCCCGGTCGGCGGCGCGCCGCGCCTGCGCCTCGGCGAGGGCGTCGTCGCTCGCGAGCTGCCCGGCCGTGCGCCGCAGCACGAGATCGCGGCCTTCGAGCCAGCCCGCCACCGGCGCGAGGTCGTGCGTGTTGGCGGTGACGAGTGCGCGCGCCGAGTACGCGGCAGGCGGCCGGAACGCGCTGCCCTCGCGCTCGAAGTAGAGGACGCGGGACGAGAGCACGCCGTAGGAGGCGAGGAGCCCCGAAACCTCCGGCGGCACGGTGCCGAGATCCTCGCCAACGATCAGGGCGCGGTGTCGGCGGCTCTCGAGCGCCACGATGCCGAGCAGCTCGTCCGCGGGCTGGCGCACGTACGCGCCCTCGGCGCCCGAGCGGCCCGCCGGGATCCAGAACAGGCGGTGCAGCCCGAGGGCGTGGTCGATGCGCACGGCGCCGGCGGAGGCGAGGGCGCCGCGCAGCAACGCGATCCAGTAGGCGTAGGCGCTCTCGCGCAGGCGCGTCGGGTCGAGGGGCGGGAAGCCCCAGTCCTGCCCCGTGACGGAGTAGTCGTCCGGCGGCGCGCCGACGTTCGCGCCGAAGGCGAAGAGCTCGCGAAACGACCAGGTGTCGGCGCCGTCGGGCGCGGAGCCGACCGCGAGATCCTGGTAGACGCCGACCGCGAGGCCGAGGCCGCTCGCCGCGCCGCCGCACATCGCGAGCTGGCGCGCGAGCTCGAACTGGAGCCAGCGCTCGAGGTCGATCGCCTCGGCGTGCTCCGCGCGGAAGCGCGCGACCTCGGCCGAGCGCTTGTCGCGCCAGGGCGCCGGCCACGACGGCCAGCCGACCCGCTCGCCGCGCTCGCCGACGAGCCACGCCTCGAGGGCGACGTAGGTCGCGAAGTCGTCGAGGGCCTCGCCCTGCTCGGCGCGGAAGCGCGCGTAGTCGCGACCGCGCGGCGTGGCGCGTCCGCGGTGGATCGCGGCGAAGCGCCGGTGCAGCGGCGCCAGCAGCTCGCGCTTCAGGCGTCGCACCGCGGCGTAGTCGATCCAGGACGACGTGCGCAGGCGCGCGGCGATCTCCCGCAGACCAGGCTCGGCGAGGCGCGCCTGCAGCGCGGCATCGCCCGCGAGCTCGGGCACCGCCTCGACGTCGAGGTAGAGCTCGCTGCCGAAGAGCCGCGACACGGGGCTGTAGGGCGAGACGCCGAGCCCTTCGTTGCGCAGCGCGTGGAGCGGGCTCACGCCCACGAAATCGCCGCCCGCCGCAGCGCACGCGGCGAGCAGCGCGCGCAGGTCGCCGAGATCGCCGATCCCGAGACCGCGCTCGCCGCGGATCGCGTAGAGGTTCGTGACCAGCCCGAAGGCGCGCCGGTCGCCGAGCGCCTCCCGGAACGAGAGCGCCGTCGCCGGCGCGACCACGAAGCGCTGCTGCGCCGTGCGCGTGCCCGCGCGGCCGTGGAGCTCGACGCGCAGGCGGTGGTAGCCGGGGCCCGGCCGTCGAGGCAGCGGCAGGCAGATCGGCGAGCCGTCGGTGCGCGGCAGGTGCCCGACGTGGGTCGCGCCGTCGCCGTTCTCGAGCTCGAGGCGAAGCGTGAAGTCGACGGGATCGCCGAGCCCCGCCGGCGCGCGCACGAGCGTGGTGGGATACGAGAGCGCCTGCTCGCGCCAGACGCACACGGGGTCGAGGATGCGCTCGCGCGCCGCGTGGTCCTCGGCATCGAGCGCCGCGCGCGCGGCCGCCTCGCTCGAGGCGTCGAGGCCCATCGCCGCGAGCAGCGCCTCGCGCGTCGCGTCGGGGGTGGTGCGGAGCTCGCTTCCGCTCTGGTCGCGATAGGCGTCCACGATCCCGCGTCGCCCCGCGAGCGCGCGGAGGAAGGGCCGCTCGCTCAAGGCGCGGCGGGCGCGAGCACGAGGGCGCCGAGCGGCGGGAGCCTGAGCCGCAGCGAGTGCGCGCGCCCGTGCCACGGCACGGGCTCCGCGTCGACGAGCTCCGGGGTCGCGTAGCCGCTGCCCCCGTAGCGCGCCTCGTCGCTCGAGAGCCAGCGCTTCCAACGCCCGGGAAGCGGCGCGCCGATCCGGTAGTCGTCGCGCGGGATCGGCGTCAGGTTCAGCACCACGACGAGATGCGCGTCGCCGTCGCAGCGCTCGTAGGCGAGGACGGAGCTCTCGCGGTCGTCGCAGGAGAGCCAGCGGAAGCCGGCGGGATCGTGGTCGAGGCGCCAGAGACAGGGCGACGCGCGGTAGATCGCGCCGAGATCCTCGAGGAAGCGCTGCAGGCCCGCGCGCGCGGGATCGTCGGCGAGATGCCAGTCGAGGCTCTGGTCGGCGTTCCACTCGTGGTGGGGCGCGAGCTCGCTGCCCATGAACAGCAGCTTCTTCCCGGGCCGCGTCCACTGGTAGGCGAAGAGCAGGCGCAGGTTCGCGAGCTTCTGCCACGGGTCGCCGGGCATCTTGTCGTAGAGCGGGCCCTTGCCGTGCACGACCTCGTCGTGGCTGATCGGCATCACGAAGCGCTCGTGGTGCTCGTAGAGCATCGCGAAGGTGAGCTGGTCCTGGTGGAAGCGGCGGAACACGGGGTCCTTCGCAAAGTACGCGAGCGTGTCGTGCATCCAGCCCATGTTCCACTTGAAGCCGAAGCCGAGGCCGCCTTCGAAGGTGGGCTTCGTGACGCCGCCCCAGGCCGTCGACTCCTCGGCGATCGTCATGCAGCCGGGATGCTCGGCGGCGAGCGTGTCGTTGAGCGAGCGCAGGAACGCGATCGCGGCCAGGTTCTCGCGCCCGCCGTACTCGTTCGGCAGCCACTCGCCGGCGTTGCGGCTGTAGTCGAGGTAGAGCAGCGACGCGACGGCGTCGACGCGCAGGCCGTCGACGTGGAACTCCTCGAGCCAGTAGAGCGCGTTCGCGACCAGGAAGTTCCGCACCTCGTGGCGTCCGTAGTTGAAGATCAGCGTCCCCCAGTCGGGATGCTCGCCGAGGCGCGGGTCGGCGTGCTCGTAGAGCGCGGTGCCGTCGAAGAGCCGCAGCGCGAAGTCGTCGCGCGGGAAGTGCGCGGGCACCCAGTCGAGGATCACGCCGATCCCCTCGTGATGCAGGTGGTCCACGAAGTAGCGGAAGTCGTCGGGCGCGCCGTAGCGCGAGGTCGGCGCGTAGTAGCCCGTGACCTGGTAGCCCCAGGAGCCGCTGAACGGGTGCTCGGCGATCGGCAGCAGCTCGACGTGGGTGAAGCCGAAGCGCTTCGCGTGGGCCGCGAGGCGCGGCGCGAGCTCGCGGTAGGTGAGCGGGCGGTTCCCCTCCTCGGGCACGCGCGCGAAGGATCCGAGATGCACCTCGTAGATCGCGAGGGCCTCGCGCGCCGGATCGCGCTTCGGCCGCTCCGCCATCCAGGCGTCATCACTCCAGCGATACGACGACGCGCTGACGCGCGCCGCCGAGCCCGGCGGCAGCTCCATCGAGAACGCGAAGGGATCGGTCTTGAGCCGCAGCGCGCCTTCCTGCGTGCGGATCTCGTACTTGTAGAGCGCGCCGGGGTGGACGTCGGGCACGAAGAGCTCGAACACGCCCGAGGCGCCGAGCACGCGCATCGGGTAGATCCGCCCGTCCCAGCCGCAGAAGTCGCCGACGACGGAGACGCGCGTCGCGTTCGGCGCCCAGACCGCGAAGGCGGTGCCGTCGATCCCGTTCATGCGCCGCGGATGCGCGCCGAGCATCTCCCAGAGGCGGCGGTGGTTGCCTTCGTTGAACAGGAAGAGATCCACGTCGCCGAGCGTCGGGAGGAAGCGGTAGGGATCCTCGCGCTCCCAGTCGGCGCCGCTCGCGAAGCGGAAGCGCAGCCGGTAGCGGAGCGGAAGCGCCCCGCCTTCGAGGAACGCGACGAAGAGGCCGCCGCGCCGCTCCATCCCGCGCTCCTCGCGCGGGCTGCCGTCGTCGTTCGCGAGCACCAGGGTCGCGGCCACCGCCTCGGGATGGAGCGCGCGCACCACCACGCCGCCGGGCACGGGATGCGCGCCGAGGATGTCGTGGGGCGAGGCATGGGCGCCTGCGACGAGGCGCGCCGCGTCCGGCGGCGGATCGAGGGGCGAGAGCGCCGGCGACGACGACAAGCGCGGGCTCACGCCGCGCCTCGCGGGGCGTCCCGGCGGAGCCACAGCAGCGATCGGGCCGGTAGCGGCACGCTCTCGCCTCGCATCGGGCCGAGCGTAGCGCCCGCGCTCGAGAGCAGCGCCCGCCACCAGGCGGTGACGTGGCCCGTCGCGGGGGCGGGCAGCACGAAGCGGACGTCGTCGGGGCCGGCGTTCACGAGCAGCAGATGATCCGGCTCGCCGGTGAGGACGAGGCCCGCGACCTGCAGCGCCGCGTCCACCCAGTCGGCCTCCGTGAGCTCGCGGCCCTCCGCGTGGAGCCAGATGGCGTCGGGCGCGCCGCCGCGGCCCGCCGCCGCTCCGGTCAGGTGACGCAGGCGGCGGAAGGCCGGGCACTCGCGGCGAAGCCGCAGCGCGTCCGTCACGAACGACAGGAGACCCTGGTCGGCCTGCGCCCAGTCGATCCAGGTCGTCTCGTCGTCGTGGCAGTAGGCATTGTTGTTGCCGCCCTGGCTGCGGCCGAGCTCGTCCCCGTGGCCGAGCATCGGCGTGCCGAGGGAGAAGGCGAGGGACGCGAGCAGGCTCCGCGCCGACCTGGCACGCGCCGCGAGAACCGCCGGATCGCTCGTCCCGCCCTCGACGCCGTGGCTCCACGAATGGTTCTCGTCCGCGCCGTCGCGGTTCTCCTCGCCGTTGGCCTCGTTGTGCTTGCGCTCGTAGGCGACGAGATCGCGCAGGGTGAAGCCGTCGTGGCAGGCGACGAAGTTGATGCTCGTGTGCGGTGGTCGGCGCGCCGGGCCGAAGACGTCGCTCGAGCCGGCGAGGCGCGAGGCGAAGTCGGCGAGGCGTCCCGCGTCGCCGCGCCAGAAGCGACGTACGCCGTCGCGGTAGCGGTCGTTCCATTCCGCGAAGCCGGGAGGGAAGGCCCCGAGCTGATGCCCGCTCGGCCCGAGATCCCACGGCTCGACCACGAGCTTCAAGCGCGAGAGCACGGGGTCGAGGAGGATCGCCTCGATCAGCCGCCCGCGCGGCACGAAGTGATCGCCGTCGCGGCCGAGGGTCGGCGCGAGATCGAAGCGGAAGCCGTCGACGTGCAGCTCCGTCGCGAAGTGGCGCAGGCTCTCGAGCACGAGGCGGCGCACGATCGGCTGGCGCACGTCCAGGGTGTTGCCGCAGCCCGTGACGTCGTCATAGCGCGCCGGGTCCTCCGGGCGCAGCCGGTACCAGGACGCGTTGTCGATGCCCCGGAACGAGAGCGTGGTGCCGTCGTCGCCGCCCTCGCAGGTGTGGTTGTAGACGACGTCGATCAGCACCTCGAGACCGGCGCGGTGGAGCGCGGCCACCATCTCGCGCATCTCGCGCAGCGCCGTCGCGCCCGGCGCCGAGGCGAAGCGCACGTCCGGCGCGAAGAACGCGAGCGTCGAGTAGCCCCAGTAGTTCGGGCGCCGCCGCTCCGCGAGATGCCGGTCCGGGGCGCTCTGGTGGATCGGGAGCAGCGAGAGCGTGGTGACGCCGAGGCGCTTCAGGTGCTCCACCACCGGCTCGGACGCGAGCCCGAGGTAGCGGCCGCGCAGGGCCGGCGGCACCTCCGGGTGTCGCGCGCTCATGCCCTTCACGTGGCACTCGTAGAGCACGGTGTCGGCCCAGGGAACGCGCGGCGGACGGTCGTCGCCGAAGCCCGGGGGCGCCTCGGCACCGAGATCGACGACCACGCTGCGGGGCACGAAGGGCCCGCTGTCGAAGTGGCTCCTGCCGCCCGTGGCGTCGGCGCCGAGCCAGCTCTCGCTCCAGACCGGCGCCTCGTCGAGGGCGAACGTCCAGGGGTCGATCAGCAGCTTCGCGGAGTCGAAGCGGTGGCCGCGCGCGGGATCCCAGGGCCCGTGGACGCGGTAGCCGTAGCGCGTGCCGGGCCGACACCCCGGCACGTAGCGATGCCAGACGTCGCCCACGCGCTCGTCGAGGGAGAGCCGCGCTGCCTCGCGGCCCGGGCGCGCGGGATCGAACAGGCAGAGCTCGACTTCCGTGGCGTGGGCGGAGCACAGGGCGAAGCGGGTGCCCGCGCCGTCGAAGCGCGCGCCGAGGGGAGGGCCTGCGAGCTCGCTCACAGCCGCGCGCGCGCTTCTTCGCAGGCGCGCGTCAGGGTGGCCTCGTACTCGGCGGCGGCCGCGCGCCACGAGACGTCGAGGCGGAGCAGGCGCTCCTGCACGTCCTCGAGCTCACCGCGCGCGCCGAGCACGGCCACGCGCTCGGCGGCGTCTACCAGCGTCTCCGCCGAGAGCGGCGAGAACAGGACGCCCGTCATGCGACGCCGCGCCGGCGACCGCCGCGACGCCTCGCGCCCGGGGTCGTGGATCGTGTCCACGAGGCCGCCGACGCGGTGGGCCACGGGAAGCGTCCCGTAGCGCTGGGCGATGCGCTGCACGAGCCCGCAGGGCTCGAAGCGCGAGGGCACGAGCACCGCGTCACCGCCGCCGTAGAGGCGACGCGCGAGCGCGTCGTCGAAGCCCGTGCGCAGCGCGACCCGGCCCGGATGCCGCGCCTCCGCGGCGCGCAGCCGCGCCGCGAGCACGGGATCGCCGTCGCCGAGCAGCGCCAGCGCCGCACCGCGCCCGACCAGCGCGTCCACCGCGTCGGCCAGCACGTCCCAACCCTTCTGCGCGGCGAAGCGGCCGATCGCGATCGCGAAGCGCCCGGGCGGCGGCTCGTCGAGACCGAGCTCGGCCAGCACCACGCGCCGACACGCGGCCTTGCCCCGGGGCTTCTCGGCGTCGAAGCGCGCGGGCAGCGCGTCGTCGCGGCCGGGGTCGAAGCGCTCGACGTCGATCCCGTTCGCGATGCCCGAGAGCCGGTGCGCGCGGAAGCGGTAGACGCCTTCGAGGCCGCCGCCGAACTCAGGCGTCTGGATCTCTTGCGCGTAGGTCGGCGACACCGCCACGACGCGGTCCGCCCAGACCACGCCGGCCTTCAGCAGGCAGAGCTCGCCCCAGGCCTCGACGCCGTCGGGATGGAACAGCTCGCCGGGCATCCCGGTGAGCGCCATCTCCGACGCCGGAAAGCGTCCCTGGTAGGCGTTGTTGTGGACGACCTGGAGGCCCGCGATGCCGCGGTTCGCGCCGCGGTCGAGGGAGGTGCGGAGCAGGCCGATCGCGAGCCCCGCGTGCCAGTCGTGGGCGACGAGGGCGTCGGGGCGCAGGCTCTCGGCGCGGTGGGCGACGGCGCGCGAGAAGGCGATGAAGCGCAGCGCGTCGTCGGCGAAGCCGTAGAGGCCCGCGCGCTCGTAGAGCGCGGGGACCTCGAGCAGCTCGACCGCGACGTTCCGCCCGAGCACGCCGCGCCACCAGCGGCCGGCGATCGTGCGATCGGGGAGGTCGAGCCGCAGCTCCTCGCCGGGCTCGAGTGCGGGCCAGCCGCGCCGCGTCGATTCGAGGTCGTAGGCCGCGCGCGCGCTGCGATAGCCCGGCAGGCAGCAGGTGACGGCGTGGCCGCGCTCGCCGAGGGCGAAGGCCAGCCCCGCGACGGCGTCGCCGAGCCCGCCCGTCTGGACGAGCGGCGCGAGCTCGGCGGACGCGAACAGGAGCCTCACGAGACGTCGAACTCGTCGGTCTGGCCGAAGTCCGAGCGCGACACCGCCACCACCCCGCCTTCGCTCACGGTGAAGCGCGCGCGGTCGCGCTCGAGGTCCTCGCCGATCACCTCGCCGGGCGGGATGCGCACGCCCTTCTCGACGATGCAGCGCGAGAGCCGCGCGCCGCGCCCGACGTCGACGCCGGGAAAGAGGATCGTCTCGCGCACCTGGCTGAAGCTGTTCACGCGCACGTTGTGGAACACCACGCTGCGCTCGAGATGCCCGCCCGACACGATCGTGCCCGAGCCCACGATCGAGTCATGGGCCTCGCCCACGCGCCCCGAGGCGTCGTCCGAGAACACGAACTTCGCGGGCCCCGACAGGGGCTGGATGCCGCGGATCGGCCAGGCGTCGTTGTAGAGGTTCAGGTGCGGCTCGACCGAGACCAGGTCCATGTTCGCCGCGAAGTAGGCGTCGATCGTTCCGACGTCGCGCCAGTAGCCGCGCGAGCGCTCCGACTCGCCGGGGCAGAGCTGCGTCGCGAAGTCGTAGGCCTGCACCTTCATGCGCTCGTGGGCCGAGGCCAGGATGTCCTTGCCGAAATCGCGCGAGCTCGCCTCCTGCGACGAGTCGCGTCGCAGCTCGGCGAGCAGGGCGTCCTTGCGGAAGATGTAGTTGCCCATGGAGACGAGGGTCGTGTCCGGGCGCCCGGGCATCGCGGGCGGGTCGGCCGGCTTCTCGACGAACTCGACCACGCGCCCGTTCTCGTCCACCTGCACGCAGCCGAAGGCGTGGGCCTCGGAGCGCGGCACCGGGATCGTCGCGACCGTGAGATCCGCCTCGGCGGCGCGGTGGACCACCAGCATGCGCGCGACGTCCATCTTGTAGACGTGGTCCGAGCCGAAGATCAGCACGTCGTCGGGCCGGATGTCGCGCAGCAGGTCGAGGTTCTGCCAGATCGCGTCGGTGGTGCCGCGAAACCAGGCGGGGCCCAGGTTCATGGCGGCGGGCACGGGCTCGATGAACTGGTCGAGGTTCGCCGAGGCGAGGGACCAGGCGCGCGTCACGTGGCGGATCAGCGAGCCGGCCTTGTACTGCGTCAGCACCTTGATGCGGTGGAAGCCGCTGTTCACCAGGTTCGAGAGCACGAAGTCCACGAGCCGGTAGCGCCCGCCGAAGTAGACCGCGGGCTTGCTTCGCTCGATCGTCAGCGGGAAGAGGCGGCGGCCCTCTCCGCCGGCGAGCACGAGGGCGAGGCTGCGGCGCACGGATCCTCCTGGCGACGGCTTCGTGTTCGTCGGGCCGGCCTTCGGAGCAAAGCAGGGGGAGGGGAGGGGATCAAGGGAGCCCGCCGCGCTACCTCCTGTGCCGGGGGGCCCATGCCGACCTTCCTGCCCGACATCCGCGTCGTGGACGTGCTCGACGTCGCGCTCGTCGCCGCCCTGATCTACGCGGTGATCGTCGCGCTGCGCGCGGCCCGGGCCGGGCTCGCGGTGGCGGGCATGGCCATCCTGGTCGCCACCTCGCTCGCGGCGCGCTGGCTCGGGATGCAGCTCACGGCGTGGCTGCTCCAGGGCTTCCTCGCGGTCTTCGTGGTCGTGCTCGTGGTGGTGTTCCAGAGCGAGCTGCGCGGGATCTTCGAGCGCATCGCGGCGATCGGTCTGCGGCGGGGACGCGAGGCGACGCCGACGGACGACGCGACCTCGGCCCTGGTGCGCGCCTGCGCCGAGCTCGCGCGCATGAGGACGGGCGCGCTGATCGTGCTCGAGGGGCGCGACCCGATCGATCGCCACCTCACGGGTGGCACGCGTCTCGACGGCCGGCTCTCGGACGTGCTCCTGCTCTCGCTCTTCGATCGGAACGCGCCGAGCCACGACGGCGCGGTGATCGTCGCCGGCGACCACGTGCGCGCCTTCGCGGCGCATCTTCCGCTCTCGGCCGACGTCGCGCAGCTCGGGCGGCGCGGCACGCGCCACGCGGCGGCGCTCGGCCTCGCCGAGCGCACCGACGCCTTCTGCATCGTGGTGTCGGAGGAGCGCGGCACGCTCGCGCTCGCCCACGAGGGCCTGCTGCGCGAGCTCGCGGAGCCCGAGGAGCTCGAGGCGATCCTGCGCTCGATCGGCCCCCGCGCGAAGGCCCGGCGCATCACCGCCGGCGAGCGCATGCGGCGCGGGCGCTGGGCCGAGCGCGGCGTGGCGGTGGGCCTCGCGTCGGTGCTGTGGACGGCGCTCGTCCCCGGGGCCCAGACGGTCGAGCGCGCCTTCGAGCTGCCCGTCGTCGTCGACAACCTGCCCGAGGGCTACCTGCTCGAGAAGGTCGAGCCCGCAGTGGTGGACGTCACGCTCTCGGGCCCGCGCCGCGCGTACCTGCTGATGGACTCGGGCAGCCTCGAGGTGCACATCGACGCCCTCGCTGCGTCGGTGGGCCGGCGCACCTTCGAGCTCGACCCGGAAGACGTGCGCCGTCCCGAGGCCTTGAGCGTCGAGAACCTCGCCCCGGGCCGCGTGCGGCTCTCGCTCAAGAAGACGAACGCGACGAACGGGGATCGCGCGGCGGCGGAGTAGGCGGACGCGCGAGCTTCCGGGCGGCCAGCGCGGCGTTCCTCGCGCCGCTGCGCGGCGCTGCGGTACGCCGCGGAGCTCAGTGCATCTCCTGCCCGCCGGTGATGTTGATCGCCTGGCCGGTCATGTAGTCCGCCTCGTCCGAGGCCAGGAACGTCACGAGCTTCGCCACGTCCGCCGGGTATCCGACGCGTCCGAGCGGGATCGCGGGGAAGAGGTTCGCGACGACGTCCTCGAAGGTCGTCCCCTGGGCCTTCGCCAGGACCTCGACGCCGCCGCGCAGGAGCGGCGTGTCGATCGTGCCCGGGCAGACGGCGTTCACCGTGATCTTCTGGGGCGCGAGCTCCTTCGCGAGCACCTGCGTCATGAGCAGCACGCCGGCCTTGGTCGCCGAGTAGGGGCCGAGCAGCGGATAGCCCGTCTTCCCGGCCTGGGACGCGACGCTGATGATCCGGCCGCCGCGCCCGCGCGCGACCATGCGCTTGCCGGCGGCGCGGCAGCACAGGAAGACGCCGCGCAGGTTCACGGCGATCACGCGGTCGAAGCCGTCGTCGCTGGTCATGAGCAGCGGCATGCCCTCGCCGCCGATGCCTGCGTTGTTCACCGCGACGTCCACGCCGCCGAAGCGCTCGACCGCGGTGTCGAAGCAGCGCTCGACGTCGGCCGTCACGGAGACGTCGCCGGCCACCGTGACGAACTCTGCGCCGGCGGCCCGCAGCTGCGACGCCGTGTCCTCGAGGTGCGCGTGCTCGATGTCCTGCACCACGAGGCGAGCGCCCTCCTTCGCGAAGCGCAGCGCGATCCCCTGCCCGATGCCGCGCCCCGCGCCGGTGATCACCGCAACCCGATCCTCGAGCACCATGTCGTTCTCCTCCCGAAGGTCGCGCGACGTTAGCGACGACCGGCGCGCCGTGGTTCCATGCGCGCTCGGGGGCGAAGGAGACGCATGGGACGGCTGCTCGAGCTCGCGGACCAGTTCTGGCAGGGGACGACGACGGAGGGGCACCCGTGGCAGATCACGGGCCAGACCGAGGAGATCGCCGACGGGCTCTTCTTCGTGCACGTCTTCGCGAACGTGAGCGTGCTGCGGACCGGGGAAGGCCTGGTGATGATCGACACCGGCGCCTGGCTCGGCCGCGACAAGACCTTCGAGCTGGTGCGGCGCATCGACCCGGCCCGCCTCCACACCGCGATCTACACCCACGGCCATGCCGATCACGCCTTCGGCCTGCCGCCCTTCCTGGCCGAGGCGAAGGCGAAGGAGATCCCCCGCCCGCGCATCGTCGGCCACGAGAACGTGTCGCCGCGCTTCGAGCGCTATCGGAAGACCCACGGCTACAACGCGACGATCAACGCGCGACAGTTCTCGACGCCCGCGTCCTGGCCGACCGAGTTCGACCACCCCGACACCACCTACGAGACGGAGCTGCGGCTCGAGGTGGGCGGCGTGACGCTCGAGCTGCACCACGCCCGCGGCGAGACCGACGACCACACCTGGATCTTCCTTCCGCAGCGCAAGATCCTCTTCACCGGCGATCAGTTCATCTGGGTCACGCCGAACGCCGGCAATCCGCAGAAGGTGCAGCGTTACGCCGCGGACTGGGCGGTCTCGCTGCGCGAGATGGCGGCGAAGGCGCCGGAGGTGCTGGTGCCGGGCCACGGGCTCCCGATCGTCGGCGCCGAGCGCGTGCGGCAGGCGCTCTCCGACACCGCCGAGTGGCTCGAGCACCTCGAGCGCGAGACCGTCGCGCGCATGAACCAGGGCCAGACCCTCGACGCGATCCTGCAGGAGGTGCGGCCGCCGTCGCACCTCGAGGGCAAGCCGTATCTCCACGCCGTCTACGACGAGCCCGACTACGTGGTGCGCAACGTCTGGCGCCTGAACGGCGGCTGGTACGACGGCATTCCGTCGCACTTGAAGCCCGCGCCGGAGGCGGAGCTCGGCGCGGAGGTCGCGGTGCTGGCGGGCGGCCTCGACGCGCTGATCGCGCGGGCGCGCGCCCTCGCGCAGGCCGGGAACCTGCGCCTCGCCTGCCACCTCGCGGACTGGGCGGTGCTCGCGGCGCCGGAGAGCCGCCCGGCCCACGCCGCCCGCGCCGAGATCTACGCGGCGCGCACGAAGGAGAGCCGCGCGCTCATGACGCGCGGGATCTTCGGCGCCGCGGCCCGCGACTCGGCGACGCGAGCGAAGGGCGAGTGACGCAGCCCGACGCGCCCTCGTTCCTCGCGATGGCCTTGGAGCGCTCGGTCGTGCGCCGGGCGCTGCGCGTCGCCTGCGTGGTGGGTCTGCTGCTGATCGCGATCAACCACGGCGATCGCATCCTGTTCGGGGAGGTCACGCCCCGCAGCCTGCTCCAGATGGGCCTCACCTTCCTCGTGCCCTACGGGGTGTCGACCGTCTCGAGCGTCGGGGCCCTGCGCCAGGTCGCCCGCCGCCGCTGAGCCCGGCGTCTCGACCCCGGTCGCCCCGGGCTCAATCGGGCGCCCCGGACGGCCGACCCGGAGGGCATGCTCCGGGCGATCCTGATCCTGCTCGTTGCGCTCTACGTGCTGCACGCCGTCTTTCTGGGCGAGGTGCGTCCGCCGGAGGGCGTGCTCGCCCCGAGCGCGCCGCACCAGGAGGACCTCGAGAACGGCCCGCGCTGGAAGGTCGGCGACTTCCAGCTCCAGGCCCTCGCCCGCTTCGACCTCGAGGCGCGCGTCCTCGGCACC
>Ga0105106_10001259_pt1 | contig 18148 bp, 15 predicted proteins | sample PPLLaktember2015_5_FD_79109 | JGI IMG/M metagenome (GOLD analysis project Ga0105106, IMG submission 79109) | Freshwater sediment microbial communities from Prairie Pothole Lake near Jamestown, North Dakota, USA - PPLs Lake P8 Core (1) Depth... | ecosystem: Environmental > Aquatic > Freshwater >...
AACGCTCGCGGTAGGCCTTGTAGGCCTTGGCGCCCGCGTCGGTCAAGCGGACGAGGGTGAGCGGGATCCGTCCGCGGTAGGTCTTTTCGATGGTCACGTAGCCGGTCTCCTCGAGCTTGGCCAGGTGGGACGAGAGGTTGCCCTTGGTCAGGCCCGTTTCGCGCTGGAGGTAGAGGAAGTCGGCGCTCTCGACGACCGAGAGGATGGCCGTCAGGGCGAGGCGGGCCGGCTCGTGGATGACCCGGTCGATCTCGGCGAGGGAGCGCAGGTCAGCGGGCATCGGGGCCCTCGGCCGCGTCGCCGGCGGGGCGGGGGAACCGCCGCAGATAGGCGATGAGCGCGGCGGCGCCGGAGACGACCACGGCGGCGCCGAAGACGAGATAAAAGAGGCTGATACCCTCGGCGTCGCCGATCCCGGCCCCGGTGATGCCGAGGCCGATGACCGCGGCCCCCGCGGCCAGGATGTAGAAGCGGAGGAGACCGACCTTGTTGGCGAAGAGGAGTGCGGCGACGGCGAAGAGTAGGCCGTTGATGGCGGGGATGAGGAGCTTGACTGAGGGAGAAAGTCCGTAGAGCGCGGCCAGGCCGGCGCCGATGATCGCGGCGACGACGGCGGTTGCGACGCGGCGCTTCGGGCTCGGCTCCTTCTTTTTGAACGTCACATAGCCCGTCCGGGGATAAGTGATGCGGCGCTTGAAGAAGCGGAGGAAGCGGTTCACGAGAAAGGCCGCCGAAACGATGATGAGGACGAAGAGTCCGGTGAGGACGGCACCGAGTGCGGACCCCTCGGGGACGACGGTCGTGGCGAAGAAATAGCCGCCGAGGATGAGGAAGATGAGGCCCATGGCGATCTCGGTCAGGCCGTCCTCGTAGAAGCTCTGGATCGTCCGTTTCTCGATCTTTTCGATATCGACCATCGCTTTCTCCTGTTGAGTTTGTAATGCAAACTAGTCTGTATAATAGCACGAATCCCGAGCGTGTCAAGCCCTTCCGGAAAAGATCATCTTCATCTCCCGCATTGGGCGGCTCGCTCCTTGCATCTGCCGCCCGCCGCTTCCCGCCTTGAACTCGGGGGGCCGCCTGGGTTATGTTAAGCGGGAATCGCGCCGGAGGACGACAGTCCATGCCCATCGACCGGATCGAGATCGACCTCGTCAAGCTCCCCTATGTGCATTTCTTCGAGACGAGCCTCGGGCGGTCCTTCGACCGGATGTTCAGCCTGATCAGGGTCTTCGAGGGCGGCGTCGTCGGTTGGGGGGAGTGCGTCGCCGAGGAGGCGCCCCTCTACAGCGGCGAGACGGCGGAGACGGCCTGGCACCTCATGAAGGATTTCCTCGTTCCGCTCGTCCTCCGCAAGGGTCTCGTCGAGCCCCAGGATTATGCCCGCGAGGCCGCCGTCTTCCGGGGCAACCCGATGGCCAAGGCCGGGATCGAGCTCGCGCTCTGGGACCTCAAGGCGAAAAAAGCGGGCCTTCCCCTCCACCGGATCTACGGCGGCGTTCGCGAGGAGATCGACGCCGGGGTGAGCTGCGGCATCGAGGATTCGGTCCCCGAGCTCGTCGAGGCGATCGGGCGCTACCTCGACCAGGGCTACAAGAGGATCAAGATCAAGATCAAGCCGGGCTGGGACGTCGCGGCCTGCGCCGCCGTCCGCGGCGCGTTTCCCGACATCATGCTCCAGGCCGATGCCAACGGCGCCTACGGCCTGAGCGACATGGCGACGCTCAAGGCGCTCGATGCCTACGACCTGCTCATGGTGGAGCAGCCCTTTGCGCCCCCCGACCTGTGGGACCACGCCAAGTTGCAGCGGGAGATGAAGACGGCCCTCTGTCTCGACGAAAGCGTCGAGTCGTTCGACACGGCCCGGGCCGCTCTGGAGATGGGGAGCTGCCGGATCATCAACATCAAGGTTGGCCGCGTCGGCGGCGTCGTCGAGATGCGCCGCATCCACGACTTCTGCGAGTCCCGCAGCGTCCCGGTCTGGTGCGGGGGGATGCTCGAGTCCGGCATCGGCCGGGCCCACAACCTCCACATCGCCACCCTGCCGGATTTCAAGTACCCGAACGACCTCAGCGCCAGCCGCCGCTATTACGCGGAAGACCTCATCGACCCGTCGATCGAGCTGAGCGGGCCGGGCACGATCCGGGTGCCCGACGGGCCGGGCATCGGTGTCAACCCGGTCGAATCCCGCATCGCCAAAGCCTCTTTGAAAAAAGAAGTCTTTAAAAAATAAGTAGGTTTGACCCCTTCTTAGGCACGCCGGATGGCGGAGGGATCGAGAGCCGTGCCGCAGGCCGGGCAGGCTTTCGAGCGGATCCCGACGGGCCGACCGCAGGACGGGCACGTTGACGGACGTCCGCGATCCAACCCTTCAATCACCCTTTTATTACTGATCTTACGCGCGGTGGCGGGCTTCTTCCGGCGCGTCGATGTCGTCATCTTCTTCTTTGTGGCCGTCATGTCGTCCATATCCCCGTCCTCTTTCGCGGTGACACCCAGCGGGCTCGAGAAGCGGTTCCCGGCCGCTACTTGCCGGCGTCCTTGATGGCCTTGATGTAGTCCTCGACCTGCTTTCTCAGCGTGTCCTGTTCGATCTTCGGCAGCACGCCTTCGAAGAGGGCCTTGGCCTTGGACGGCTCCCCGCTGTTGAGCAGAGCGATGCCCAGATTGATCTGGAGGTTGACATCCCCCGGCTCGAGGACGAGTCCGGCCTGGAAGCTCCCGGCGGCCTCAGCATACCGGCCGAGCTGGTTCAGCACGACCCCCTTGAGGTTGTAGGCCCCGGCGTTCTGGCCGTTCTTCTGAATGGACTTGACGGCGCAGTCCAGGGCCTCTTCGAACCGCTGTTCGCCGAAATAGAGCTTGCCCAGGTAAAAGGCGGCTTCGGCCCCGCCGTCGTCGGCGACCGCGCGCTTGAGGGCGGCTTCGGCCTTGGCCGTTTCCTTGAGCTCGAGGTAGGTCAGGCCGAGGCTCCTTTGGACCTCCGCCGCATCCGGCTTGATCGCCGCCGCCTTCTCGTAGGCCTCCGCGGCCAGCGGGAACTCGCCCTTGGCGTAGTAGGCCGATCCGAGCAGGTTCCAGCCGTCGAAGTGCCCCGAGTCGAGGGAAACAGCCTTCTGGCCGTAACGGACCGCCTCGTCATGGAGGCCGTACCGAAGGGCGATGACGCCCATCTCGTACTGCGCCTGGGGGTTCTTTTCGTCGGCGATCTTCTTTTTCTTCTGTGTCTCGGCAGGGGAGCCGGCCGCCCCGGCGGGCGCGGCGCAGGCCCCGGACGTGAGCGCCGCCGCGACGGCGAGCGCCAGGATCGTTCTCTGAGATCTCCTGAAATCGGTCATGGAACCTCGATGGACTATGATGGCATATCGTCCGCCGACGGTCAAACCGCTTGCCGGTCCCGGGCATTCGGGCTACAATGAAGGCTCACCCGGAAAGATCGAGAAGGGACCCCATGGACAAACCGCCACTCTCCGAAGCCGAGATCACCCGGCTCAAACGGCGCGAAGACGAGATCATCGTCCGCTTGGACCGCCTGAAGAGCACGATGTCCGAGACCAAGGCTCTCGACACCTTGGCCTTCAAAGCGAAGCTCTTCAAAGAGGCCCAGGACGAGCTGCGCCGCGTCCAGGACAAGCTCGCCGGCGTTTCCGGTGATTAGCGCCCTCCCCCAAAAAATAGAAAATTCGACTCTGTTCCGCTTTCTTCTGTGCCGGCCGTGGTATAATTTTGGGCCGAACGAACGAACCTCATGAGCGCCATGGCCCGGCCCGTCAAGCGGAAGTCCTCCACAGGCCCCGCTCCGCCCGCCAGAGCGGCCTCGGGCGCGCAGGCGACGCGCCACAGACCGGCCCGGCCCAAAAACCGGCTGCGCCGCGCCGCCGACATCGCCCTCGTCGTCCTGGCCCTCGGCGCGGCCGGCCTCTTCGTGGCCACGCGGATCATCGGCGGCCGGTCCGATGACGCCAACGGCGCGAACGGGGGCCCCGCGAACCGGGCCGGCGCCTCCTCCGCGACGATCGGCCCGGAGGGCGTCTCCGGCTCGTTCGGCGATTTCGCCGACCTCGAAACGGGCCCCGAGGAATTCGAGGGCGAAGACGGCGGCGAGCCGATGCCCGGCCCCGCCATCGTCTCCGACCCATATGCGACGCGCCCGTTCGCGCCGATCGACGACGCGCGCCTGGCCTCCCGCCTCGACCCCGAGATCGAGCGCGCGCTCAAGGTCGGCCGGATCCCTTCGATGGCCGTCGTGTGCGTTTCCGGGGAGCGCATCGTCTGGACGCGGTCGGCGGGCCTGGCCAACATCCGGGTCAAGACGCCGGCCGCTTGCGACACCGTTTATCTCATCGCCTCGACCTTCAAGACGATGTCCGCGACCGCCCTGCTCCAGCTCATGGAGCAGGGCAAGTTCAAGCTCGACGACCGGGTCAACGACCACCTCACCGGTCTCCAGATCGAGGGCGAGTCCAAGCGCTATCCGGTGACCTTCCGCCACCTCCTCACCCACACCTCGGGGCTGCCGACCGAATTCGGCCGGCACACCGTCTGGGAGGACCAGAGCCCGCCTTCGCTCGCGGATTACCTCAACGGAAGGCTCAGGCTCTGGCGCCGCCCCGGGACCCGCGTCCTCTACTCCAACATCGCCTTCACTCTCGTCGCCCATCTCGTCGAGAAGTTCTCCGGGACGCCGTTCAAGGAGTACATGCGGAAGAACGTCTTTGCCCCGGTCGAGATGCGCGACACGGCCTTCGAGCCGCGGGCCGACATGGCCGAGCGGCTGGCCATTCCCTACATGCCCGTGCGGCGGCGCGCCGGGATGTTCCGGCCCGTCGACTGGGTCAAGGCGGACGCCTGGCCGGCCGGCGTCGTGTACGGCACGGCCGTCGACCAGGCCCGCTGGCTCATGGCTGCCGTCAACGGCGGGGTCTACAAGGGCCGGCGCCTCCTCGCCGAATCGACCTTTCGCGAGATGACGAAGCGGCAGTTCGACCGCTTCGCCGGTCCCATCAACGGCGGCTGGCTCAACGAGACCTCCGGCTACGGCCTGGCCTGGTGGGTCTCGACCCTCAACGGCGAGACGGTCATCGCCCACAGCGGCAGCGTCAACGGCTACACGGCGTTCTTCGCCGGCAACATCAACCGGAAAACGGGCGTGGCCATCCTCACCAACGGCAACAAGTCCCACCGCTGGCTCTATTCGCTGGCCCGCAAAGCCCTCGAAGCGCTCTAGAAGGGGCCGGCCCCGCTCCGTTGACTCCCTCCGCCGGCTCTGCTATTCTCTGAACCAGCTTTTCTCGCAGAGACAGGGGATCCCGCCGTGAAATGCTCGCGTTGCGGTTCCGAAAATCCTTCCCAGACGCGGTTCTGCGGCAGCTGCGCCGCCCCTCTCCCCCCTGAAGGGGCTCCCCCGGGCCCGACCGAGACATTGATCGTCCCCGTCCGCGAGCTGGAGAGCGGAACGACTTTCGCCCGCCGCTACCAGGTCATCGAAGAGCTGGGCAAGGGCGGCATGGGCCGGGTCTACAAGGTCTTCGATACGGAAGTCCGGGAGAAGCTGGCGCTCAAGCTTCTCAAACCCGAGATCGCCACCGATTCCGGCACGATCGAGCGCTTCCGGAACGAGCTCCGCCTGGCCCGGACCGTCTCCCACCGCAACGTCTGCCGCATGCACGACCTCGGGCGGGAGGAGGCGACGGGGACCTACTTCATCACCATGGAATATGTCCCGGGCGAGGACCTCAAGAGCCTCATCCACAGCATCGGGGCGCTGCCCGTGGGCAAGGCCGTGTCGATCGCGCGGCAGATCGCCGAAGGCTTGGCCGAGGCCCACCGGCTCGGCGTGGTCCACCGCGACCTCAAGCCCCAGAACATCATGATCGACCGCGAGGGCGGGGCCCGGATCATGGACTTCGGCATCGCCCGCTCGGTCCGGGCCAAGGGGATGACCGGCGCCGGGGTGATGATCGGTACGCCCGAATATATGTCGCCCGAGCAGGTCGAGGGCAAAGAGGCCGATGCGCGCTCGGACATCTACTCGCTCGGCGTCGTCCTCTTCGAGATGCTGACAGGACGGCTGCCCTTCGAGGGCGAGACGGCGCTCGCCGTCGCCGTCAAGCAGAAGAGCGAGCTCCCGCCCGATCCGCGCACGATCAACGCCCAGATCCCGGAGGAGGTCGGGAAGGCCGTGCTGAAGTGCCTGAAGAAGGAGAAGGGCGAACGCTATCAGTCCGCGGACGACCTGGTCGCGGAGCTCGCGCGGATCGAAAGGGCCTTGCCTGAGACGACCCGGGCCCTGCCGCTCCGGAGGCCGCAGACATCAAGACAGGTCACCGTCCGCCTGCCGTCGAAGAGGGTCTGGATCCCGGGGGCCGTCATCCTCATCGCCCTGGCCGCGCTCCTCGTCTGGCAATTCGTCCCGGAGGGCGAGGGCGCGAAGCGCACGATCGCCGTGCTCGGCTTCAAGAACCAGACCGGTGACGCCAATTTCGATTATCTCCGCGAGGCCATCCCCAACCTCCTCATCACCAGCCTCGAGGAGTCGAAACACCTCCGGGTGACCTCGTGGGAGCGGCTGAAGGACCTCCTCAAGCAGGCCGGCCGGGACCCCGCGAATTACGACGAGGAGGCGGGCTTCGAGGTCTGCCGCCGGAACGGCATCGAGGCCCTCGTCCTCGGCTCCTACGTCAAGGCCGGAGAGACCTTCGTCACCGACGTCAAGGTCCTCGATGCGGAGACCCGCGATTCTCTCAAGAGCGTTTCGGCCCGGGGCGAAGGTGTGGCGAGCATCCTCAAGTCCCAGATCGACGAGCTCAGCCGCGAGGTCGGCCGGGGGATCGGCAAGCCCCTGCTCAAGATCGAAGCGCCCATCCGGCCGATCATGGAGCTGACCACGGGCTCGATGAAGGCTTACGACCTGTTTCTTCGCGGCCGGAGCGAATATGAGAAATACTATGTTGTCGAAGCCGCGAGATCCCTGGAACAGGCCATCGCCCTCGATCCCGAGTTCGCCATGGCCTACCTGTACCTGGCCCGGTCGGCCGTCAACCTCTTCGACAGCGATCTCGCTCATGACGCCATGGAAAAGGCCTTCCGGTACTCGGCCAAAGCGAGCGAGAAGGAGCGGCTTACGATTGCGGCCGGGTACGCCGAGATCGTCGAACGGGACCCGGTTAAGCGGATCCGCCTCCTCCAGGAGTTCGTCCGGAAATACCCGGAGGAAAAGTACGCGCTCTTAGATCTGGGGCGGCTCTATCAAGGGCGCCGGGAGTATCCCGAGGCGGTCGCCGTGCTGGAACGGGCCGTCGCCCTGGACCCGGAGTTCGGCTTCGCCGTCAACCAGTTGGCCTACGCGCACGCCATGAGCGGCGCCTTCGACGAGGCCCTCCGCCTCTTCGCGCGCTACGCGGAACTCAATCCCGGCGACGCCAACCCGCTCGACTCGATGGGAGAGACCTACATCAGGATGGGCCGGCTGGCGCTGGCCGAGGAGAAGTTCCACGAGGCCCTGGCGCTGAAGCCGGATTTCTTCTCCGAATTCGCGAGCCTCTTGTACGCCGCCTCTCTCCGGGAGGATTATGGGGAAGCCTATCGCTGGATCGATGGGTTGGACAAGCAGGCCCCGACGGCGGCCAGGACGGTGGGCGCCTGGCTGAGGGCCTTTATGGATTATTTTCTTGGCCGGTGGGAGGCGTCCCTGTCCCGGTACGCCGGGCTCCGGAAGCAAGCCGAGGCCGCGGGTGAGGCCCTGGCCGCGGCGAACGTGGATTGGATCACGGCCTTCATCCACCGCGACCGCGGCGAGGCCGAAGCCGCGAGCGAGGCGATGCGGCGATATGTCGATGAGCACGCGAAAGACGGACTTGGCCTGTCCGCATACGAAGAGGTCGTCCAGGCCTTTTTCCAGGGGTGGATCGACATCGTCAGGGGCAGGCCGGCCGACGCGGCCCGCCAGGCCGCCGCGATCGAGGCTCTGCTCGCCCGCGTCGATCCCGCCGACGCGGCCCAGGCGAACTTCCTCTTCAGGCTGTTACGGGCCGAGGCGGCGCTGGCCGGGGGGGACGTCGAGCGCGCGATCTCCTTCGGGCTCGACATCGTGCCCGTCGATCTCCCGCGCATGGGCTTCGACACGGTCCCCGTTTACAACATCCCGTGGCTCAAGGACGTGCTGGCCAGGGCCTACTGGAAGAAGGGCGATCTGGGCGCGGCGGCCGCCGAGTATCGGAAGCTCACGACGATCGACCCGGCGAACCAGGTCCGCTGGATGATCTCGCCTCTCTACCGTTACCGGCTGGGCCGGGTCCTCGAAGAAAAGGGGGACAAGGCCGGCGCGGCCGCCGAGTACCGCAAGTTCCTCGAATACTGGAAGGACGCCGATCCCACCCATCCCGAGCTTGCCGACGCCCGAAAGCGCCTGGACGCGCTCTAGTCCCCGGAGGGGCGCCCGAGCGCCATGCCGAGGGTCAGCCCGACGGCGACATCGTCGGCCGCCCCCACGAACAGAACGGACAGAGTAAGCCGGGCCGGTCCCGTGAGGTAGCCGGCCTGGACTTTAGGCAGCAGCCAGCCGCGGTCGATCCCGACATCGCTCGGATTCTCGGGCCAGTCGGGGATCCGCCGGACGGCCCCGGCGCCGACGAAGAAGCGCTTGATCCGGATATTCACGGTCGCCCCGGGAACGATCTTGACCTTGCCCCGGAAGTTCTGGGTGAGCCAGACCGCGACGTCGGGGTTGAAGGTGAACAGCTTCCCCAGCCGGATCTCGACCTCGGGACCGAGGTTGACCCATTTGGGCTGGGAAAAGAGATTGACGTAGCCGATATCGACCAGGAACCGGACCGGCCTCGTATCCGGCCCGGCCTGGGCGAGAGCCGGTCCGGCCGCGGCGGCCATGATGGCGGTTGCCACGATCATTCCGACGATCACTTTCTTAGCCATCTCGGGCGCTCCCTTCAGAGGACCATTATACTCCGGGACTCGAAGGCCCGTTGCGCCGAGCGGCGCTCCGCGGAGGCTCCTAACGGCGGGGCCTCTCCCCGACGACCGTGATGCTCAGGACCGCGGACCCTGAATCGCGGTAGGCCGCCAGCGCGCGGGCGTCGATGTGACCGATCAGGACCTCGTCGGGAAGATCGAGGTTGCGCGAGGACTTGACCTCGATCGCCTCGAAGCCGGTCTCCTCGATAGTTCGCAGATAGTCCTCGCGCTTGAGGGCCCCCGCGACGCACCCGACGTAGAGCTCGGCGGCGTGACGCAGCCCGGCCGGCAGCTCGCCTTCGAGGACGATGTCGGAGACGCAGAACCGGCCGCCCGGCTTGAGGACGCGGAAGATCTCGGCGAAGGCCCGCTTTTTGTCGGGCACGAGGTTGAGGACGCAGTTGCTGACGACGACATCGGCGGAGCCGTCGGCGACCGGCAGGGCCTCGATGTCGCCGAGGCGGAACTCGACGTTGTCGTAGCCGCGCCGGGCCGCGTTTTCGCGGGCCTTAGCGATCATCTCCGGCGTCATGTCGACGCCGATGACGCGGCCCGTCTTGCCCACGGCCGCCCGGGCGATGAAGACATCGTTGCCAGCGCCGGAACCGAGGTCGACGACCGTCTGGCCCAGCGCGAGGCCCGCGTGCTCGGTTGGCAGGCCGCAGCCGAGTCCGAGGTCGGCCTCGGCGACGTGCCCGGCGAGCTTATCGTAGGCGCCCTTGATCCCGGCGACGTCCTCGGCGTAATAGGTCGACGCCGACGGGTCGGGCGCGGGAGCGCAACAGGGGCCCGCCTTGGGCGCGCAGCAGCAGCTCGAGGCCGCCGCGGGCTTCGCCGGGGAGGCGCCTGGCGCCGGCGCGTCCTTGGCGATCTGGCCGTACTTTTCGCGGACGAGCTCTTTGAGCCGCTCGCTCTCGCGATCCTTCTTCTTGAGGTCCTTCATGGCTTCTCCTTTTTAATGGGGACCGATATCCGGCTAAAGATCTCCGTGAGGGTCGCCCGGGCCGCGGTGACGGCTTTAGCGTCGAGGCAATAGCAGGTGCGCGGCCCGTCGATCTCGCCGCGAATGAGGCCGGCCTCGCGGAGCTCCTTCAAGTGCTGGGAGACCGTCGACTGGGCGAGGGGCAGGAGCCCGACGAGTCCGCCGCAGATGCAGCGTTGCCGGCCGGCCAGGATCTCGAGGATGCGGATCCGCACCGGATGGGCCAAGGCCTTAGCCACCCCCGCGGCGCGGACGAGGGTGGGATCGAACGGCGCGGTCTTCGCTTGGGCCATGGGCTCTCCAATCTCCAATATCGTATATCGTAAATATACGATTAAACGCTGGGGTTGTCAAGCTTTTGTTGGAGGGCCGCGATCCTCAGCGGCGGTAGAGGATCTTGCCGCCGACGATCGTGAAGAGGACCTCGGTCCCGGGGATGTCGTCCTCGGGGCAGGTCATGATATCGCGCGACAGGACGGCGATGTCGGCCAGCTTGCCGGGCGCGAGCGAGCCCTTCAGCCCCGTCTCGAACGCCGCGTACGCCCCGTTGATGGTGTAGGCGCGCAAGGCCTCGGCCCGGGTCATCTTCTGACCGGGGAAGAACGCCGTCCCGTCCTTGAGCTCGCGGGTGACCGCCGCGTGGAAGTTGGCCATCGGGTCGATGGGTTCGACCGGGACATCGGTGCCGAGGGGGATCGTCGATCCGGCGTCCATGAGCTTCCGCCAGACGTACGCGCCCTCCTCGGCCCGCTGATTCCCGAGCCGTTTGAAGACCCACGGCGCGTCCGACGTGCAGTGGATGGCCTGCATGGCCGGGATGACGCCGAGACGGCCGAACCGCGGGATGTCCGTCGCGCTGAGGTGTTGGGCGTGCTCGATCCGCCAGCGCAGGTCGGTCTTGTCCGGGTGGGCCTTGAACGCCTCCTCGTAGATGTCGAGCGTCTCGCGGTTGCCGCGGTCGCCGATGGCGTGGGTGGCCAGTTGGAAGCCGTTCTCGATGGCGAACTTCGCCGTCGCCTTCATCTCGTCGATCGATTCCGTGTTGAGGCCGGTCGAATCGGGGAGGTCCGCGTAGGGCTCGAGCAGCCAGGCCCCGTGGGCGCCGAGTGCGCCGTCGATGAGCCGCTTGATGGCCCGGACCGTCAGGTGGTTGTCGACCGCGCCGATCATCCGATAGGCCGCGCCGCGCTCGGCCAGGTCCTTGCTGCCGGCGCCAAGCATGACGTACAGGCGGACAGGGAGGGCGCCCTCCTCGGCCATCGCCTTGTAGAGATCGATCGTGCGGAAGGAGGCCCCGGCGTCGTGGAAGGATGTGACGCCGTGGGCGAGGCACTCCCGGGAGGCGAGCTCGACCAGCTTGCGGGCCCTCTCGGCGGCTTCTTCGGGCGTGGCATGCCCGGCCTCGTACCGGACCAGGCTCTGGGCCGTTTCGAGGAACGCGCCGATGGCGTTGCCCCCGGCGTCGCGGATGATCTCGCCTCCGGCCGGATCGGTCGTCGCCTTCGTGATCCCCGAAAGCGTCATGGCCTTGGCGTTGGCCAGGGCCGAGTGACCGCTGGCGTGGGTGAGCAGGACCGGGTTGTCGGGAGAAACCTGGCTCAGGGCGTCATGGAGGGGCAGCCCGTCGACATTCGGTTCGGGCACTCGGTCCCACTTGTCCTGGTGCCAGCCGCGGCCCAGGATCCATTCGCCCGGCTGGGCCGATTTGACGGCCTCCGCGACCAGGGCCACGATGTCGTCCCAGGAGCGCGCCCGGGTCAGATCGAGGATGGTCTTGGAATTGCCGAGGCTCGTGAAGTGGCCGTGGCTCTCGATGAGCCCGGGGATGGCGAGCGAGCCGGCCAGGTCGATCGTCTCGGTGCCGTCGCCGGCGTGGCGCTCGAATCCCTTGGGGTCGGAGCCGAGCGCGGTGATGCGTCCGTCGCGGATGGCGATCCAGGTCGCCGTCGGGAAACGGTCCTCGAGGGTCACGATCTTGCCGTTGGAGAGGATGAGGTCGGCCGTTTCGGCGGCCGGCTTATGGCGGCGGTTGACCAGGAAAAGAACGGTGAAGAGCGCGACGAGGACGGCGACATATCCGAGGCGGCGGTTTCTTGAAGCCATGGCGAAGTCCCTCCAGATGGGCGTTTCCGGGCGAGCCAATTATATCGCCGGGTTCCGGAGTGTCAATGAAAAGGGGACGCATACCTCAGGTACGCGTCCCCGTCAGACTGCGCGGCCCGGGCGGCGTTATTTCTTCTTGCGGATGTAGATGTCGCCGCCGAAGGTGTTGAACGAGATCTCCGTGCCGCCGCCGTTGACCAGCCCCAGCAGGGACTTGTCGAAGGTGATGCGGTACCGGCCCTCATCCGTCTTCTCGGCCGCTTCCGACCGGACCGGCTGGCGGGTCATGTCGATGTCGAAATCGGTGTAGACCTCGCCCTGCTCGGTCTTCATCTTGAGGTTGGCCTTGACGTCGGCCGGGAGGGTGACGTCGATGTCCCCGCTCATGGTGCTGAAGGACAGCGGCTTGGAGGCGGCGACGCGCGTCAGCACGACGTCGATATGGCCGTTGACCGTGTGGACGAGGGCGCTCCCCGAGACGCCCCGCAGGGTCACCGGGCCGTTGATGTTGTTGATGTCGATCTCGCCGCTGACGCCCTCGACGACGACCGCGCCGTCCATGGACGACCGGATCTCCAGCGAGGACGCGACGGGCACCTGGATGACGAGGTCGGTGGCCGCCTTCCACGACTGGGTATTGATCTGGACCACGTTGCCATCTTCCTCGACCTCGAGCCCCGAGGTCGAACCGGAGAGGCGCTTCATGCCGGCGATCTTCTTCTCTTTCTCTTGGCGGGCTTTCTCGTCGCCCTCGAGGGCCTGATACTGATACTGGCCGGCGGCCCGTTCGTAGGCGCGCGTGATCCTCCGGGCCAGCCTCTCCTGCTCGGCCAGCTCGCGCTCGGCCAGCTCGGCCTCGGTATGCTTGCGCACCTGCGTTTCGCCGGTCGCCTTGGCCGCGGGCGCGGGGACCGGAGCAGGCTTGGTCGGGGGGGGCGGGATCGCGGCCATCGCGACAGGGGCATAGTGGTCCCCGAGGTACATGTTCACGTCCGAGAGGGCTTTCTCCCGGACGCGGGCCTCGACGACGACCTCCTTGCCTTGATAGCCTTTGACCGTGATGCTGCCCCTCATGACCGTGACCTCGATCTTGGCCGGCTTGGCCGGGTCCGTCAGAGGGACGACCGCCCGGTCCGGGGGCTCTTCCTTGGCCTGGGCGACGGCCCAGCCGCACGTCCCGGCCGCGACGAGGGCCAGGACCACGATGTTGGCGATACGTTTTCTCATGTTCTTCTCCTTATCCGTTTAAGACGTCGATTTCGATCCGGCTGAGCCCGCGATGTGCAGGATCGTCCGGGGTGCTCTCTTCATGGCGTCCCTCAGGCCGTCATCTGCTTCAGGCCTTGCTGGGCCCGGGCCTTGACTTCCGGCGTGAGCTCACCGGCTTCGATGAGTCCCTTGAGCGCGTCGATCGCCCTCTTCTCCCGGATCTCGACCAGGAAATCGATGAGCGCGACCTGGACGAGGGGATAGGCTTGGACGGAGAGAGAGCGGACGAGGCTCTCGCGGACGCCCGGCCGGTCGCGGAAGAGGTAGAGGGCGTCCACTGCGGCCAGGCGGACGTTGGGATTGGGGTCGCTGTCGACCGCTTTGAAGAGCGCGGCGAGGGTCGTGTCGTCCGGATTCTCGACAGTGGCGCTGTAGCCGATGCCCTGGATGCGATCTGTCGCCGAGGGCTGACCCAGGAGGGACAGACCGACCTGTTGACGCATATCCTGGACCTCGCGCGACAGGTTCGCGTACCGTTCCCCCGCCGTCCGGCCCCCGTTCAGGAGCCAGCCGGCGCCGATGCCGAGCAGGAGCAGGAAAGCCGAGAAGGAGGCGGCAAAAGCGGGACGGCGGAAAGTGAACCAGCCGGCCCAGCGGGACCGGAGCGGGGCCGGCCGGACCGCCTGCATCTCCGCGGCGAGCCCGTTCTTACAGTCCTCGAGCATGGCATAGAAACGGCTGCGGACGGCGCCCGCAGGCTGTTCTTCGGGCAGGACTCCGAGCTTGGCCCAGACGACGGTCAGGTTCTCGAGATCCTCGCGGCAGGCGGCGCAATCGAGGATGTGCGCTTGCACTCCGGCGCGCCCGGCCTCGTCGAGGTCCCCGGTCAGATAATCGGCGAACTTTTCCTGGATCTTCTCGCAGGTCATGACACGTTCCCTTTCTGGAGCTCGAGATAGATGCGGCTGAGGTCTTTGAGGGCCCGGTGGACCTGGGCCTTGACGGTCCCCACCTGGACCCCCAGGAGCTCGGCGATCTCCCGGAGCTTGAGGTTCTGGAAACGGAAGAGGACGAGGATCTCCCGCTTTTGAACGGGCAGGCGGTCGAGAGCCCGGCGAACGAGCTCCGCTTCCCGGTCGGTTTCGTAGGCCGATTCGGGCCGGGGCTCGCGGCTCGGGACCTCGGCGAACTGCTCGTCGATGGAGATCGCCGGCTTCCGCTTCCTCAGATGGTCGATATGGGCATTGCGCGCGATCTGGAAGAGCCAGACGTTGAACCGGCTCTCGCTGAGATATCCGGCCCGGTACTTCAGGACGCGGACGAAAACCTCCTGGACGAGGTCCTCGCTCGCGGCCCGGTTGCCCGTCAGGCGGAGGAAGAAGTTGTACAGCATGGTCTGATATCTCTCGAAGAGGACGGCCAGCTTCTCGACGCGGCCGTCCCTGACGTCTTCCATCAGCTCGTTGTCCGTCGGCGACATGTGTCCGGCCTTCTCTTTCTCGGGTCGATCGGCGTTCATCGATGAGTACCGCCCCCTCACAAAAAGGTTACACCCGGGGCTGGGAAGGGGTCAAACATAAAAGGGGTGAAACCTGATGTTTTATACTTCTGGAGATCAGCAACAAGCTCAGTTGTCCTTGCCGATAGGACATATAGTGACATATTGAGACAACAACCGAAATCCGCTTGACTTAGTAGGAGGATAGGATAATTTTCAACATGCGGGAACATGAAGGTGTGGCCGAGCGACCAAAAAGGTGAGGCTTAGCAAAAGGGGGGCTTTTCTCCCCGAGCGGCCTTCCGTTCTTTGCATCCTGCCGATCCCCCTTGATCGTCCTGGGCGGCCCGGGCCTGGCTAGACAGCTAGATCGAAAGAGCAGTCCGGGGCGGGACCGCGCGTCCCTCGGCCACACCCCCCTTGTCCGAGAGGTTCAGGGCAAGCCGGAATCGTCTGCTGCCGCCGCCGGTCCCTTCGACAAGAAAAAGATCCTCCCCGTATTCCCCCATAAGCCCGCCCACGCGGACCCGGCCGCCCCTGAGCGCAAGGGTTTTCAGGAACAGCGCTTTCTCGGCCGGCCCCAGGAACGACAGCCGGTCGCTGTCGATGATCATGTTGTCGAGCGCCCCGGCGGCCAAGGCATAGAGCTCGCGCTCGTTCCGGGTGAGACCGTTCTCCCGGTCCCGCAGCAACAGGCAGTCGGGATCGTTGAGCCAGAGCGTCCGGTGCATGAAGTGCCGCATGACGGCATTCTTCAGGGCGAAATAGGCGTTCGGCCCTTGGAACGGGGAAGGCTTCGTCTTCCAGCAAGGCGCGGTGTCCTCGCCGATGCGCATGCCGTCCACGAGCCCGACCGACGGCAGGAGCGGGGCTCCGCAACCCAGAACGAAGCCTGATCCGGCCGCGCGCCTGATGACGCGCAAGCCCTCGCGGTAGGCCTGGATCGGCGTCACCTTCTTCCATCGGGTTCCGGGCATGGCCCCGGCGAACAGGAAGTCGATCTTGAGATACGAGAAGCCGGCCCTCCCGAGCGTCCGGAACAGCCCGTCGAGCCAGGCTTTTACGTCCGGGCGGGTCGTGTCCAGGGCGTAGATCGTCTTGCCCCAGCCCCGGTAGCACGCTTTGGGGCGGCCCTCCTCCGAGACCATCCAATCGGGGTGCTCGGCGAAAAGCCGTGACGTCTCCGCCGCGCTGAACGGGGCCGCCCAGATCCCGGCCCGGAAACGCTTCGCGGTTATGGCCCGAGCCAGGCCGTCGAGCCCGGGATAGCCGGGCTTGGCCGAGAGCCAATCGCCGATCTCAGTTTCATATCCGTCGTCGACCTGAAACACGTCGAAGGGGTAGGACTTCCTGTCCCCGGCGGCGGACTCGAGGTTCTCGAGAACATCCGCCCAGCCGAGCTGGCCGAAATAATGATACCAGCTGCACCAGCCCACGGGATTCCAGGGATTGATCCGGGCGCGATGGGCTCGCCCGGCGAGGCGGCCGTAGCGCCCGAGGAGATCGCCCGCGGCCCCGCCGGCGAGGACGGCCAACGGCTCGATCGGGACGGGATTTTCGAATTCGGCGTCGAAATAATCCATCCAGCCCACGATCTCCCCGCCCTCGACGGTGAAGAAGGGGTGGGCGATGTGAGAAGCGAGGAAGCCGGCCAGGCCGCCGTCCCAGGCAACGAAGTAATCGCTGACGGGTCCGCGCAGGAGCTCCTCCGGGAGCGGCGAGAAGAGATACGGGCTGTACTCGCGGACGATGGCCTCGATCTCGGGGTGGCGCGTGGCCGGCGTCGCCCGCTCCATCGGGCCCCAGGACTGCCAGTTGTTGAGGAGGAAAACGGGCGGCGCGGGGCCGCGGAAGACCTCGATCCGGCCCGGGCGGCCCGCGACCGTGCCCCGGACGCGATACCCGCGGACGTCGCGATCGACAACGGCTTCGAGCCGGGCCCGCGGATAGCGGCGCACGAGGCGCCCGGACCGGGCGGGCTTGCCGAAAAGCTGGAACGTCAAGGCCGGATAATGTCGTTCGTCTTGCAGAAGGTCTCGACCTTTTCGGAGAGAGCGCCGGCCTTGCGGATGGCCTTTTCCTCGGTCAGCTTCGGGCTGAGCTCGGCCAGCTCTTCTCTGATCTTCAGGGCCAGGCTGGCGGCGCTCCCGGCGTCGTACACCGATTCGCCGATCAACCCGGCCCGGCTGGAGGCGCTGGTGAACTTGCTCACGACGGCTTCGAACCGCTCGCTGAGATGCTCGACGAGCTGTTCTTCCCCGGACGGCGTCCGGCCCACCTGCTGGTAGACGAAATAGGCGGCCCCGGCGATCAGGAGAAGCGCGATGATCGTTTTACCCATGGCGAACCCTCCTCCGGCATTCTATGCCTGCCGGCGTGCCGAGACAATAGAAAAAAAGCCCGATTCGCGGTAAATATTGACGGCCTTTTCGGGCCCTAATCCCGCTGCGTGGGCGGTTAGCTCACCCAGCCGTTTGACAGGCCTCCCTGAAAATCCCATATCAGGTCCCTCAACAGGGGAAATCCGCTTACCGGATCGTCCCTATCCGTCCCTAATCGTCTCGGTTTTTCCTTTGGTTTGGTCAAGATTTGGTCAAGGTCAGCCTGACAGCTTATCGTATCATTGACAACAGGATACGCTCGCGCTAGTTTATCCTTAGGGAATCATCAGTCAATCTTAGCGTAAGATAAGCCTAATGAAAGGAACGGCGCTCCGATGAGCAAACGCTATTCTGTCTTGGCGGCCCTTGTCGTCTTTTGTCTGACGGGAGTAGTTGTCGCGGCGGCGGTCTGGGCCGCTCGTCCTGCGCCTTCCGCGCCCGGGCAAGCGCCGCCGGTCTCTCTAGAATCCAACCTGACCCTCGGCGTCGAAGATGGGGACGAAAAGCTGATGTTCGGCCGAATCGTGCGTATTGATGTCGACAGCCGCGGAAATATCTATGCCCTCGACTACAAGTTCCGCAGGGTCAGCGTGTTCGATAGCCAAGGAAACCTCCTGAGGCAGATCGCCGTTCCCGAGGGGCAAGGCCCCAGAGAGGCGACGAATTTGAGTGGAATTGCTGTAACGCCCGGAGGCACGCTTTTCATCAACGACATGAGGAAGGTGATCGTCTACGGATCGGACGGCGAATATTGCCGCACTTTTATGGTCGATTTCATGATCTCCTCGATCGGCTGCCCCGGCACGGAGGAATTCGTCGCCATCGGGCCGCACGAAGGGAAGATCCTGCATGTCTTCGATGCCCAAGGCAAGCACATCGACTCATTCGGCGACTTGTTCACGCCGCCCGGCGAGTTGGAGCCGATGAAAGAGATGCCGATGTTCGGCGCGCCCATCCTTTTCAATTGCGCGAAGGACGGGCGCATCTTTGTGCTGAATCCTCACA
>Ga0105106_10001260_pt1 | contig 18143 bp, 13 predicted proteins | sample PPLLaktember2015_5_FD_79109 | JGI IMG/M metagenome (GOLD analysis project Ga0105106, IMG submission 79109) | Freshwater sediment microbial communities from Prairie Pothole Lake near Jamestown, North Dakota, USA - PPLs Lake P8 Core (1) Depth... | ecosystem: Environmental > Aquatic > Freshwater >...
AGATGCCCGGAGCTGGACCCTGTCGTTCATGAAGCCCCTGGCAGCAACGACGATTATCCTTAGCTGTCTGAATACGAATGATTTGCCTCTTGAGATGTCGGACAACGAGGTGCGCCAGATCAGATCATTTGTATATCTGGCTTTTTCAATGATCCAGGTAACAGGATTTGTCATTTCTTTTCTAAAACTCTCAGTGTCAAATATACAAAATACCTCAGATAAATATTATTGCTATTTTTCAGCCTGTATTCCATATTGAATAAGTTGTGATTTCAGAATTTGACTGGGGCGCCGGAGAGGCGAAAGAATTAACCGGAATTACCGATGTTTAAATAATATCAGGAGGGATATTAAATATAGGCAGCAGCTTTCTTCTGCGGTGAATTTCCCTGTAAACGCAGAACATGCTCATTTTGTAAAACCTGAACAGACGAAGTGATACTTTTGAGGAATCGAGCCTTATTTCCATTCTTTCCCTGTACCTGATAAATAAACCTGCAAATAACCTGGTGAGGTGAAAGAATTTCAGAAGCCAGAAATGGTGAAGCAACCTTACAGTTGATTCAAAGGCCTTCTTATCGGTTACATTATCATAAAGCTTGCTCAGGTTTTCAATACTCGATTTTGTCTTTGCCAGGTAGTCTTTGTTTGTTTCAATGCCTTCATGAACCAGTCCGTTATCGATATGCAGAACACCTATGCCGGCTTTTTTAAGCTGATAGCTGAAGAGTGTGTCCTCATGACCGTATTGCTTAAGTTCCTCGTAAAACCTGAACTTGGAGAAAATCGACTTATCAATCAGAACGTTAAAAGTTGAAAAGCTGGTATAAGGATGCTTGTTTCTCTCAGAAGCTTTTTGCTGCTCTTTTTCTCTTCCGTATTTCCACCTGAGAAATTTATCAGGATCACCCGGAGGAGTATCCTGATAAAGCACTCCCCCGAATATAACGCGACCGGACCGCACGTAATCAAGCCATTTAAGCAGAAATGATTCAGCAGTTCCGCGAATCATGGTGTCAGCATCAATAAAAAGAAGATAATCACCGATGGATTCAAGAATAAGGCGGTTCCTGATTGATGCCCTGCCAATATTTTTTTCAGATGAAATTATTCTGACATTATCTCCTGCAAGCGCCTGATATTTCTTTCTGTACTCCTCAGACGATCCGTCATCGCCGATAAGAATCTCACAGAATTCAGGAACCTTTGCCATTCCATCCTTCATATTGTGAACAAGTGCAATAATATCAAAATCTTTTACTGGTATCAGAATTGATATCTTCATGTCGAAGGAGGTGCAATTTAGTGTGATCAAAAATACAATTAATTTCCAATATTAAGAAAGAGAAGCTTTGGCAAAGAAATTGCAATGACTATTTTTGTTCCAAACATTTTTATATCCTCTAAATGAGAAAAATACTTTTTTGTCTGATGATGGTCTTACTGGCCTTTTGTTCCACAGGGCAGATAAAGGAAGGGTATGAAATTACCCTTAACATTTCCGGACTTAGGGATTCGACACTCTTTCTGGCATATCACCTTGGCGACAAACAATATATCAGCGACACGACCAGACTGGATAATAATGGCAACGCTGTATTTTCAGGGAGTGTAAGCCTTCCTCAGGGGATTTATATGATCGTTCTTCCCGGAAAACAATACTTCGAGATTCTCATGTCGGAAGATCAGCATTTTGAAGTTTCATGCGCTTTCAATGATTACATTAATACTCTGAAATTTTCAGGATCGGATGAAAATTCAGGGTTTGTCGTTTATCAGAAGAGATGGATCGAAATGCAGAAAAAAGCATCGGGATTAAGCAAAAGACTTCAAACCAGCAAACAGAATCCCGATTCTCTTAAAATACTTTCAGAGGCCCAGAAAACGCAGGAAGAAAAAATGAAATCGTACCTGCACGAAGTGATTAAGGAAAATAACGGGAATCTCCTTTCAGTGCTTGTAAAGGCTATGCTCCCGGTTGAGATACCTGTCATCCAGGTGCCGCAGGGAACCAGAAACCCTGATTCAACAAAATGGGTCCTGACATACAATTACAATAAAAATCACTTTTTTGATAATATTGATATTACTGATGAAAGGCTCCTGCGCACCCCTATTTTACAGGCAAAGCTGAAGTCGTACTTCAGCAATGTGGTGCTGCAGTCTCCTGATACTATCAGTAATGAGATTGACAGGCTGATAAGCAAGGTAGAAAGTAATCACAAGATATTTCAGTTTGTCTCCGTTTTCCTTTATAACCATTTCAGGGAAAGTGAAATCATGGGTCATGATGCGATAATAGTTAAGCTTGCGGATGATATCTACCTTTCGGGAAAAGCTGACTGGGTTTCAAATGATTTCAAAGATGACCTGAAGAAAGAGGTTGACCGGATGAGGCCGAATCTGATAGGGAAAAAGGCTCAGGACCTGGTTATGGATTCGTATAAGGGCATGTTTGTTTCACTGTACGATGTTGAAAAAGAATTTACAATTCTGTATTTCTGGGAACCTGACTGCGGATTTTGCAAGGAAACTACACCAAAACTAAAAGCCTATTATGATAATGCCAAAAACCAGGGGATTGAGGTATTCTCAGTGTGTACTACAGCCGATAAAACAAAATGGAAGAAATACATTGAAGACAATAAGCTCGACTGGATTAACGGATGGGATCCGGAAAGGAGAACAAACTACGGATTATATTATAATATTGAATCTACCCCGATGATATACGTTCTTGACAGGAACAAAGCTATAATCGCCAAGAAGCTGAGTGTTGATGATATTCCTTCATTTATTGATACTTACAGGAAATACTTCAATAAATAAAATGCCCGTCCCTGATCCATGCAATCAATTCATATATGGTATTGAACTCCTGAACGGTTTCTGGTGTCCGGCATTTCCACTTTGAATTCTGTCCTCCAGGAGCTTCAACTTCGATTGAAGATTTCTTGTCAGTAACACTGTATCCTGCTCTTATAAGCGCTTTTTCGGTCCAGTATCTTTTTTCCTCCCCTCCGCTTACAAATACTTTCCCTTTCGTTTCATTCGGAATAGTGAAAGTACCGTCAGAGGAATTGAACATGACCTTTGATTCGTCGAACAATGTTTTAAAGCTCCCCTCGAGCATAAGATCTTCTGGCGCTCCCTCAAGCATCCCCTGTTCTTTCAGGAGCCAGATCTTGTCAGCCTGATTTACTGCAGTTGACAGATCGTGAGTAGAGAAAACTATTGTTTTAACCCTGGTTCGTGTCAGTTCATGCATCAAATGAATTATTTCAAATTTGCTGCTGATATCCAGGAAAGCGGTAGGTTCATCCATTACCATCAGCTTCGTGTCCTGGGCAAGAATCATGGCTATCATTGCTCTCTGGCGCTCCCCATCGGAAAGTTCCGTTACCGGCCGGTCCCTGAATCCGCCCATACCTGTTTTCAGAATTGCCCCGGTTATTATTTTATCATCGGCATCACTTATCCGGCCTAACCAGTTCGTATACGGATACCTGCCGAGAGAAACAAGGTCATAAACCCTCATATTGCTTACCCTTACTATTTCAGTGGAGATATAACCAACCTTTTCTGCCAGCTTTACCCTGGGATATTGAATGATACTTTTACCTTCAAGTTTCAGATCTCCCGAAATAACAGGCTGCAGGCCGGTTATGGACCGGAGAAGGGTACTTTTACCGATCCCGTTCTTACCGATAACGGCAATCAGCTCTCCTTCTTTAGCTGAACCATTAAGCGGTGGAAGCAGGATATGCCGGTATCTTCCCGAAACGAATCCTATCTCAAGATTATCAAAGGATAATATTTTGTTTCTGTCGTTTCCCATTAAAATATATCACGGTATTTCTGATCGCGGAGAATGACCCAGATAACAACCGGAATTCCGATTAAAGCCGTAATCGAGTTGATTGGCAAAACATTGTCAGAACCGGGCATTTGCGAGATAATATCACTGATCAGCATTACTATTGCCCCTGTAAAAATTGTTGCCGGAATTAAAATCTTATGATCAGAAGTCAGGAACATAATTCTTGCCAGATGTGGAACTGCAATCCCGATAAAACCTATCGGCCCGCAAAAGGCAGTAATTGTACCTGTCAGAATGCTGGTCCCGGTTATTATCATAATTCGCGAAAGTTTTACATCGAGGCCAATGCTTCTTGCATAATCTTCCCCAAGAAGGTGAGCATTAAGCATCTTGACTGAAAAAAGGCTTATTAAAATTCCAATAATAACGGAAACCATCATTACGTTGAGCTGTGAAGAGGTCAGATTTCCCAGGCTTCCCATTGTCCAGATAATATAAGTCTTGAGCATTGTCTCATTGCTGAAATACTGCATGATGCTGACAACAGATGCAATGGCGCTTGAAAGCATGATGCCAAGGATAAGCACTGTCATTATATTTTTCACCCTTGATGAAATGATCATTATTAATATCATTACAATTCCCGCTCCGGTCCAGGAAGAAGCCGCTATTGCCCAGTTGCCAATTCCTTTTATGGCGTCGGGTGACAGATTGGATGAGAATCCCATAATTACGAATGCGACACCAAGGCTGGCGCCGGAACTTAGGCCGAGCACATAAGGCCCGGCCATTGGATTTCTGAACAGTGTCTGCATCTGCAATCCACTTATCGACAGAGCAATTCCAACTAAAAGTGCAGTGATTGCTTTTGGCAGCCTGAACTGCATTAGTATCTTTCCTGAAATATCATCAGAATTGCCAAAAAGAGCTTTAACAATGTCGAGAGGTTTAATGCTTACAGATCCCAGAAAAAGGTCAAGCAGAAAGGCAAAAATCAGTAAAACTATCAGACCGGTAAAAATCAGGCCAAATCTTTTCCTTTTTAAACCTGATTCATTTGACAAATGTTTTTTCCCTGACACCTTCTCCTGTTTTAATTTAATTTTTTGTAATAAACCAGTTCCCGGCCGGGGAAAAGCCCCGGGTGCAAAATTGAAGCAATATCATTCAAAACTATGTTCGGATTGAGAGCACCTCCCTCCCAGTAATCATTTCCTCCGCTTGAATTTATCCTTTTGTTATTGTTATAGAGATTCCCGTTTCTAAAACATTTAAGCTCTGCCAGCCGGGGATCGATAGAAATTATTTCACTCCGGGCTCCTGCACTTCCCGTATTAAGCCAGTAATCGGCATTCAGTGCTTTTACAAAGACATTTTCGATTCCGGTCGGCATCGAAACAGAAGATACTGTATTTTGCCAGAGATAATCACCTCCCGCATCACTTATCAGCTGTGATATATATGAATTCCCCGGCGAAATAAACCAGGTATCTTTAAAAGGAAGCCCAAGAATAACTTTAGGTCTCTCATCAGCATTTTCCCTGATATATGTTTTAAGCTGGTTATATTTACTTTCAATTGTTTTAAATATTGAGTCAGCCATCTCTTCTTTGGAGTAAAGGGCACCTATCATTTTTATCCATTCCGCTTTGCCAAGAGGATCATTTTCAAGGTAATCGGCATTAAATATGACCTTAATGCCAAGCTCCTTGAGTTTCCCGATGTAACCGGCTGATTCACTGCCGATACCATAAACCATGACCAGATCTGGATTTATCTTCAGAATAAGCTCCTTATTCAGGTTATCCTCATAACCGACCTCAGATATTTTTTCTTCTTCAACCAATTGTAAAAGGTTCGGGTCAAACAGGAATCTGATCCCTGAGAAACCGGCTACTGAGCCAGTTTCATTTAGGGCAGAGATCATTGCAAAATGAGTTGTCGACATACAGACTATTTTCCTGATAGGCACCCTTATGACACCGGAAGTATCTTTCAGGGAAGGTAGTTTCTCTCCTCTCGGAACAAGATCCCATTTCTGTATAATATCACTTGCCCCCTGCCAGGGATTTATTACAGAGAGCTGCGAATGCCCCTGATAACTTTCCAGTCTAAATCTCTTCGCATAAGAAACAGTGGGCTTTTCAGTCGTTTTTAGACTCTCAGCGATTTTACCTTGTTTACCCGTACAGGAAGAGACCAGAAAAGGGATGCAAACCAGCATTTTTAACATTTTCGGAAAAAATATCTGGTTTATTTTGGAAGGGAAGTTCAATCGGTTTCAGATTTAGTTTTTATTTTGAAACACATGCTGCCGGGATTTCTAAAGGAGGGAATCAGAGTATGATTCTTTGCTTTTTCTCCCGAAAGCTTTGAATATTTAATGTCTGGCAGGTCTTCTGACTTATCCCGGTTCCTGGAAGCCTTCCCATCCCGATGACCCGGGACAGTGGCAGGTAATTCCTGGAGCCATCATCACGCAAGGCGTGATCGGGCATCACAGCAGCGGGTACTGTCGCGGATTCAAACCGCATTCCCTTTTCATTACAATGTTCTTAATTCATTGTAACACCAAAACATATCAAAGGTAAATGAATTTTTATTATGACCTATACTCAGATATCAACAATTGGTTGATAAACGGATTGTCTATTAGAATTCTATATTGTACCGCATGAATTCCTTACGACTAACTCGGGTGTTATATTTACCTGGCGTTTATATTTGCTTTTCCCAGAGTTTCTGACTTCGGTCCAAATCATTGTGGCCACTTTCAGAGCCATTCCCGTTAAAGGTTTCCTAAGACAGGTTACAGGCGAGAACATTAGATCAAAGCCTATTCCCTCCTCCATTGAGATCAGAGCTATGTCCTGCGGAACACGAAGTTTCTTTTTTCTCAGCAGCGCCATGATCTTATAAACAAGTGTAGCATGCAATACAATGATTATTTCTGCCCTGTGTGGAGGTCTGAGATATTTTTCAATCTGGGCCGGATCAATTTCATTGCCCGTTATCGGTTGATCAAATTCGACAATAACCGGTTTGGATATCTCACCTTTAAGGTCAATTGCACTTTTAAGAAAATCGATGACCGGCTTATCTTTACTTATTGAATTTTTATCAGCAGCTATCAGTATATTTTTGTAACCTAATTTCCAGATGTGATCCACAACACTTTGAGCACCTGCCGCAATATCAGTGCATACAGTATTCAGGCGAAGTATCCTGACTGATTTCTCAAGCAAAACAAAAGGGTAGCCTGTCGCTCTCAGTGAACGGACAGTAAATTCATCTGCCGCCTCTCCGACAAGAATCAGACCACTGTAAAATTTTCTGAAGGCTCCTACAAGCCTGTTATACCTTCCGTCATCCGGATCTTTTGTCATTATCGAGAATCCTACTCCGATACTGGCAAAAGCTTTCTGCAGAAATGGAGTTATTTCAAATACAAAAGGATCGTGCAGTGAAGGAACGATCATTCCGATTACGCCAGGTTTTTCTTCGACCGGCGAAACCTCTTTACGCTCATTAAGCAGGTCGAAGTAACCCATTTGTCTTGCAAGGGCAAGAACCTTTTCCTGAGTATCCTTGCGTATTCCATGCTGGTCAGCCTTGTTGTTCAGAACAAGTGATACCAGAGTACCGGATACGCCAAGCTTTGCAGCTAAATCTTTATTCTTAACTTTTTTCCCCATTTTTCCCCCAGAAATTCGAAGAAATAAATTTAGAACTATTTTTATTCAAAAAGGTTTTTTTAAGAATATTTAACAAAGAAAAGAACCCTCCGTAGAATTTAGTAATTGCCGGACACCTTATAATCTTAACAAAAATCAAGATCAATTGTTCGCAGAAAAGATCATCTTTTTGAAGGTTGTATTCCTCTCTGTTTTGCAGCTTCCTCTAGCCTTTGCTGCCATTTGGATCTCTTTAAGGGCTTCTTTCTGTTTTCTTCCAGGGTGGCTAATACTTTCTTCTCATCAATAAATCTCTTTGAAACTATATTCTGAAGGTATGTCAGTATATTAGCCAGAAAGTAGTAATATGTCAGGCCTGAAGACCAGTTATTAAGCATAACCATGAACATTAAAGGCATCATGTACATCATCAGTTTCATTCCAGGCTGATCCTGTCCGGGCGATGATCCTGTCATCTTCATGGTGAGGAGCGTGGAAGCGGTCATAAGCAGAGTAAACAGACTAATATGATCACCATACATCGGAATGGTGAAAGGCAGGGCCAGTATTGAGTCATAAGTTGATAAATCAGTTGCCCACAGAAAATGTTCCTGCCTCAGTTCGATTGAAACAGGGAAAAATCGGAACATGGCGAAAAGTATCGGCATCTGAAGAAGCATCGGCAGGCAGCCCCCCATCGGATTAATTCCTGCCCTTTTATAAAGATCCATGGTCGCCTGCTGCTTTTTCATAGCATCCTCCTTCCTGGGGAATTTCTTCCCCAATTCATCTATCTGAGGTTTCAATACCTGCATCTTTGCAGTAGACTGGTATGATTTAAAAGTGAGAGGGAAGAGCACTATCTTTATCAGAATAGTCAGAATAAGGATAATTATTCCATAACTGGCAATATACTTTTCAAGCCAGTTAAATACCGGAATTATAACAAATCTGTTTATCCATCCAATTATGTTTTTACCCAGGAAGACAAGCTTTTCAAGCTCGAACCCTTCTTTTCTTAAAGTAGAGATATGATTCGGACCGTAATAAAGTTTCATAGCCAGCGATGTCTCCTGCCCTGAACTAAAAGGCACACCGAGTTCAGATGTAAAATGCCTTATGTATTCTGTCGATTCAGGTGTTTTTGTTGAGGTGAGCCTTCCGTTAAGGAAAAAGTCCTTGGTAATCAGAACAGACGAAAAGAACTGGTCCTGAAATGCAACCCAGCTCAGCTTTGTTGTAATATCAGTTTCATCCTTATCCTTTTGCTGCCTCAATCTAAGCTGATCAACATCATCCTGAAAATATTTATATTTTATGGTAGTATAATTATCTTCATTCTGTCTCCCCTTTTCCTGTTGCGGAACGTACATTCTCCAATCGAGTGTAAGAGTGTTCTGATTGGACGCAATGATATTCTCCATCGACTTAAATGTCACATCGAAGTCGACCATATATTTGTCGGGTGCAAGAGTGTATTTATACTCTATATACTGGTTTTCGCCAGCCATAAGCCTGAGAATAACACTCTGGGGTTCTGAAGCAACAACAAGCGACCTCGTTTCATTAACCGGTTTGAAGTAGAGATCATTAGTGAGAACTGCTTTATTATCAACAGTATAAAAATTAAACCCAAATACAGTTGAATCGCCTGAGAATAAAATCAGAGGAAGTGAATCATGAGTTCTGTAGTCTTTTAGCCGGGCTGAAAACACCCTTCCTCCTCTCGGGGATATTTTCAGTTCAAGTTTATTATTTTCAAGTACGATCATCCCAGTATCGCCTGTTACGGCTCCGCCGAATACACCAAACCTGCTGGAATCTCCCAAAACTTTGTAAACAGTCTGAGCCGGGTTTACAGTTTCAATTTTCTGAGCATCGGTGGAATCAGCTTTTTGAAGAGCAGGAGCAAAACCCAGGAGCTGGTTTATTTCGTTCACTTTTGCAACAGCCTCAGGCTGATTTGGCTTATACCTCAATGCATTAATGTATTCAGCCCTGGCATTTTCCAGATCTCCTTCTGCATAAAGTGAATCAGCAACAGCAACCACCTGCTTGTATGATTTATTCATCCTGTTGCCGTTAAAAATGCTGAATCCGATAAATATTGCGAAAATCAGAATTATGCCGGTAATTGTATTCTTATCCATTAGTACCTTTTAATTTAAAAATCTATTTCAGCAGTTTTCAGCTAATGCAGGCCTTGATGAAATTTACAAAAAGAGGATGCGGGTTAACGACAGTACTGCTGTATTCGGGGTGAAATTGAACTCCCACAAACCATTTATGTGAAGTTATTTCGATTATTTCTACCAGTTTTGATTCAGGATTAATTCCAACCGGGACCATTCCATTCTTTTTAAATTCATCATAGTACCGGTCATTAAATTCATATCTGTGCCTGTGCCTTTCAACTATATCGGTTTTTCCGTAAATTTTATAAACCAGGGAGTTTTTTGTAATTGTGCATTTGTATCCGCCCAGTCTCATCGTTCCTCCCTTGTTGGTAACACTTTTTTGTTCTTCCATGAGGTCGATTACAGGATACTTTGTCTTATGGTTAATCTCAGTCGAATGAGCGCCATCAAAATGCAATACATTTCTTGCAAATTCAATGACTGCGCATTGCATACCAAGGCAGATGCCCAGGAAGGGAATATTATTTTCCCTTGCGTATTTTGCTGTCAGGATCTTACCTTCTATCCCTCTTGAACCGAAACCTGGAGCTACCAGAACACCTTTCAGTCCCTTGAGTTTTTCATTCACATTTTCATCGGTAATTTCTTCAGAATGTATGTATTCAACATCAACCTGGCATTCGTTCATTGCGCCACTGTGGATGAATGATTCTGCGATAGACTTGTATGCATCAGGCAGTTCTACATATTTACCTATGAGGCCGACGCGTATAGTATGTTTTGGATTCTTAAGACGTTTAAGAAACTCCCTCCACTCAGTAAGTGGAGGTTCCTTTGATACAGGTAAAGCCAGTTTCCTAAGTACAGTCTGATCGAGTTTTTCCTCCAGCATCTTAATAGGCACCTCATATATAGTTGATACATCAACTGATTCAATTACTGCATTTTCCTCGACATTACAGAAAAGAGCAACCTTTCTTTTAATATCATCTGTAAGGTTTTTCTCCGTCCTCAGGACAAGGATTTCAGGCTGAATCCCGGCCTCAAGAAGAGATTTTACAGAGTGTTGTGTGGGTTTTGTTTTCAATTCACCTGAAGCAGCCAGATATGGGACCAGGGTAAGATGAATTACGATACAGCTCTGTGAGCCCAGCTCCCACTTCATCTGCCTTACAGATTCAATGTACGGCAATGATTCAATATCACCGACAGTGCCTCCGATCTCGGTGATTACAATATCAAATTTATTCCCTGATCCGACAATTTTAATCCTTCTTTTTATTTCATCGGTTATATGAGGTATTATCTGAACCGTTTTTCCCAGATAATCTCCTTTTCTCTCCTTATTTATCACAGTCTGATAAATCCGCCCTGTGGTTACATTATTTGCCTGGCTTGTCGGCACATTAAGGAACCGCTCATAATGGCCCAGGTCGAGATCAGTTTCGGCCCCATCGAGAGTAACATAACACTCACCATGTTCATAGGGATTCAAGGTCCCCGGATCAACGTTTATATAGGGATCAAGTTTCTGTATGGTGACTGAGTAACCACGGGCCTGAAGGAGTTTTGCCAGGGAAGCAGAAATAATACCTTTACCTAGAGAGGAAGTTACTCCTCCTGTTACAAATACATACTTGACGTCAGCCAATTTCTTTAAAATTTATTTGTTATATTCTTATGTGTTGATTCTTAATCATCGAGGCCTGACTGGTCAATCATCCTCACTTTTTCTTCCAGGGTCTTTATCATTTTCTTTGCACTTTCAATCTTTTCCCTGACTTCCCTGATCATGGTATCGGCATTTGTCGATTTAGCGAAGAATCCTATATTATTTTCCCAGAGTACGATATCCCCTTCAAGCTGTTTTATTTTCATAAAGAATTTGTCTCTTTCGTTACGGACTTTTCTGGATGCTTTTGGATTTGATTTTAAGTTGTCAAGCTTTGTTCTGTATTTCAGAATGCTTTTATCTTCATCGGCGATTTTAAGTTTATCGAATTCCTTATTAAGAGCATTTCTGTATCTGTTTGTGATTTCTTCCTTCTTATTAAAAGGCACAAATCCTATTTCTGTCCATTTCCTCTGCAAATCCTTGAGTCTTTCAAAGGCTGCCTGTACGTCGGTTCCTGATTCAAATTTCTCCAGTTCTTCGATAACAGCTATTTTAGCAATAAGGTTGTCCTCATATGAGGTATCAAGTTTGTTAAAGAATTCCCCTTTCCTGTTAAAAAAGTGATCGCAGGCTTTGCGAAACCTCTTCCAGGTTTTTTCTGATTGTTTTCTCGGAACGGATCCGATTTCCTTCCATTCTCTCTGAAGCTTAATCAGAGCTTCGGAAGTCGCCTTCCAGTCGGAGCTCTCCTGAAGTGATTCAGCCTGAATACAAAGTTCGTTTTTCAGCTGAAGGTTATTCATCTGTGTCTCCTTGTTATCGGCATAAAAGCTTCTCTTCTTTTCGAAGAATTTATCGCATGCCTCCCTGAATCTCTGATAGACTTTGTTATTCTGTTTTTTAGGAGCGAACCCTACGGTCCGCCACATTTTCTGCAACGCAACAATTTTGTCAGCCCATTCATCGAAGTCTTTGAAGCTTTTTATTTCCACCAGATTGATAGATTCCACCTGCTCGCATAATGCTAATTTTGCGTCAAGATTTTTCCTCTGATCATCTTTCTGTTTCTCAAAGTACTCGTGATGCCTTTTATTTATCTGGGAAGTTGCCTCCTTAAATCGTTCCCATATCTCATTTTTTGATTCCTGCGGAACCGGACCGATTTCACGCCATTGATCATGAAAATCCTGGAGCAATCTGAAGGCATTTACCGGATTTGGCTCCAGTAACAGCCCTTCAGCTTTTTCGCATAACTGAACTTTTATTTCAAGATTTTTCTTAAGATCAAGATCACGAAGCTCCTTATTTATTTTGATGTAATCATAAAATACCTCTACACTGTGGTGGTAATTTTCCCACAGGTCTTTCAATGCTGATTGAGGAACCACACCAATTGAATGCCATTCATTCTGTAGGGTACGGAAATCGTGAAATGTCTTATTTATCGATTCTTCGCGGTTGACAAGATCCTTAATCTTGTCAATGATGTCATATTTGTTTTTAAGGTTTTCGTATTTCTCAGCTTCCTTTACTTTTGTATAGTCAATCTTTTTCTCCCTGAATTTTTCGAGAAGTTCTTTCACACGATAGTCAAGCGGGTCGACCCATATTTTGTAATCTTCAATCTTTCCGCCGCCTTCAAGGAATTTACTTTTCCGTTCCTCGGTTTCCTGCTTAAGCTTTTTATAGAAAAAGACCTTTATTCTCTCGACATCATCCCGGATTTCCGATGGAGCTCTGTTTTCAATTATAAGGGCAAGCGTTTCAACCAGCTCAGTTTTTGAATACCCCGAGTAATCGACCGGAGGAAGTTCACTTTCTTCCGGATCAAGGGGTTCGTCATTCGATTTATGAAGCTTTTGAGAAGCTGCCGGTCTAGCTTTTTTTTCAGTTACATCGCCAGTCTCATTTACCAATTCTTCTTTTTCCTTCTCTTTCTCACTGTCTGCAGAAGACTCATTTTCTTCTGCTTTGTCAGTTTTAATGGCTTCTTCAGTACCGGCAGCATCATTAATTGCCCCGTTCTGTTCCTCCCGAACAGAGTCTTCCGGATTTTCTTTAATCATATTCAATCCTTTAAGGTTCAATATCTTTATGAGCACGTCTCACCATGGCAAGGCATGGATTTTTCAGAGTACGAAAATATCGAATTATTTATTAAAACTCAAAGTTTTATCTAAAAATAAGATATTTAAATATTTATGAAGAATTGAGCGATAAACCGGATTCAGCTTTGCCGGTAAATGACCTTTTTAAATTCAATAGCAGAGCTTTGAAAGATAAATAATATCTTTGGCAGAGTATTTAAATAGTATTGGTTAAGTATTCATTTTAAGCAGAACCGCAATGGAAACCAGGGACATTATTTTATTTGCTTTTATATTTGCTGCTGCGGGATTCAGCCTGTACAGAAAATACGTAAAAAAGGATCAGCCAGGTCAGGCTGACCAGAAGGGGAATGCAACTGGTTCATCATTTTCATCAGTAAAGGATGATGATTATGAACCCTATTCAAAAAAATAGGTTACCTCTTGTTTCTGGATACCAGATAGCGGAAGGGATTCAGAATTTTCTGGAGAAGGCGCAGATCATCTGTTATAATCTCGGCTGTACCCTGCATATTCTGAGTAAAATCAAGGTTCTTCCCGTACAATGTTGTCAGGCCTGAAGGGAGGCTCAGTTCAATTACATAGGAATCGTTTGAAGGAACCAGTGAAATGGACTTTACAACTCCCCTGACCATTCCATATTCAAGGTATGGATAACCGCTAAGCTTTATGTTTACAGCCTGACCGGTCTTTACTTTGCCTGAGCGGTTCATTTTCAGGTTTATCCTTCCCACATAATCGCCTGTTTCAAACGGAACGATACTTAATACTGGTTCATCTTCGTTAACAATCTGATTCTCGCTCCAGAATTTTGTAAATGTAACTGTACCGCTTACAGGGGAAATAAGCAGATAAGTATTTTCCCAGATTTTTATCTGTGCCTTAAGGTTTAAAAATGACTCATTAAGGACCGAATAATATTTCTCACGCTCCTCCAGTTTCTTAATCCTATAATCCTGAAGGAGTTGCCTTTTTTCGGCCAGTTCAATAGATTTTGCCGAATGATCGAGCCTTACCTGTTGAAGCTCAATATTAAGCCGTAAAAGCGACTGTCTCGATTTTTCCAGTTCACTTTCAGAATATACACCACTGGCAAAAAGCAGGGAATCCCGTTTATATTTCTTAATTTCCAGAGCCTGATTTTCAGCAAACAGTTTCTCTTTTACTTTTACCCTTCCTATATAGACAAGGATTCCATCTATCTCGTCAGTAAGAGATTTTATTTTGTTCCCGTAATAATCGTTGCTGTTGTAATTATTAAAGTCAGACAGGCTTTTCATAAAAGAACCCCAATAGCTCTGAATTTCACCCAGCTCAGTGAATTCAGGTAAAGATTCAAGCAACACCTTTTCAGGGCTGTTGATTGTATCGACTATCACATTCAGCTTAGATACTTCATCAATGGAGGCTGCCGTTTCCATAACAGCGATCAGCTTTCCTGATTCAATCTCATCCTTATTCTTAACATACAAATTCTTAATCCGTCCGGTCAATTTCGATACAAGTGTCACAGGAGGGTTCACTGTTGTAATTTCGACCGGAGCGGGTATGTTATCGGGATATTTTAATAACCATGAGAAAAATAACAAAAGAATAAAGACGATCAATATAAGTGCGTTGCCCCATCTCAATATTTTTCCGGGGGGCCGGCCCATAATTTCATTAACGGGCTCAGAATAAATTATATCATGTCCTTTTTCCTCCATGCCGTTTTTTCAATTACCAAGCTCCAGCTGGTTTTTTATGAGGTCATAATAAGCTCCGTGCTTTTCAATCAGGCTTTCATGATTTCCTGATTCAATAATCTGCCCTTTGTCGAGCACTACAATCTTATCAGCGTTTCTGACAGTACTTAAACGGTGAGCCACAATGATAACTGTCCTGCCTTTAAAGAAATCCGACAGGTTCTCGACTATTGCTTTTTCAGTATTGGCATCCAGTGAATTTGTTGCCTCATCAAAAATTACTATTTCAGGATTTTTATAAATAGCCCTTGCAATTAGCAAACGCTGTTTCTGCCCTTCGCTCAGGCCATGACCATTCGGTCCTATTTTGGTGTTATAACCGAGGGGAAGCGATTCGATATCATCCTTTATATTTGCTGTTTCGGCTGCTTTAATCAACCGGTTTTCATCAATTACATGAGATCCGGGCGCAATGTTCCCCGCAATTGTATCAGGAAATAGAAATCCATCCTGCATCACTGCGCCGACCTTTTCGCGCCAAAGTTTCAGACTGATGTTCGACAGATCGGTCTCTCCGATCAATATTTTTCCGCCGGCCGGCTGATAAAACCTAAGGAGCATTTTGAGAAGGGTGGTTTTTCCGCTCCCGCTGACACCAACTATTGCAGTTATATTGTTTTTCTCTATTAACAATGTTGCATTTTTCAAAGCATAAGGTGAACGGGGGCCTTCATACTGGTATGAAAGGTCATTTATCTGTATGTCCTTATTATCAGGAAGCTTTCTGATTTTATTTTCGGAATCGGTTTCTTCGTCGTCCATATTATGAACCTCCGCCAGCCTGTCGAGGCTCATTTTTGCATCCTGTGACATACGCAGGAAGCCTATAATCTGCGTAACCGGTACATTAAGCTGGCCGATAATGAACTGAACGGCAAGCATCATACCAAGAGTCATATCTCCCTTAAGGACAGCAGTTGCAGCAACTATTGTAATCAGGATATTCATTACTTCATTAATAAGGGTGCCGCCAGCTGACTGGTACTGAATCAGGCCAAGTCCTTTGACTTTGAGCCCGAAAAGAGCTGCCTGATGGTTCTCCCAGTCCCAGCGTTTGCTTAGCTCGCTCTGACTCAGCTTTATATCCTGCATACCGTTTATCAGGTTAATAAGCTTAGAATTGGAGGCTGACATCTCTTTAAACCGAAGATTATCGAGCTTTGCCCTTGATTTCATAAAGAGGGAGACCCAAACGATGTAAAGGGCTGTTCCTGCAAGGAATAGTGCAAAAATCTTAATACTGAACATTGCCAGCACAATTCCAAAAACAAGCAGGTTCACAAATGAAAACAATATGCTAAGGCTGGCAGAGGTGAGAAAATCTTCAATCCTGTTGTTATCCTCAATGCGCTGGAGAATATCCCCTGTGAGCTTCGTATCAAAGAAAGCAACCGGGAGGGACATTAGTTTCTGCAAAAATCCCGATACAATAGCAACATTCACCCTTGAGCCTATATGAAGCAGCAGCCATCCCCTGATGAACTCTACTGACATTCTGCCAATAACAAGGGCAAGCTGGGCAAACAGGATAAGGTAGATAAACCCTATATCATTATTATTTAGCCCAATATCAATGATCGATTGAGTCAGGAACGGAAAAATAAGCTGAATCAGGCTTCCGATAAGAAGGCCAAGGAGCAGTTGTCCCAGGTATTTACGGTAAAGTCTGAAATATTTAAAAAGGAATCTGAATCCGCCTGATGTCGCTTTATGGCCTTCATCATCATAAAGTTCAGGACCAGGTTCAATTATCATTGCTAGACCTGCTTTTTTCCCGTCAGCCAGTGTATTAGCCCAGTTCTTTTCAAATTCCTGGCGGGACATTTTAATTAGACCTGTTGCAGGGTCGGCAATCCATAACTTATCCTCCTTTATCCTGTAAACAACAACAAAGTGATTTTGTCTCCAATGTACTATGCAGGGCAATGTCACTTTTTCCTCAAGGAGATCGTAAGGTATTTTAACTCCCAACGTCCTGAACCCCACTGAATCGGCAGCTTCCGAAAGACCAAGGAAGGAGACCCCTTCCCTGGTTATAAAACACTTCTTTCTAAGATAATCGAGTGAATAATTCTTTTTATAAAACCCTGCTATCATTTTCAGACAGGCAGGGCCACAGTCCATAGCATCATATTGTTTTACAAATGGGAATAACATTTTTTAATGCTCAACCGTTTAATTATATGAAGTAAAGATATTTATTATTTGACATAAAAATACTTACAATATTAAATAACCCGTAACCTGTACTGACAGATCATCACTTTTACAGAGTGGAAATGCTATATTTGTCAACTTATCAGATCTTAAAAATCAGCAATTGTTCCGCAAGATTTCAGATACTGCATTAATTGAAGGGGTTCGTCAGCAAGACGAGAAGATACTCAACTGGCTTTATGACAATTACCATCAGACGGTAAGGCATCATGTTCTAAAGAACAGCGGATCGGATGCAGATGTTTCAGATGTTTTCCAGGAATCAATTATTACACTTTATCGCCAGATATCCGAAAATGAGTTGAAGCTGACATCTGATCTGAAAGGCTATTTTTTTGGAATTGCGCGCAATATATGGAGCTCACAACTACGAAAAAAAGCCCGGAATATTGAAATAGAATTTGATCTCCCTGATGAAACCGGTGATGAAGATTCAGGCAACCCTATCCTGGAAAGAATTGTAAACAGGGCTTTTCAGAAATTAAGTTTTGATTCCCGTACTATACTGACTCTTTTTTCAGAAGGTTTTTCTTATCCTGAAATTGCATCAAAAATGAATCTGAAAAATGAGACCTATGCAAGGAGAAAGAAATATCTGAGCAAAGAGGCTCTCCTGGAGCTTATGAAATCTGATCCGGAATACCAGGATTATCTTGGCTTGCGATAATACAAAAACAAAAGAAGTGATACCAGTAAAAGGTCAGATGCAATAATAGTCAACAGTTTTACATGATGGTACAAGGGTGCGTTGCTACCGTAAATTACAAGCGATGACCAGAAATAGGGATGGGATCTCAGCATGTCTGAGCTCTTAAGGTACTCAATC
>Ga0105106_10001263_pt1 | contig 18132 bp, 20 predicted proteins | sample PPLLaktember2015_5_FD_79109 | JGI IMG/M metagenome (GOLD analysis project Ga0105106, IMG submission 79109) | Freshwater sediment microbial communities from Prairie Pothole Lake near Jamestown, North Dakota, USA - PPLs Lake P8 Core (1) Depth... | ecosystem: Environmental > Aquatic > Freshwater >...
CGTGAGCGGCCACGAGGGGATCAGCATCTTCTGCGGGATCGGAGAGCGGTGCCGCGAGGGGGAGGAACTCTACCGCGAAATGAAAGATGCCGGGGTTCTCAAGAACACCGTCATGGTCTTCGGACAGATGAATGAACCGCCCGGGGCCCGGTTCCGCGTCGGACACTCCGCACTCACCATGGCCGAGTATTTCAGGGACGACGAGCGGCAGGACGTGCTTCTCCTGATGGACAACATCTTCCGATTCATCCAGGCAGGCCAGGAAGTCTCGGGTCTCATGGGGCTTCTGCCGTCGCGCCTCGGTTATCAGCCGACGCTGGCCTCGGAACTGGCGGAGCTCGAGGAGCGCATCTGCAACACGACGACGGGCGCCATCACCTCCATCCAGGCCGTGTACGTTCCGGCCGACGATTTCACCGACCCTTCCGCCTCGCACACATTCAGCCACCTGACGGCCTCCATCGTGCTCTCGAGAAAGCGGGCAAGCGAAGGGTTCTACCCGGCCGTGGACCTCCTGCAGTCGGGCTCGAAGATGCTGATGCCGACCATCGCCGGTGAGCGGCACTACCGAATCGCACAGGAGGTGAGAAGAACCCTCACCGTCTACGACGAGCTCAAGGACATCATCGCCATGCTGGGCATCAATGAGCTCTCCCGCGATGACCAGCGCACCGTCTTCCGGGCGCGGCGGCTGGAGCGTTTCTTCACGCAGCCCTTCTTCACGACGGAGCAGTTCATCGGGAAACCGGGTCGCATGGTCTCCCGCGATCAGACGCTCGAGGGCTGCGAGCGGATCCTCAACGACGAGTTTGCCGAGTACCCCGAAAGCGCGCTTTACATGATCGGGGGCGTGGACGAGGCGAAGAAAGATGAAGCTTAAAATCCTTCTACCGGCGGAAGTGTTTCTCGTCGAGGACGTATCGAAGGTGGTCGCCGAGGCCGAAAACGGGTACTTCTGCCTGCTGCCCCATCATGTCGATTTTACGGCGTCGCTCGTGCCGGGTATCTTTGCTTACCAGACCGGGGACGGGGAGCATTATCTCGCCATCGATGTGGGCACCCTCGTGAAGAAGGGTCCCGATATCCTCGTATCGATCCGCAACGCCGCAAAGAGCGATGAACTGGGCCAGCTCAGGGACATCGTGGTGAGGCAGTTCGAGGAGCTAGACGAGCGGGAAAAGAAGGCCCGGTCGGCTGCGGCGAAGCTGGAAATCGACCTTCTCCGACGATTCTTGGAGATCAGGGGACATGAGTGACGAACAGCGGACTCCCAGCGAAAGGCGCGTCAAGACTGCCGAGGACTTTACAAAAAAAGTCGCTTCGAAGGAAGACCGGCGGATCAAGGGCAAGACACGGAAGGATGATACCCTTTTGTTCGGCCTGGGGGTGGTCGGAGTGGTGGGGTGGTCCGTGGTCATCCCCTCGCTCGTCTTCACGGCCATCGGGTTGTGGATCGACCGGACGTGGCCGAGCCGGTTTTCATGGGCGCTCATGATGCTCATCCTGGGTGTGGCCCTGGGATGCATGAATGCCTGGTACTGGGTGAAGAAGGCCAGGCAGGAGATCATTAAAGACTAGGGTCCAGGGGTTCAACGGGTAAAGGGCAGGAGAGACAAACGTGATTGCTGAACTCATCCTATGTTTCATGGTCGGGGCCGCGATAGGCGCGATCTACTTTGCGGGACTCTGGGAGACCGTACGAAAGCTCTCCGAGACGAATAAGCCCTTTCGGAGGGTCGTCCTCAGTTTTGCCCTGCGCATGATCCTGCTGATCTCGGGGTTTTACCTTGTCATGCAAGGCGAGTGGGAACGTCTGGTTGCCGCGATGATCGGTTTGATCCTCGCGAGGGAGTTCCTGGTCCGAAAGCTCGGGCATGCATCGAACAGGTTCATCGGAGGGATATCTTATGGAAATCGTAGGCATTGACCAGATCAGCCCGGACCAGGTCATCTTCTTCACCTGGGGACTGATCACGATCAACGCCACGCTGGTCTACACGTGGCTGATCATGGGGCTGCTCGTGATCGGGTCCGTCGCGATCACCGGGAATCTTTCCTCGGAGCGGACCATGAGCCGCTGGCAGAACATGCTTGAGGTGATCGTGGGGACCATTCGTCAGGAAATCGCCGACGTCGCAAAGGAAGGGGCCGACACCTATTTCCCCTTCATCGGGACGCTCTTCCTGTTCATCCTCCTTTCCAACGTCTTCACGTTCGTTCCCGGTTACGTGGCCCCCACGTCGTCGCTGACGACGACGGCGGCCCTGGCCATCGTGGTGTTCTTCGCCGTCCCGATTTACGGAATCACGAAAAACGGTATACTCGAATACGTAAAAGAGTATTTCCGTCCCACGTTCATCTTTTTCCCCTTCCATGTCATGGGTGAGTTTTCCAGGACGCTTGCCCTGGCCGTACGACTCTTCGGCAACATCATGAGCCATGAAAAGGTCATCGCCATTCTCCTGGCAGTGACCCCCCTGTTCTTCCCGGTGGTGATGCAGGCACTGGGGCTTCTCATCGGGCTGATCCAGGCTTACATATTTGCCATTCTCGCCATGGTGTACATCGCCTCGGCGACGCAGACCCACGAGGAAACGGAGCACAATCAGAAAAAGGAAACGGGACCCGTTAAAATCTAAAAGAAAGTGAGGAGGAACGGTATGGACAGCGTGAGCATCGTTGCAATGGCGTCGATCATTACGGCGGGGATTTGTATGGGAATCGGAGCGATCGGACCTGCCCTCGGTCAGGGACGGGCCGTGCAGGGTGCGCTGAGCTCGATCGCGCAGCAGCCCGACGAGCGGAACTCGCTGACGCGGACCCTTTTCGTGGGTCTGGCGATGATCGAGTCCATCGCCATCTACTGCTTCGTAATTGCGATGATCCTGGTCTTCGCCAACCCGTTCTGGGTCTACGTGGTCAAAAAAGCTGGAGGGTGATCCATGCACATCGACTGGTTTGTATTTTTCTGCCAGATCGTCAACTTCCTCCTCCTGCTGTTCCTGCTGAAGAAGTTTCTCTACGGCCGGATCATGGGGGCCATGGCCGCGCGGGAGGCGAAGATCACAGCCACCTTCGTCGATGCCGAACAGGCCCGTGATGCGGCGAAGGAATCGGCGGAACAGTTCGAGAAGCGTCTCCGGGACCTGGACGCCCAGTACGAGGCGGCGATGAACCGGGCACGGGATGACGCCGAGGCCCATCGCAAGGAGCTGATGGACAAGGCCCGGGAGGAGGTCGATCTGCTCCATGCGAGGTGGGTCGAAACGCTGAAATCGGAGCGTGACGCCTTCCTCGCGGAACTCCGCAGGCTTGCCGGGACGCAGATCTACGCCATCACGCGCCAGGTGCTCAAGGATCTGGCCGACGTGGAGCTGGAACAGCGGATCGTGGAGATCCTCATGGAACGGATCCAGACGATGGATGAGGAGGAGCGCGGGAAGTTCAGGGACTCCCTGACGGAAGGCGGGACGATCACCGTCCAGAGCGCCTTCGACATTCCCGCAGACGAGCAGAAGAAACTGGACGACGTCATCCGCCGCTATATCAACGGCGACATCCAGGTCGTCTTCGAAAAGTCGGACAACGTCATGACGGGCTATGAGCTCAAGACGGACGGACACATGATTGCCTGGAGCATCAAGGATTACCTGGATTCCCTGGAGGAGAAGTTCTACCACGCCCTGTACGAAGAGGCGCAGGAAAAAAGATAGGCACCCATCACGAGGGGGACTGACATGACCATGCCGGGACAAAAGGAAGAACTGAAGGATTTTCTCGACGATACGTTCAAAACGATGGACGCGGTCCTCGCGGACCAGCATCCTGAGCTCACGCAACGGGAGGTGGGCCTCGTCAACTATGTCGGTTACGGCATCGTGCGGGTCAGCGGCCTGCCCAACATCCGGGCGGAGGAGATCGTCCTCTTTCCCAAGAATGTGCAGGGTCTCGTTTTCAACATCGACCCCGAAGAGATCGGAGTGATCCTCCTGGGGGCGAGCGAGCACCTCAACTCGGGTTCCGAGGTGAGGCGCACCGGGCGTATTCTCGACGTGCCTGTCGGGGAGTCACTCATCGGGCGAGTGGTCGATGCCATCGGAAGGCCGCTGGACAACCAGGGGGAGATCCGGGCGGTGAAACGGCTGGCCGTCGAGCGCGAGGCGCCCCCCGTCATGGCGAGAGACCCCGTGACCGTTCCCCTGCAGACGGGCATCAAGGTCATCGACGCCCTCATCCCTATCGGGCGCGGCCAGCGCGAACTCATCGTCGGGGACCGGCAGACGGGGAAAACGGCCATTGCCCTGGACACCATCATCAACCAGTGGGACAAGAACGTCATCTGCATCTACTGCGCCATCGGCAAGAAGTCCTCCGACGTGGCCAAGGTCATCGCCGACCTCAGGCAGCACAACGCCATGAAGTATACCATCGTCGTAGCCGCCGTGGGCGAAGATCCACCGGGGCTGCAGTTCATCGCACCCTACGCGGCGACCTCCATGGGCGAGTACTTCATGTCCAAGGGACACGACGTTCTGGTCATCTACGACGACCTCACCTACCATGCGCGGGCCTACCGGGAGATGTCCCTGCTGTTGAGGCGCCCGCCGGGACGGGAGGCCTTCCCGGGGGACATTTTCTACATTCACTCCCGGCTCCTGGAGCGCTCCACCCACCTGCGCAAGGAACACGGGGGAGGATCACTGACGGCGCTGCCCATCGTCGAGACGGAGGCCCAGGACATCTCGGCCTACATCCCGACGAACCTGATCTCGATCACGGACGGGCAGATCTACCTGTCGCCCCGGCTCTTTCAGAAGGGCATCCTGCCCCCCGTCGACGTCGGGAAATCGGTGTCGCGCGTGGGAGGGAAGGCCCAGCTCCCGGCCTACCGGGCCGTGGCGGGGGATCTGCGCATCTCCTACTCCCAGTTCGAGGAACTGGAGACGTTCTCCCGCTTCGGGACACGCCTCGACGAGGCAACCCGACGGGTCCTGGAGCGCGGCTGGCGCGTCCGTGAAATTTTGAAACAGCCCCAGTACAAGCCCATCCGGGTCGCCGAGCAGATCGCGTCGCTTCTGGCCATCACAGGGGGAACCCTGGATCAAATCCCCATCGGCAGAATCGGCGAAGCCGAGGCTGCCCTGCGGGAGGCGACGGTTGCGCAGGATGCCGATCTCTGCGGGCGCATCGAGTCGGGGGACAAGCTGAGCCTGGATGACCGCAAGGCGCTCCTCGACACGGCCGTCCAGGCTACGGAATCCATGAAGGAAGAGAAGAGCCATGCAAACGATTGAGTCGCTGAAGCGCAAGATACAGAGCGCCCAGGATCTCCTCGGAGTCGTGAAGACCATGAAGGCCCTGGCGGCCGTGAGCATCCGGCAGTATCAGAAAGCCGTCGAGTCCCTGTCGGAATACAACCGGACCGTCGAGATGGGGCTTCAGGTTGTCCTCAAGAACAGCCAGGGCACATTTGCCCCGATGCGGTCGTCTGCGGAGAAACGGATGGGGGCCATCGTCTTCGGAACCGACCAGGGACTCTGCGGGCAGTTCAACAACATCGTCACCACCCATGCCCTCGGGGAGATGAACGCCATGGGGATCGCGAAAGAGAACCGCATCGTCATTTCCGTAGGCCTGCGGGCGGCCGACATCCTCGAGGATTCAGGGCAGAAGGTTCTGGAAATCCTCAGCACCCCCGGCTCGACGGCCGGCATCACCCCCATGGTGCAGGACATCACCACGGTACTCGAGGACTGGCGCTTCAAGCGGCAGATCGACAGCATGGTCCTCTACTACAACGAGTACATCTCCGGGGCGACTTACCGCCCGAAGACCCTCAAGATTCTCCCCGTCGACCGGGAGTGGCTGAAGAACCTGGAGAAAAAGAAGTGGGAATCGAGGACGCTCCCGACGTTCACCATGGACTGGGAGACGATCTTTCGGGCTCTCATCCGGGAATACCTGTTCGTCTCGCTATACCGGGCTTTCGCCGATTCGCTGGCGAGCGAGAATGCCAGCCGGCTGGCGGCCATGCAGAGCGCCGAAAAAAACATCGAGGAGCGGCTCGAGGATCTCTTCGGGCAGTTCCACAGACAGAGGCAGAGCACGATCACGGAAGAGCTCCTCGACATCGTGAGCGGGTTCGAGGCCATGGGCGGGGCGAAACAGGCCGGAGGAAGAGCATGAAAACAACAGGCAACAGGCAACAGGCTGAAACCAAGACGCCTCTATCGAAGCGAAGGGGGTGAGAAACGATGAGTACGGACAGGAAAGTATGCTCCATCTGCGCCTGGCGCGAGCAATGTCAGAAACGCTTCAGCGTCACGACCGACTCGATCTTCAATGTCAACTGTCCCGATTACACCCGCGACGTGAAGATCAGGGACAGCGAGGTCGAAGCGAAAATCGTCCAGGAGCAGCTGGACAAGTGGCAGCGGGAAAAAGCCCCGGTGAGCGTATACACCATCACGATTTCCCGGCAGGCCGGCGCCGGGGGAAGCGAGATCGCCCGTGTCCTGGCAAAAAAGACCAATATGGACCTCATGGCCGGGCAGATTATCCAGCGGGTGGCCGAGAGCTCCAAGATGAGCACGAAGGTCGTCGAGACACTGGACGAGAAGGCCGTCACAACCATGGAGAGCTGGATCAATTCCATGTTCGTTTCCAGGCATCTCTGGCCGAGCGATTACCTGAAGCACCTCACGATGGTCATGGGGACGATCGGAAAACACGGCAACGCCATCGTCGTGGGCCGGGGGGCCGGATATATCCTGCCTCCGGAAACGACCTTCCGCGTGAAGATCATCGCGCCCCTCGAGTACCGGATCGAGACCATGATGCAGATCCGCAACCTCTCGCGCGCCGAGGCGCAGAAGTATATCGAAAAGCGCGATGCCGACCGGATCGCCTTCGTGCGGAAGTATTTCCAGACCGACGCGATGGACCCGACGAATTACGACCTCGTGATCAACACGGAGAAAGTGGGGATCGAAGGGGCCGTGGACACGATCCTCATCGCGTTCGGCGACTGGACGCAGATCTACGAAGGCAAAAAGCCCGGCAAGCTGAAGAAGGCCAAGGCGGTCTGAGAGAGGGGAAAACGCGGCGATCCCTGACGGCGGCCTGCAGGAAGCGACCGTACGGACCGGGGCGTGCGGGTATGACCGGGTTGAAAAAGGAGATTCCGGTATGGGGAACGAAATCAGGACCTGTGAGATTTGCCGGGCGAAAGTCGTCTTCACGCCATGCCTGGGCTGCGGGGCGCGTATCTGCGAAACCTGCGCCCTGTTCGAGCTCATCGGCTCGGGCTGCGGATGCGTCTGGCCGGCCTATTACTGTCCGAAATGCGCCTGGGACCCGCTGGTAAACCCGAACGCCGCTTTTCGCGACCCGCCGGCCGGGCACGAATCGCTCACCTCGGAATGACGATTCCCTTCGGGGTGATCGGAACGTGGCCGAGAAGCGAATCGTTCACGGGACAGCGGCTTTTTACGAAAACAGCGAATTCGCGGACCTTCTCTTCATCGGCGTCGGTCCGGATGTGAAACGTGTACCGGATTTCCCGCAGCCCCGCCCTGACGCCGTCCCTGCCTTTCAGGAAGCCGTCGGAGTCGAGATCCCCCCCAGTTCGACGTGGAGATCCTGAAAGGCGATCTTCCTTGACCGGGCAAACAGTCGTGCCGCGATACACTGGCAGGCCCCCAGGCAGCACAGAAGCATCTCAACGGGGTTCATGCCCGTGTCGGTCCCGCGGAGCGTCTCCGGCTCATCCATCAGCACTGTGAATTCCCACGCCCGGTTTTCGACGGAAAGTCCCCCCTTGAGAACGGAATCGAACCGGTATGTGACAATACCCATGTGGTTCCTCCTGGATCGATGATCAGAGATAGGCATCCTCTACAGGAAAACGTCCGAGTTGGCAAACGCTACCCATTCTTTCCGCTTTACGGATCGAACGGATCAGGCTATGATAATTTTACTGATGCAGCCGACGGAGGGGAAGGCGCGCATCGGGGTATTCGTCGAAGATCCAATCAACTCGCACCGTTGACCCGGGGCTGCACACGCATGCCCTGCAGGTCGGCCGCCTTGTGGCGTCTGCAGTCGCCGGTCTTCCTCTTCATAGAGGACCATCGAGTACGCAGGGGTTCCTGTTCCCCTCCCAAAGCCCTCTTGACGAAGGAGGGACCCATGCCGAAAAAGAAAAAGACCCGGGACGTCGAGGAAATCCTCGACGGCAATATCGACCAGTTCGAAAAAGGGATCGCCGGACGGGCAGCGGACGATTTCGACGAGATGATCCGGAAGCTGGGACGATACGAGGATGAAGAGGTGACCCCTCACCCCGTTCTGGAAACAGACCGGGAGACGCCATCCGCCGAGGAGGATCTCCGCACCCGGAATATCCTCCGTGTGGAAATTCGCGGCGATGACTGCGAGATCGTCTGCGGAAAGATCCGAACAAAGGCGAAAGACCGAATCGAAGAATACTGCCGCCAGCGCGGGCTGACCGTCAGCGACATCTGGTACTGGGAGGACGAGGCCATGACGCGGCTCGTGGGCCCGACCTGGACCGCATGGTACGATGTGGATGATTTTTTTCACGAGACAGGGCTCCTGGGGCGCACGGCTTCCTCGTTTTCCATCATCGTCACGGTGGATGGCGAGGCCGTGGCAGATCTCAACGCCAGAAAGATCAAAACCACCCGGACAGTGTCCGGTTCGAAGCCTGCACCGGGCAAGGATCATGTCGCCGTGACGGGCGGGACGATCGGCGAAGGTCGTTACGCATTCGAGCTGGATATCGACGGGGAGTTCGTGACCGGAAAACTGGAATTCGCGTTTCTCGAACTTTCGAACCTCGGGATTGAGGAACGCCTGCTCGTCGATGTCCGTTATGACGGCGAGAGCATGTTTCGCGAAGAAGAGGTCGTCCGGGATCTGTTCACCGTGACGTTCCTTTAATAGAGACATCAGACACCAGGTCAAATGGAAGAGGATCCCTTCTGATCCTGAAGTCCATGGCCTGTTGCCTGGACCCTGTAGCTTGGTGCCTTGTTCATGAAAGACAGACTGTCGGAAATCCTCGGACTCACGTCAAAGCCCGCCGGTGTGAAAGAACAAAAGGGAAACGGCTGGTCCACCCTTGACCCTTCTCCGGAGAGCATTGCAGAGATCCAGATCAATCCCCCGATCTTCGGTCCCGAGACGGAAGCCCGCATCGAGCAGAGCCGGGGCATCATTGATGAGGAGGCCATCACCGGTTTTCGCAGGGCCATTGCCTATTTTGCCGTGAAGAATTACGGCCGCGCGATCAGCGATTACACGAGAGCCATCGAGCGCTCGCCGAGATCGCCCGAGATTTACTACAACCGGGCGATTACACACGAGAAGGCAGGCAAATTCATCAAAGCCATCGAGGACTACACAAACGCCGTGTCGGTCGACCCGCAGTATGGTAAAGCCTATTGCAACCGCGCATCCCTGCTCTGGAGCCAGGGGGAAACGAAACAGGCCCTGGACGATATGAAAAGGGCCGCACGGCTTGGGATCAGAGAGATGCAGGTGTTTTTGAAATCAAAAGGCATCGAGTGGTGATGCGCGCTACGCGCGCAGTGACCGGTGAACAGTGGCCAGTGACCGGTGGAGAAAGAAAAGTGTTTGAGTGTCTAAGTGTCTGAGTGTTTCAGTGAAGAAAAATAAGGGACCGGGGACGAGGGGGTAGGGACGAGGCCGAATTACCGATAGAACTAATCAACTCATCAACTTGTCAACCAAATCCTAGTCTTTCCTGCGGACCCGGTCGGCGATCTCGCGAACGTCATCCATGACCTTCTGCACATCCAGGGTCAGCAGTCCCCGGTTACGCATCACGACCTTTCCGTCGATGATCACATCCCTCACATCGCTTCCCCTGCAGGCATAGACGATCTGGGAATACAGATGGTACAGGGGGGTGAGGTGTGCCTTCTTCATGTCGAGTACGATGAGATCGGCGCACTTTCCCGGCTCGACGGACCCGATGAGGTGCTGAAGGCCCAGCACGCGGGCACCGCCGGTCGTGGCAATCCGGAGCGCCGTCGCGGCATCCATCACCGTCGGGTTCATCATCGAGACCTTGTGGAGCTTCGCCATCGTGTCGAGCTCGAGAAGCATGTCCAGGTCGTTGTTGCTTGCGCAGCCGTCCGTTCCCAGCCCCACGGCAACCCCGCGCCTCATGAGCTCCGGGATCCGGGCGATCCCCGAGGCGAGCTTCATGTTGCTCTCTGGGCAGTGACAGACTCCGGTACTGCTTGCCGCAAGCGCTTCCATTTCGCTGTCGTCGAGCCACACGCAGTGGACGGCCGCCGACTTTCCGCCTAGGACCCCGATTTTATCGAGGTAGTGAACAGGCCTCATCCCGTAACGGGACCGGATCAGGTCCACCTCTTCCTTCGTTTCGGCCAGGTGCATCATGAAGGGGACATCGGCGTCGTCGGCGATGCGCTTCACCGTTTGCAGGGTTTCCGGCGCACAGGTGTATGCGGAGTGACAGAACAGCGACGGCGTGACCATCGGCGCGAGGGGCTGCCATTTGGCGATGAACTTCTGTGCCGCTTCGGCCTTTTTCCGGATCTCTTCACCGTCGGGGGGACTGAAGTCGATGAACCCCTGGCCCGCCACGATGCGAACGCCGGCATCGACGGCGGCCTGCACGACATGGCTCTCGTAGAAGTAGCTGTCGCAGCAGGTCGTCGTCCCCGAGCGGATCATCTCGGCCATTCCGAGAAGGGCGCCACGGTAGATCATCTCGCGGCTGACGTGCTTTGCCTCGGCGGGGAACATGTGTCCTTGGAGCCACTCCATCAGCGGCAAATCGTCGGCCAGCCCCCGGAAGCAGGTCATCGGCAGGTGGGTGTGCGTGTTCACCAGGCCCGGCATGACGGCGCAACCCGCGGCGTCGATCGTCTCTGCAGGGCTTGATGCCGGGGCATCGGCCCTGGGGCAGGCAAAGCGGATCGTTCCCCCGGAGATGCCGATGGCGGCATCCTCGATGACGTCCATGGTGTCGGACAGGGTGAGAAGGGCGCCGCCCGTGATGAGGATGTCGATCTTTTCTTCGTGTTTCATGGCGGAGGGCCTCACATCCCGAGGCTTGCCCGGATCCGCCGGGCGATACGGTTGACGCGCTCCATGACCTCCTCCTCGTCGACGGTGAGGAGCTTGCGGTTTCTCATGACGATGCGCCCGTTGATCACGACCGTGTCGACGTCGGCCCCCGAGGCGCAATAGACGAGGTGGGAGTGCTCGCTGTAGACCGGAGTGAGATGCGGGCTGTTGAAATCGACGGTGATCACATCGGCCTTCATCCCGGGCTGCAGAGCCCCGACCTCGTCCCCCATTCCGAGGGCCCGGGCGCCGTTGCGGGTTGCCATTTTCAGGACGGTGCCCGCGCTCATCACCGTGGGGTCCAGCCTGAAGGCCTTATGAAGCTTGGCCGCCGTGTCCATCTCCTGGAACATGTCCAGATTGTTGTTGCTGGCGCATCCGTCCGTCCCCAGGGCCACGGTTACGCCTGCCGCCTGCAAATCCGGCACGGGGGCGACACCCGATGCCAGCTTCATGTTGCTCTCGGGGTTGTGCGCGACCTTTGCCCCCGAACGTGCAAACATCGCGATGTCCTCGGCTTCGAGCCAGACGCCGTGAAATGCCACCAGGTTCTCATCCAGCAGGCCCGCTTCATGAAGGTATTTCACGGGGCTGCACCCGAGTTTTTCCGCCAGGCTCTCACGCTCCGATTTTGTCTCCAGCAAGTGAAGGGCCAGGGGGACCCCGTAGCGGTCGGCCAGGGCCTTGGATTTCTTCAGGAGTCCCTCCGAGCAGGTGTAAAGTGCATGAGGCTCCACGGTGATGCGGACGAGCGGGTCTTTGGCCCATTTTTCGATGAGGTTCTTCGTGCACGCAAGACCTTCATCGGGCGTCTTGAAATTGGGGGAGGGGAAATCGAAAAGCACCTCTCCGAGAAGGCAGCGCATCCCGGCGAGACTTGCCGCTTTCGCCGTTTCGTCCTCGAAGATGTACATGTCGCAGAAGGTCGTCGTTCCGGAGCGGATCATCTCGACGCAGGCCAGCATGCTTCCCCAATAGGCAAGCTCCGGGTCCACGTTTTTCGCCTCGGCGGGGAAGATATACTTGTTGAGCCACTCCATCAGCTCGAGGTCATCGGCGATTCCCCGGAAACAGGTCATGGCCGCATGGGTGTGTGCATTGACCAGGCCGGGCATGATGACATGGTTTGTCGCCTCGACGACCGTCCGGCTGCGGTAGCGGCCCGCGACATCGCTCCGAGGGCCCACCGCAACAATCGTGTCCTCCCGGATGGCGACGGCGCCCGACGGGATGATCGTATCGCTGTCGTCCAGGGTCAGGATCGTGCCGCCTTCGAGGATGATGTCGACTTCCTGCATGGTGCCTCCCCGTGCCGATACTCAGGGTTTTCTTTGCCCGGTTTGCGACGTGGCTGCCGTCTCGCGTCTTGACAGCCACCGGCAAAGATAATATACATGCCCCTACTTGCCTCATTGCCTGGGTGGCGGAACTGGTAGACGCAAGGGACTTAAAATCCCTCGGTCCCTAGGGCTGTGCGGGTTCGATTCCCGCCCCAGGCACCAAGAAATCTTTCCTGCGAAAGAAGTGCGGAAAACCCCCGATTTTCCTCTCCGTTTTCACGCATCTTGCATGCCCCATGCAGAGATTGCAGTTCCAAGTCCACCCGGGACGTGAAGATCACATAAAGGATTTTTCGCAAATAATCAATTTCAATGTCGCTTTTCGCCCGGAGTGCCTTAATTCTGCGGTTGAAGTCCGGGGCTTGGTTCGGGTTCTGACTTTGCACCGTCAAAGGGCAGTGAGCGGACCGCCAAATCTCCGGCAGCAGGGAAGGACTGCAACCTGCGTAACCAGCCATCCGTCACGGTGCAAAGTCCGCCCGGTGCCCGATACCGGTTGACAGCCATCGGAAGTTTTTTTATACTCGGCGCTGCGCAACGGGGAACGTCGAAAGACGCGTTGCAGGCGTCCGTCGCCACGGGTGTCGCGATGACCGGACCCGGGGATTATTGGAAAACAGAGGAAGACCCAGAAAACAGGGAGGTTGTTGTATGAACAGGAAGAAAGCGGTGGTTACAGCGGTTATGGCGCTCGTCTGCGCAATGGTGTTCATGCCCTTGTCTGCGGACGCCCAGAAATCCCCCAAGGGTGCCAAGGCAATCTTCGACAGCGGTGACGGCGCATCCGTACGGATGTCATCCGGCGGTCCGGCCCTGAGCACGCCCGCCGCGCCGGAGAAATACGCGGGAATTTCTTACAAGCTGGCCCTTCTAAAGCCCAATGGGGATTTCTCCATCGTACCCAGGACGAGGACCTTCAGGTCGGGTGAGAGGATCAAGATGCTTGTCCGGACGAACCGGCCCGGCTACCTTACGATCATGAATATCGGCCCCACCGGAAATACCACCGTCCTTTTTAATGAATACGTCGAAGCGAAGCAGCTCTACGAGATTCCCAAGTCGACAGCCCTGAAGTTTGCCGGCGCCCCCGGCACCGAGAAGGTCATGATCATGCTCTCCGGCAATCCCAACCCGATCGTGGGCGGGCAGTCCACGACCGTGGCAGGCGGCCCCGGTACCGTGCCCCAGCCCCCGGCGGCGCCTCCCGTTGCGCTTCCGCCTTCAAACGGTTCGATGAGCTCGGCACCCCCCAGCATGCCTCCGCCTCCTCCCGGACCCATGGCAGACGCAGGCAGCAGCCTGCCTCCGCCCCCGCCCGTGATGGTTGCCAGCAGCATGCAGGGCTCGAAGGACATCGTCGTGGACCAGAACAAGACGGGATACGCGGTGATCTCGCCCAAGGCTGGCTGGAAGCCCTCGGCGAAGGGAACGAAGGACATTATTCTGGAGAATGACGCCAGGGACGGCAGCAACTACGGTGTTGTCCCGGCCTCGGCAATCGATGAGGGCGGCATCCTCACGCTCGATCTCAAGCTGACACACCGCTAACAGGAGGGATTCATGAAGGTCTTTCGCATCAAATCGCTCAGTGTCCTTCTTGTTTGTGTATTTCTTCTGTCCTCCTGCGCATCCGTACTGCCCGATCCCTCTCAGATCCGGACGGAGGAGGAACGGATCGATGCCCGCAACAAGTGCATCGCCATGTACACGGCGGGGGGCGCCGCAGCGGGCGCCCTCGTGGGCGGTCTTATCGGCGGTGACTGGAAGGCTGCAGGGATCGGCGCCCTCGTGGGCGGCGGTTTCGGGTTCCTCGTCGCCTGGGGTCACTGCCTGAGCCTCTACTCGACCCTGCAGAGCCAGCCCGTGGCCGGATACCAGCAGACGGCCCGGCAGGTGGGATACAATCCATCCCAGGGAGATGTCGTCAAAGTCCAGGGATTCAACGTGACGCCGAGTACGATCACCCCCGGTCATACGGTAAACCTGGGAGGGTCCTACTACGTCATGGCTCCCGAAGGATCCAAGGAGATGAAGGTCACCGAGACGCGCTATGTGAAGTATTACGACACGTCGAAGAGCGAGTGGACGAACCTCGGGGGAGTTGACCAGGAGATCACGGCGGCCCCGGGCCTGCGAAAGGCCGACGGCAAATTCGACATCCCCAAGGACGTTCCCGAAGGAAAGTACCGCATCGGGTTCAAGGTGGCCTCTGCGGGCAAGGAAGATACCGTGGAAAGGGATCTGGTCGTCAAAAAGGGGACGGCATCTCTGAACACCAATATGGCATCCATCGACATCCGCTAACGCGATCCAACCATCGGAGCAAGTCATGAAAAAGCGGATATCCTCTACACTGGTTTTTCTGATCGTGACCGTGATGGCGCTCGTCCCGGGCGCCGTCATGGCACAATCCACATCCGTCACCGACTCCCACATCCAGCAGATCAACCAGCAGTTTGCGCAAAAAGGAGTCCCCAACGGCTTTGTGGCCCTCGATTCCTACGGGCGGCTGGAACTCAAGGGGGACTATGAGGACGAAATCCAGGTCGACCGGGCCTTCTCGATCGCCCAGACCGTCGTCGGCGTGAAGTGGGTCTCGCCCGTCACGCCGGAGAACATCAAGGTCAAGGAGTGGGAAAGAAAGCTCGGCTCACTCTTTAGCCGGGCTGCCGTTCTGAAACCTCAGGTGCGGGGCGATGCCCCTGTAGGGCCCGTCCGGAACCGCTATGCCCTCGTGGTCGGCGTCGGGAAATTCAAAAACGGCATCACACCTCTGCAGTACTCCGTGAGGGATGCGACCCTGTTTTACCGGTTTCTCCTCGAGCAGGCGGGCTTCACGAAGAACAGCACGTATTTCCTGGCGGACCAGAACGCCACCTCGTCGAACATCGTCAAGTACCTCAACGGCATCCGGAATGCCGCTCAGGAGGACGATCTGGTCGTTGTCTACATGAGCAGCCACGGGACCCCGCCCGATAAGTTCGGCGGCGTCTACATCGTGACCTACGACACGGAGGTCAACCCCCGGGAACGGGTCTGGCACACGTCGGTGGCAGAAACCGCACTGAAGGATTTCGTGGAAAATCTCCGGGCGCGCAGGCTTGTCATGGTCCTGGACACCTGCTATAGCAACGGGGCCTACCGTGCGATCCCCGGGTTTCTCCCGCCGGGCGGGAAATCTCTCGGCGTAGGGGATGAGAACGAAGGCTATGGTGTTTCCACGGCCCAGGGAAAGCGGCTCTTCGGGGCCAAGGACATCGTCCTCGAGGATCAGCCCAGGAAGGCCGCATCATCGGGGAAAAGCATCGGCGGCAGCCAGGAATCCTACGGCAAGGTCCTCATCAGCGCCAGCAGCTCCGGGGAGAAATCCTGGGAGTCGGACCAGCTGCGCAACAGCGTCTTCACGTATTATTTCGTGGACGGTATGAAGCGCCATGACGGTTCGGTGAAGGATGCCTTCGATTACTCCAAACCCAGGACCACGCAGAGGGTGCGGCAGGAAAAAGGCGCCGAAATCTCGCAGACCCCCCAGGCCATGGCCACCAATGAAAACTGGAATATGCGCGTAAAACGCTAGCAGCCTATTAAAAGCATAGAATGTAAAGGAGGAGATTGCATGAAGAGAACGATCATCGTTTCACTGGCTGTCATCAGCTTCGTCGCTGTTGCCCTCATCGGGTGCGGGCAACAGTCCTCACCGCCCCCGCCCCCGCCTCCCCAGGCGCAGGCACCCGCAACGGCAGCGCCTGCCCCGGCAGCACCCGGACAGCCAGCCCTCGAAGTTACACAGCACCTGAAGCAGGGCATGGCCTACGTCAGCACGGCCAAGAACGCCAACTCCCCGGCCATCTTCAACGAAAACATCAACAACGCAATCAATGAGTTCTCGAACGCCATCAAGAAAGACCCGGGTTACGCCACGGCCTATTCGAACCGTTCCGTCGCCTATATGATGCAGAAGAAGTACAACCTCGCCCTCGACGACCTTAAGAAGGCAAAGGAATTGAAGCCGAACGACCCTGCCATCCGGTACAACCTGGCGTCGTGCCATTCCCTCATGGGTAACGTCGATCTGGGCTTTGTCGAGCTCGATGCCGCCCTGGCCAACGGGTTCAACGACTATGACTCGCTCCGGAAGGACCCCGACATTGCCAACCTGAGGAAGCACGCGGACTGGAGGAAGACCCTGGAGAAGTACAAGGTGTTCCTCAACTAGGAAGGGGTTTGATTTCATCCGAGGATCGGTTCAAACGGCGAAACGGGAAATGTTACTGCCTGCACGTCTTGACTGACGGGAATGCCCTGCCCGACGAAATGATCGGGCAGGGCATTTTTTCGCACGAGACACTAGCCACAAATCACTAGCCACATCATGACGGTCTTCGTTCGCGGCGGCGGTCGAGGACTTCGGCCATCGCGGGCAGGAGAAGTGAGCCGAACGGCAGCAGGAAGATCATCATGAAAGGGACGTAATAGGCCAGGCGGCGTATGCAGGTCTTGAGGGCCCTGACTTCCTCGCGGGTCCACGGCAAGCCCGTGTTTCTCGGCTTCATGATCAGGACCATGAAGCCCTTCAGGTGGTCGGCTTCGGAATAGATCAGATCTTTGTATTTTTCCATTTGCTTGATCAAAATCCTGCGTACCATTTCCTTTCCTTCCGTAATGTGGGGCACCAATGTATTCAATCGGACACTCCCGCCCTTTTCTGAAACGAAATCACCCGGAAACCCGACGAGTGCAAAATTAAAATTTCTCGCACCCGGGTGCCAAGATTGCCCCTGCAATCGTTTTCATCGATCTTGCGGGACCTAGATCCCGCTGGCATGGAAATTGATCTATTCCTGGACAGGAGCGAGTTATGAAAATACCTGCTGTCTTGGACGAAATCGTACGGCGGGCCGGAAAGGGGCAGCCTCTGGAATCAGGCCGTGCCGGTTTGAATGGGCCCGACGGAGCGGGGAGCTTCAATAAAATCCTGGAAACGCAGATGGCCGCCTCAAGCGAAAAGGTGTTCCCGGGGGGGGCCGCCGGAGTCGGCGATGAAAAGAAAATAACCCAACTCATTGAAATCATAAGACTCCGGATGATGCTGGACGAGCATCTGCTGGAATCCATGCGGGATAAAGGGGACGACCAGTCTCTGTATCAGCGATTCGCACGATGGCAGTCAGGCGGGCTCAACGCTGTTTCCCCTCCTGCCGGGCAGGCAATGCCAGCACCTGAAAATCCAGCCCCGACGGCCGTCGAAGAGGTGCCTTCCGTTGTAAGGGTCCGCAATGCATCGGACAGGGCGCAGCGGTACGAGCCCATCATCCGTCAGGCATCGGAGAAATACGGTGTCGACACGGGGCTCATCCGTGCCGTCATCCGCGCCGAAAGCAATTTTCGCAATGAGAGCACCTCACAGAAAGGGGCCATGGGCCTGATGCAGATCATGCCCGAAACGGCAAAGGATCTGGGGATCCGTGACGCCTATGACGCGCATGAGAACATCATGGGCGGGACACGCTACCTTAAAGGCCTGTTGGACCGGTACCGGGGCGACGTGCCGACGGCACTTGCAGCCTACAACTGGGGGATGGGGAATGTGGAGCGGCGCCCCGAAAAGCTGCCCCGGGAAACGCAGGTCTACATCAACCGGATC
>Ga0105106_10001264_pt1 | contig 18126 bp, 11 predicted proteins | sample PPLLaktember2015_5_FD_79109 | JGI IMG/M metagenome (GOLD analysis project Ga0105106, IMG submission 79109) | Freshwater sediment microbial communities from Prairie Pothole Lake near Jamestown, North Dakota, USA - PPLs Lake P8 Core (1) Depth... | ecosystem: Environmental > Aquatic > Freshwater >...
AAAGTCGGTATGGTCGGGATGGCCCCTACATGTCCTTCCGGCGAAGGTAGGAGATGCGGGCGCCGTCCGTGAACTCCTCCGCGTAATGACCCTTGATATGGTCGAGCGGCAGGATGCTCCAAGGCGCGAGGACCGACCTGCCGTTCTTGCCGAAGATCAGATTGCCGGCGATATACACGCCCACATGGAACAGCGTGCCATCCTTGTCGGAGAACGTGACGACATCGCCGAGCTGGAAGCCGTCCTGCACGAAGTAGTACCCGCGTTTGAGCGTCTCGACGGACACGGCGAGATCGAGGAAACGATCGTCCGGGACCTCGCCGAAGAAGTTCAGGGCGGTCCAGAAGCAGTTGGCCAGCTCAGGCTTCGCAAGATCCGCCGAGGTCGTCCTCGGGTAGCGGTAGAGATACTGCCGGGCGAGCGTGGGAAGCAGATGCGTGATGTCGATCGACGCGTCGCCGCCGGCCTCGGCGATCGACTCGAGCAGCGGGCGAATGTCCGTGCGGCGTCCGCCGCGGCCCCAGTATTCCGCGATCTCGCCGAGCCGTGCAGGCTCGGCGATGCGAAGCCTGGCGATGATCGTGACCTGCCGCAGCAGGCGCTTCACGAGACGCTGCAGCTCGTCCGCGTCGGCAATCTGCGGCCGAAGCAGATCCATGTCCGCGAAGTACAGGAACTGGCCATGCGGATAGATCAGGGGATCGATGAGACCCCGCGTGCGTGGGGAAATAGCGACGTTGCCGAGCCATTCATCCGGCGTCGTGCCCGCGTAGCGGTACGCCGCGTTCTGCGCGGGGTTGCGCTCGCTTCGACCCAGTTGCAGATAGAGGGCGGCGCGGGTCGCGGGCGAGAGACTGCGAACCAGCTCGGCCGTCGGTGAGACCTGGACACCTGAGCTGTGCGGATCGGGACGGGCCGTAGCCAGGAGCGTGCGGACGTTCTGTTCGGACAGACCTGATGCGGTGAGGATCGCCCGCACGTCCGAGGCGGCCGCGCCGGGAAACACCCACTTGAGCGGCTGGACTGGTCCCCAGTCCCGGCTCAAGTACTCGGCAGGTGGCGAGATGACGATTTCCGTAATGTCCAGCAAGCCCCATGGACCCGCGGAGGTGAATGCCGTATGGGGGAGCGCCGCAGACGCCGGGGCGCCGGCCGAGGCCTCGGCGTCCTGTGCGGCAGAAAGCCCTGATGCGCCTTCCAGAAGCAGGGGGAGGAGCATGAGTATGCTGAACAGGAGCGCGCCGACCGGCGCCAGACCCAGGCTGGGGTGCCTCCCGGGCCGCCCGATATGGTGGACTTGCCTGAACATGCTTCGACCTCGCACACGAACCACGAGCCCGGTCCCGGCCGGGAGTACGTCTGATACGACCGAGGGAAGCTGGGCGTTACGAAGGGAACCCCGGGGCGATTCGAAGCATCCGAGATCAGCGATCCTTCACGGTTCTGAAGCCGACGTGGTCGCTGGCCGTTGAGATTTCGCTCTTGCCCCGCGTGCCCACCAGGTACCGCGAACAGTACTGGCTGGTGCAGAGGAACGACCCGCCGCGCTGGACGCGCTTCATCGCGCCAGGCTCGCCCGGATCGAATGCGTTGTCAGGTCCCTTGGGGTTGAGGGCCATGCGGCCGGCAGCCGCGAGTGTCGCGTAGTAGTCGGGCCGGTACCAGTCGCTGACCCACTCCCACACGTTGCCCGCCATGTCGTGCAGGCCGTACGCGTTCGGGGCGAAGCTCGCGACGGGGGCAGCGCCGGCGAATCCGTCGACGGCCGCGTCCTGACTCGGAAACCGGCCCTGGTGGAGGTTGGCGTGATGCACGCCGCCCGGCTGCAGCTCGTCGCCCCACGCGTACAAGCGGCCGGCCTGTCCGCCTCGGGCGGCGAACTCCCATTCGGCTTCGGTCGGCAGCCGGCGGCCCGCCCATGCGGCGTACGCCTCGGCGTCCGCGTAGGCGATGTGGATCACTGGATGTCGCCCGCGCCCGACGAGCGAACTGCCGGGGCCGGCGGGACGGCGCCAGTCGGCGCCGGGGACGTACCGCCACCACGCGAGTGCGTTGCGCAGGTCCACAGGCTGGTTCGGCGGGTGGAACACGGCCGAGCCAGGCACCAGGAGTTCGGGCGGCGCGCCAGGGAAGTCCCTCGGATCCGGTACGCGCTCGGCGATCGTGACGTAGCCCGTCGCCTCGACGAATGCGCTGAACGCCTGGTTGGTAACCTCGGTCACGTCCATCCAGAAGCCATCGACGACGACGCGATGGATGGGCTGGGCGTCCCGGGTGACACCGGGCACGTCGCACAGCGAATCCGCCGAGCTTTCGCTGCCCATCGAGAACTCGCCGCCCGCGATCCACGCCATGCCGGGAGGTGCAGGCTCGGGTGGCGGGTCGGTCCTCGCAACCGTGGCGAGGAACACGGGGGCGGCCGCCGGCGGGAGGGGCGCTCCGGAGTCGCCGCACCCGACCGCGGACGTCAGTGCGATGGCGGCGCCCGCCAAGGGCATTCGCAAAGCGCGGATCACGGCCTCACTCTACACACCTCATGCGGCGGGCGCCAGCCGCGTTATGATGGCGCGCGATCTCCTGCGACAGCGAAGAGGTGTGGTGATGCTCGAGCGGCGATTCGGTCAGGTCGCGTTGGGTGTGCTGCTTCTCGGGATGGCGGCGTCGGCCGCAGTCCGAGAGCCGGTCTCAGTGCCGGTCCGAGAAACGGGCGCTGCGCCAGCCGCGCAGCAGGCACGCCCCAACATCGTGCTCATCTTTCCGGACAATCTGGGCTGGGGGGAAGTCGGCGTCTATGGCAGCGTGCGCGGCAGCAACATCACGCCACGCATCGACAAGCTCGCGTCGGAGGGATTGCGACTCAACAACTTCAACGTCGAGTACTCGTGCACGGTGTCGCGTGCGGCACTCCTGACGGGCCGTTACGCCATCCGGACAGGGGCCACTCAGGGCTCGGGCATCACGCTGTGGGAGATCACAATCGCCGAAGCCCTCAAGTCGATCGGGTATGCGACCGGTCTTTTCGGGAAATGGCACCTGGGAGGAAACACGCCCGACGGCCGGCGCGAACCCACCCATCAAGGCTTCGACGAGTACTACGGCATTCCGCGCACCAGCAACGAAGCACAAACGACGATCGCCCAGGGATCGACCACGCCGGGTACGTCGTTCATCCAGGAGGGGCGCGCCGGCCAGCCAGTGCGCAACGTCAAGCCCTTCGATATGGACTCGCGTCGCACCGTGGACCGCGAGGCGGCCGAGCGGGGCATCGTCTTCATGGAGCGCAGCGTCCGCGCGCGCACGCCGTTCTTCATGTACTACCCGATCACGCAGATTCACTTTCCGACGCTGACGCATCCCGACCTGGCGGGCAAGACCGGCGCTGGTGACATCGCCGACGCGATGGCCGACGTCGACCACAACGTCGGCCTCGTGCTCGATGCCATCGATCGCCTCGGGATCGCGCGCGACACCATCGTCTTCTGGTGCACGGACAACGGCGCCGAGCAACGCCGGCCGTGGCGCGGCTCGGCCGGTCCCTGGAGCGGTTTCTACAACACGGTGATGGAGGGCGGCGTCCGAACGCCGTGCATCATCCGGTGGCCAGGTCGCATCCCGGCCGGACGCGTGTCGAACGAGATCGTGCACCAGCTCGACATCTTCCCGACGATCGCCGCGGCCGCCGGCGCCGACATCGTGCCGAAGGATCGGGCGATCGACGGCGTGAACCAGCTGCCATTCTTCGAGGGCAAGCAGGAGAACTCGAATCGCACCAGCGTCCTCTTCTTCACCGGCACGCAGGTCCGGGCCGTGAAGTGGCACGACTGGAAGTTCCACTACGCGTTTCAGCCCGAGCCCGGCGCGGCGGCGGTCCCGCCCCTCATGCGGTTGTTCCACCTGTTGTCGGATCCGCGGGAGGAGTCCGACATCAAGGACGTGAATCCCTGGGCGCAGAGCGTGATGGACAAGATCGTCGCGGACTTCGTGGCGACGACCGAACGCTACCCGCACGTTCCCCAGGGCGCGCCGGATCCGTACGTGCCGCCCGGCAAGTCCGACTGAGTCCGAACGATCGCGCTACGAGAGCTTGCGGTACACGCTGCGCGTCGTCGTCTCGGGGCCGTCCAGGACACCGGCGCGCGTGGTCTGTACGACCAGCGATGTCGGCGATTCGAGCGTCAGCGCCTGCTTCACCTCGACAGGCGTGAGCTTGCCCGTCGCCGGGTCCGTGAATGAGTGCGTCGTCGTGATGAGGAGCGTGTTGCCGTCCCAGGCGGTGCGCGACGTCTGAGTCTGCATGCCGCGGCCCATCATGACGGTGTTCGTCATCGGCGATCCGTCGAGCGCGTACGTGAAGCGGAGCGGCGGCTGCAAGTCGCCGCGGCTGAAGAACGCGTACTCGACGGTGAGTCGGGCGGCGTCCTGGGTAATCGTGATCGTCGAGCCCCAGCCGGTCCCCATGTCGCCGCGAGCGCCACCGCGCCCGCCGCCACGCGGCGCCGCGGCCCCGCCCCCGACCCGGCCGCCCGAGCCTCCGGCCCCGCCCCGCGCCGGTGCTCCAGCCACGGCTGGGTCGGGGTCCGTCGTCCACCGCCCGGAGAAGTCGGGTCTCGTTTGAGCCGCCGTGCCCACGACAAGTGCGACCGCCAGGACCGCCGTCATTCCGCCACGCATCGCTCACCTCCGCTCCGTGCTGAGTTGTATCCCCGGCCCGCGCCGGCACGATGATACAGGCGCGCGAGGGCATTCTGGAGTGGATCCGGCGTTCAGCGGCGGGGGTAGCATGGTACGTTCGCCGGTTCACGTCTGCTGGCCCTTCGAGAGGAGCCTCACATGCGCACGATCATGCCATTCAGGATCTCGACCATCGCGATTCCTGCAGGTCTGCTGCTGACCGTTCTCGCGCTCCACGGCCCTGTAGCGAGCGCCGATCAGGCGCGGCAGATTCCGGGGATCACTGGCAAGGACACCTTTCCTAACGGCTGCATCGATTGCCACACGTCCACCTCGAAGGGCGGCGACACGCGTATCGGCACGTTGATGGGGAAGTGGACGACCGCTGTCGAGCCAGCGCTGCTGGAGAAGACCAAAGCGGCGGCGGCCGATCCCGCGAAAGTGAAGGGGAAGCATCCCCCTGTCCCGCGGCCAGGGTCCAACGTGCCGCAGAGCTGCCTGGCGGCATGCCACAAGAAGGGCTCGACCATCGCGCCGGCATTCGCGACTCTGATCCACACCCTGCACCTCACCGGCGCCCAGAACCAGTTCATGGCGCAGTTCCAGGGCGAGTGTACCCACTGCCACAAGCTCGATGCGCGCACCGGAGCGTGGCGGATGCCCACGGGCGCAGAGAAGTAGGGGCCCCGAGCCCCTCCGCCGGGGGGAACCCGCGTCTCCTTTTGACCGTCTACAGCAATCGTGCTACTTTCTGTCGGCGGCCAAAAGGAGACCGGATGACCGAGGCGCGTTCGCAGCTTCTGCTCGGCACGCTCGAACTGCTCGTGCTCAAGCTGCTCGAGCTGGGTCCCATGCACGGCTGGGGCCTCGCCGAAGCGCTCGAGGCGATGACCGACGGCGTCTTCTGCGTGAACCAGGGCTCGTTGTACCCGGCCCTGCAGCGATTGAAGCGGCAAGGCCTCGTGACGGCCCACTGGCGGGTAACCGACAACGGCCGGCGGGCCCGCTACTACGAGGTCACCGCGAAGGGCAGCCGTCGCCTGGCCGACCAGCAGGAACAGTGGTCTCGCACGTCGGGCGCCATCAACCGCGTGCTGGCCGCGCGCCGGTCGGAGGCTTGATGCTGAGGCGCTTCTGGGCCGCGTGCCGGTCACGGCTGAGCGCTCTCGTCGGACGGAGCCGATTCGAGGCCGATCTCGACGAAGAGCTGCAGTTCCATCTGGACGAAGCCGCGGCCAAACACGTCCGCCGTGGGTTGTCGTGGGAGGACGCTCGCCGCGCCGCCGCCCGGCAGCTGGGGGACGTGGCGGTCACCAAGGAAGGCGTGCGCTCCGAATCGGGAGCCCGCGCGTTCCAGGACCTCGAACGCGACCTCGGCCATGCGCTGCGGCAGATCGTTCGGCTGCCTGCCTTTGCCGTCACCGCCGTCGGCACCATCGCCATCTGCGTGGCGACCAGCACGGCCGTGTTCTCGGTCGTATCGGCCGTCTTGTCGCAGCCGCTGCCGTATCCGGACGCCGACCGGCTGGTACGTCTCTACAACTCCTACCCGAACGCCGGCTTCCCCCGCTCGGGCACGAGCGTGCCCGAATGGTACGACCGGCGTGAGCGCGCCTCCACGCTGGGCGACCTCGCTCTGTACCGACAGGAGTCGAACACCGTTGTCACTGCGGACGGTGGGCGGCATGCATTCGCCCTGCGCCTGACGCCGTCGTTCTTCACGCTGCTTGGCGCGAGGCCTGCCCTCGGGCGGTTGTTCGACGAGACGGATGCCAACACCGCGGGGCGCCCGCCCGTCGTCATCGGCTACGACCTCTGGAAGACCGCCTTCGGCGGGCGACTCGACGTGATTGACACGACCGTTGTCCTCGACGGCGCCGAGTATTCGCTCCTCGGTGTTCTTCCGGACGACTTCGGGCTGCCGACCTGGGACGCGCAGGTGTTCACCGCACTCCGGTTTGGCCCGCGGGACCGCGACGTGCGCGCGCGGAACACGGACAACTTCGAGATGCTCGGACGGCTGCGTCCGGGAGCCACCGTCGAGATGGCGCAGCAGGAAGTCAACGCCATCAACGCGGCCATGATGGAGACGTATCCCGCCGACCTTGGTCGCAAGATCAAGGACGCCGGCTACACGACGGTCGTGCGTCCATATCTCGACGACCTGACCAGGGACGTCCGACAGCCGATCGTGCTCCTGTGGATCGGCGCCCTCCTCGTGCTCGGCATCGGGCTGTCCAATGTGACGGCGTTGCTGATGGTGCGCGCGAGCGCGCGCGTTCGGGAGATCACCTTGCGTCTCGCCCTTGGCGCCAGCCGGTTCCGCATCGTCCGGCAATGGCTCGCCGAGAGCCTCCTCCTCGCGGCGGCCGGAGGTGCGCTCGGGCTTGCGGGCGCGAACGCTGGGCTTCGATTGCTGCGCGCGTTCGAGGTCTACGAGATACCTCGCGTGGGCGAAGTGGCGATTGACGGTTCGGTCTGGCTCTGGACGATGGCGGTCGTTGCGACCATCGGTGTGGTCGCCGGCGTGGTGCCCGCCCTGGCTGCCACGCGCCGCAGGGTCGACCTGTCGCTGGGGCCGTTCCGCACGGCGACGGTGGGCGCCACGTGGCCGCAGCGCTTTCTGGTCAGCAGTCAGATAGCGTTTGCGCTCACGCTCGTCATCACGGCTGGCCTGCTGACCGCCAGTCTTCGCAATCTGATGGCGGTCGATCCCGGTTTCACTCCAGACGACGTGTCGGTCGCGGCGTTGATCGTTCCAGGCGAGCGCTATCCGACGGCGGCGCAGCGCGTTGACGTGATGGCCCGCCTGGTGACGGCGATCGAGTCGATTCCGGAAGTCGGCCGGGCGGCGCTGGCCAGCCAGTTGCCGTTCTCGGGCAGCGAAGGGCGCACCGCCCTCGTGCCCGAGGGGGAGAGTCGACCGACGGGCGACGCCATTGGCGTGCCGTTCCACTCGATCGTCAGCGCCGGATACTTCGACGCCATGGGCATCCGGCTGAGGGCCGGGCGGGGCTTCGCGGAATCGGATCGTCTCGGCGGCGCGCGCGTCGCGATCATCGATCGCGCGCTCGAACGACGGCACTGGCCGGAGGGCGCGCTCGACCGCCGCTTCTGGTTCGGCGCCACTCCCGGTGCGCCAGGCGAGGCCGTCACGATCGTGGGCGTTGTCGATTCAGTCCTGCAGAACAGCCTCCGCGAGCGTCAGTCGTCCGGCGCGATCTACTCGTTCGTCGCACAGAACCCGCCAGGTTTCGTCCGGCTGGCCGTCCGCTTCGACGCGGCGGCGCCATGGTCCAGGGTGCGCGAGGAGATCGCGAGCGTCGATAGCGGGCTCGTTCCGTTCTGGACGGAGTCGCTCTCGGACAGCGTGAACGCGTCGCTCCTGTTTCAGCGGGGACCGATGCAACTCGTCGCGGTCTTCTCGGCCGTTGGCCTGCTGCTTGGAGCGCTCGGCGTCTACGGCGTCCTGGCCTACGAGTTCGCGTCGCGGCGGAAGGAGATCGCGATTCGCCTGGCGATCGGTGGCAGCCGGCGAGGGATCGTGGCGTTGCTCTGGCGGCGCTGGTCGGTGCTCGTGGGGCTGGGCATCGTCGGTGGCCTGTTCGGAGCGCTCGCCTCGGCGCGGGTTGTCGAGAGCTTGCTGTTCGAGACGGGGCTCAGCGATCCAGTGGTGGTGGTCGCGGCGACTGCGGCGCTGACGATCGCGGCTGGCCTTGCCGCCATCGATCCGGCACGCCGCGCTCTGGCCGTCGATCCGGCGCTGACGCTTCGTCAGGACTGAGTTGCCGGGCCTCAAATCGTCAGCTGAACGGCCTTCCCCTCGAACGTCACCGTCCTCGTCGCCGTCTCGCCAGCGACGCGGACGACGATTTCGCGCTTCGCCGGCGCCAGCATCCGTCCGCCCGCCAGTCGCAGTGACAGGCGACGGCTGGCGTTGCGCCAGTCGAGGGCGACGCGCATGAAGGCGCCCTTGCGATAGTCGAACGTCCGGCCGTCATCTTCGTACCACGCGCTCGAGGCGTCGGCGCCCGGATAGACCACGAGCGTGAGCGGCCCGGCGACCTGCTCATCGACATACTGTTTCACGGGGCCGATCGGCAGCACGGCGCCGGCGCGCACGTAGAGCGGCATCGTCGCGAGATCGACCTCGCGTGAGACCTCCCGTCCGCCTTCGATGCGCTCCTCGGTCCAGAAGTCGATCCAGGGTCCACGCGGCAGATAAACCATGCGGCTGGTCGCGCCTTTCGTGACCACCGGCGCGACGAGGATGTCGCGGCCCCACAGGAACTGGTCGCCGCGCGCGACGGCCGCCGGATCATCCGCGTGGTGCAGCCACAGGGCGCGCATGAGCGGCAGGCCGGCGTCGTGCGTCTCGCGCAGCGCGGTCTGGAGGTACGGCATCAGCCGATAGCGGAGCTCCAGGTACTTGCGGAGGATCGTCTCGACCTCGGGCCGCTGAAGCTCGGCGGGATCGGCACGCCACGCGCCCGCCTCGAAGGGACCGCCATCCCCGCCGTTCCATCCCCACGGCAGCTTGAGATGCCAGTTGCGTCCGTGTGCGCGGAAGGACGGACAGAAAGCCGCGAACTGAAACCAGCGGACGTGCAACTCGGCCGTGTACTCAACGGTCGGATTGAAGCCGCCGATGTCCGTGCCCCAGTACGGAAGTCCGGACAGCCCCGTGTTGACGGCGTTGGGCACGTGCGTGGCCAGCGTTTCCCACCGCGCCTGCACGTCGCCCGACCAGATGAAGCCGCCGAAGCGGGGCACACCGGCCGACGCATTGCGATGAAGCGCGAAGGGTCGCTCGTTGGACCGGTACATCTGCATGCCCTCCCAGTACATGCGATGTCGGTTGAGCCGCGACGGGCCGTCGAATCCGTCGCCCTGATCGGGCCAGAAGCCGTCCACGCCCGTCTCCATCAGATCCTCGTGCACCGGCCAGTAGCACGACACCTGCCTCGAGGGCGGCCAGCGGTTGTCCGGCGTGCGGCCCGGCGGCAGCGGATCGGCCGTGCAGGGATCGCCCACGCGGCCGATCAGCTGCCGGCCTTCGATGACGACGTGGACGACGGTGCGGAAGTGCTGCGCGTGCAGCGCGTCCATCATCCCCTTCGGGTTGGGGAAGTTCGTCGGGTGCCACGTGAACTCGCCGTTGCGCGTGTTCCAGCCCGAAGGCGCGAACTCCGTGCCGAGATACACGAGCGAATCGCACGGCAGCTTCTTCTCGCGGAACGTGCGCGCCACGCCGAGAATCTCGTCAGGCCCGGCCAGCGTGCGCGATGACTGCATGTACCCGAACGCCCAGAGCGGTGGCATTTCTGGAAGGCCGGTGATGCGTGCGTACTCGCGCATGATCACGAGCGGATCGTTCGACGAGACGACGAACACATCGAGCGTGGCGGGGGAGTTGGGTGCGGGAGTGAATCGCCCTGCGCTGCCCGTGAAGTCGAATGCGCCGTACGGCTGGTGGATGAACATCGCCCACGACGGGCTCGAGGCTTGGGGCTCGCGGCTCGAGGGACGTGCGGCTTGCGGCTCGCGGCTCGAGGCCTGTCCGGTGCCAACGAGCCACTGAATCGGCGCGCGCGTGCCGTGGATCGCGAGGCGATAGCCGTCGGCGTCCGCGTTCACCTGGCCGTTGCGCATGCGATCGGTGCCGCCCTTGCGATCGAACTGACGGCCGCCTTCGCCGAGGCCGAGGAGCGGGCCCGTGGGAAGCACGAACGACATGTCCGTCTCGCCGGAACGAAATGTCAGACGTTGCACGGGTTCGCCGCTTCGGCGCTCGATGACGACGGCGGCCTCGACGACGTGCAGCCCCTCGTCGCCTATCGGAGTCTCGACGACACGGACGGTCAGATCGCCTGCGCGCACGCGACCGAGCTCTGAAACCGCGGCCGCCCGCGCGACCGGGGAGCCCGACGTTTCGGCGGCCAGTGCCCCGGTGGCCGGAATTGGCAAGGGTTCGCCGTTGGTGACTGGCCGACTGGTGATGCGGACAGTGATCGGGCTGACGGAGTACACCGCGAACTCGACCGGCAGTTGCGCCCGCTGCACGCGAATCACGCCGCGGGGCACGAACAGCCCCGCGGCGCCGGCGGCCAGCCGCGCGAGGGCGGTCCGTCGAGACAGGACGCTGTGCATGAGAGCCACAGTCTAGGCTATTTGATGCGCAGATCCTGCACGGTGCGGTCGCCGTCGCGGATCGTGACTCCCACCGCGGCCGGCACGAGCTGCGCAAGGAATGAAGGGTCGTACCACTCGCCGGGCTCGACGTCGCCCAGGGCCGCAATGAAGTACTCGCCCGCGGGAAGCCCGCGCAACGAGAAGCGGCCATCGCTGCCCGGGCGCACCTGCCGAACGCGACGCGAGAGCGGGGTCCAGAACGATCGATCCGACGCGAACGCGATGATGAAGTAGTCCGGAGCAGCGCCTCCCGCGGCGGTTTCCAGGCGACCCGCCAGTTCGGACGGACGATCGGAGAACGACACCACCAGATCGCTCACGTCCTCACCGGCGCGAACGTCGAGCCAGACGTCGAGCACATCGCGACCGCGCGACATCGCCGACACGAGCATCCACGGGTCGGCCACGCCACGCGCTGGAGTCAGCCGATACCGGCCCGGCGGCACGCCGGTGAAGCGGAACGCCCCGGACGCCTCGATTGTCACGGACGGCACGCCGAGCGCCGCGCTGTCCCTTGCGGGGGTCAGGGCCAGGCTCACGCTGGCTTCCTTCGGCATCCTCGCCGCTTCGCCCTGGAAGCGGACCTGTCCCGACACCGTCATTCCCGGCTGAATCTCGAGCGGCACGGTCACGTCGCGGCCATCGATCACGACATCGACCGATCCGTAGAGCGTGAGCGGCACGGTGGCGCCTCGTCCCCGCCCGGCCGGCGGCGCGGGTGCGACGGCCGTCGCGCCAGCCACCGCCCCGCGCGCAAGCAGCCTATATGCGCCAGGCGTGACCCCGCTGTACACGACACGCCCGTCCGGCTCGCGACGGCCCGTGATCATCGCAGACGTGCCTGGCGCTGGCCGCGACGGCACGAGGAACATCTGCAGCGACGCTGGATTCGCGTTCTGCGGCAGTGTTGGGATCGCGTGGACACGCGCGGTAGGTACTGGATTCAGCGCCACGTCGACGCCCGCCTTCTCCTCGCCAACCCCAAGCCGCACAGTGGCGGCTTGCGTAGGATCCACCGTGCCGGGGTAATACACCGGCGCGTAGCCCACAAGCGGCGTTCGCGTAGCCCTCGGCGAAGACGGAGGCGCAAGTCCGGGTCCGCCCGCGCGCGCACCGGTGACCGCGCGCTGCACGTCTTCCTCGGTCACCCGCTGCAGGTCCATCAGCGCGGTCGGCGGTCCCGCACGCAGCGCGGCCACGACCACGTACTCGCCGGGCGGAAGGCCGTACGACCGGTAGATCCCCTGATCGTCCGTCACCGAGTCGGCGCCGCCGGCAGGTCTGCGAAGCGTCTTCTCTCCCGTGAGCTCGCTCGGCACGTACCGCATGGCGGAGACGCTGACGCCCGGCAAGGGTTGTCCGGCGCGATCCAGGACGGCGCCGGTGATCACGGCACCGCGGCTCATCCTGATTGCGATGCCCGCCACGCGCTCACCGTCGGCAACGGCGATGCCCGTGCCCGGCCGCCCTGGGCGCGCGGCGCCATAGGCGGCGGTGATCCAGGCCGGCTTGGACGCCTCGAGCGTGTAGCGGCCCGCCGGCACGTTCGGAATCGCAAATCGTCCGTCATCGTCCGTCGTCACGGACCATCCGCTTGCGGCGCCCTCCGGACTGAGCGTAACGCGCGCGCGACGGACCGGTGCCGGCTGCTGGTCGTTCGTCAGCACGACGCCGGCGACGATCGCCGTTCCGTTCGCAAGCCGCATTGGCAGATCGCGCGGGAGTTGGCGAGGTGACGAGGCGAGCGTCAGGAACGGTACCAACGCGAACGCTGCGAGGATCGGCGTGCGGCTGCGGCTCGTCATCTCAGTTCACCGCTTCACTCGGGCGGTGCGGAGATCCACCACGCGCTCTTCAGCTTCCGTCAGCGTGATTCGCGTCGCAATGCGGCTCAGCATCTCGAAGAAGTCGTGTTGCGTCCAGTCGATGTCCGCCTGCGGAACGGCGACCACGAAGTACTCGCCGGCGGGCAAGTCGGCGATGGCGTAGGTGCCGTCGCGTCCGGCGCGGGTGTCCTTGATGCCGCGTGCGTACGCGCTGTAGTCCACCCACTGGCGCGGATCGATCGGAAACAGGACGATGCCAGCGCCGGCATCGGGAGCGGACACCGCGTCGCGGACGGTTCCGACGATCCTTGCGCCGCGGTTCGTGACCGTCACGACGACGTCCGCCAGATTCTCCTTCAAGTCGAACGGCAGCTCGGCTAGATCGCGGCCTCCGCTCGTCGCGCTCTTCACCAGCCACCCGGATGGAGTTGGCACAGTGAAACGATACTGGCCTGGCGGAACTTCATACGACGTGAAGCTGCCGTCGGCCGCCACCGCGACGGGTGGCAATCCGGACGTGAGCCACCGATCGGAGGATTCCAGGTAGGGCTCGATCCGTTGAACCGGGACGCCCGGTGAGCCGCCTTCAAAGGCGATCCTTCCGGAGATGCGGACGCCCGCGCTCATCGGGACGACCACGTCGGCCACATCGCGATCGCCAACCGTCAGCGTTTGTAACGCCCACAGCGTCGGGAGCGAGGGCGCCGACGCCGGCTCGGTCGCGACGCCTCGCGCCGCAGTGCCAGCCGGTGTCTGCACAACGGTCATCTGCGCAGGCCGCGCGCCGGGCGGAGGCAGTTTCAGCACGCGAAGTTCATAGCCGCCGGCCGGCACGCCGTAGAACACGAACGAGCCAGACGCATCCGCGACCGTCGTGGCGACCGGCTGGGCTGAGGACGCACGGCCGCCAGAATCGGCGGGGAATAGATACACCGGGGCGATACTCACTGGCCCGCCGGCGCCTTGGAGTCTGCCGGACACGCGCACCGCCGGCACGGCGCGCAGGTGCATGTCGACTGCCGCGCGCACCTCGCCTGCGCGAAGCGTGATCGTCGTTGCGTCACTGGTCTGGGCGGCTTGTGAATAGAACACCGACGGATAGATGGCCCACGCCCCGTTCGAGGCGATCTCTGGTGGTAGAGGCATGCGTCCGTCGCCCTGGAAGATGTGATCTCCAACCTGCGAGTTGCCTGGGCCGCCCGCCGTGGTCATCGTCGGCGCCGCGGCAAAGAGCGCCTGCTGCATTTCCGCGCGCGCATCACCCGAGGCCTGGAAGTAGGCTCCAATCATGGCCGAAGGAATGGACGTGGAGGTCGATGGGACGCCGACGACGTAACGGCCAGGCTCGAGAGACGCGATCCGAAACATGCCCCGATCGTCGGTGGTGGCCGTCGCGGCGTCCACGAATCCGGCGCGACCCGACATCGACGCCTGGCGCAGCACCTTGACCTCCGCGCCGACGACGGGCTCTCCGGCCTCGTCGGACACGCGTCCCGCGATGACCGCATGCTTCCAGATGAGGACCCGGACATCGACGAGACGCTCACTCTCGGCGAGATCGATCTGCGAGCCCGGCCCACGCGGCACGAGCCTGCCGTAGCTGCCGGACGTGTACCCCGGCTTCGTCGCCGAGAGCCCGTAGCGTCCCGTCGCGAGGCCCGTGAACACGAATCGACCCTTGCCATCCGTAATGAGCTTGCGCGAGGCCGCGTCGCGAGCCGCCGGTGACGCTGGCGCCGACCCAGGCGCGGCTGCCAGCGTGAGGGTGACGACGCTGTCGGCGACCGGTTGACCGCTGGTGGCGTCGACCACCTGTCCGGCGATGAGTCCCGGGGCGACGGGGACTTGACGCAGGCCGCCAGGAGCGGCGGCTGCGGCGGCGCCGAACGCAGCGGCGATCGCGAAGCTCCCGACGAGCATGCGGTGGCAACGCCGCGCGTTCATGGCTGCATTCCGCCCTAAGTATCGCCGGAGGCAGTCCGGCCGTTTCACGGCCTTCGCGGCAGCCCCCCGGGAGTTCGTTGACACGAAGCCGCGCTGGCGGCGAGAATTGCCCGTTCCCGAACGACGCGTGAAGATTCAGGGAGACGCGATGCCACTCGGACCGCGCCGCCGTCGCAAGGCAGGACTCGTCTGCACGCTCGCCATGGCGGCTTTCTGGGTCGGGGCGTTCGGCCTGCGCGCCACCGGCGCCCAGGAGACTCCGGCCGCATCTCCGCAAGCCGGCGCCGACGAGCTCGCGAAGCAGGTCTACGCGATCTTCAAGACAACGTGCTTCGAGTGCCACGGCGAAGCGAAGGAGAGCGGCCTCGATCTGCGCACCGACGCGGGCCTTCAGAAGGGTGGCGCCGGCGGCAGGGTCGTCGTCGCCCACGATCCTGCGGCAAGCCGCTTGTATGCGGCGGTGATGCACGAATCGGAACTCGCGATGCCGGAGGGCAAGCCGAAACTGCCCTCGGCTTCCCTCGACACGATTCGACGCTGGATCGAGTCCGGCGCCTCATTCGCCAGTGTTCCTGAAGCGAACGACCCCGCGGCACCGAGCCCGGAGGAACTCGCCAGACGCGAAGAGCGCCCGATCACCGCCGAAGAGCGCGCCTACTGGGCCTTCCAGCTTCCGAAGCGTCCGGCGGTGCCTGTCGTCACGCGCGAGGGATGGACCGCCAATCCGATCGACGGGTTCCTCCTGTCGGCGATGGAGGCCAAGGGGCTGAAGCCTGTCGCGCCGGCCGACAAGCGCGCGCTCGTGCGTCGGCTGTACCTGGACGTGCTCGGCCTGCCACCGTCGCCAGCAGAGATCGACGCCTACCTGAGCGACGCATCCGCCGACGCCTGGCCGAAGCTCGTCGATCGCGTGCTCGCGTCGCCGCACTACGGCGAGCGCTGGGCTCGCCACTGGATGGACCTGGCGCGGTACGCGGACTCCGAGGGCTTCGAGTTCGATGAAGACCGGCCGGAGATGTTCCGGTACCGCGACTACCTGATCGACGCGTTCAACACCGACAAGCCCTACGACCGTCTCGTGAAGGAGCAACTGGCCGGCGACGAGTACGCGTACGACCTGCCGCCCGGCCCCGCGCGCGACGAGACGATGATCGCGACCGGCTTCCTGCGCCTCGGGCCGTCGGGCGGTGGCACCCGGCTCGACGCCCTCGACGACCTCGTGACCGTCACCACGCTCACGTTCACCGGCATCACGGTCGGCTGCGCGCGGTGTCACAACCACAAGTTCGATCCGATCCCGCAGAAGGACTACTACCGGATCCAGTCGATCTTCCACTCGACTCGCGATGTGGAGCATCCGCTGGTGCCGGCCGAGATCATCGCGAAGAACCGCGCCGAGACGCAGCGGCTCGATGCGCTGATTCGTCCGCTGCGCGAGCAGAAGTCCGCGATCGAGAAGCCGTACCACCAGCAGATCGTCGACAGGGAAGTGGCGAAGCTGCCCGACTACATGCAGATCGCGTGGCGGACGCCGCCGGAGACACGCACGGACGCGCAGAAGCTCAACGCGGTCCAGATCGAGAAGACGCTCGCGATCGACTCGCTCCGGAAGCTCGTGACTGAAGCGGACGTCGTCCAGCTGATGCCCCTGGACGTGAAGGCAAGGCACGCGGTGTTGAAGCAGGACATCGCGGCACTGGAGAAGCAGAAGCCCCGGCGCACGGCCGCCGCGATGGCCATCGGCGAGCGCGGTCGCGTGCCGCAGCCGTCACATTTCCTGCACCGGGGCAGCGCCGAGGCGCGCGGCAGCGTGATGACGCCCGGCGTGCTGTCGGTCACGCGAACGAGCGACTGGATGTTCCCGGAGCCGCCGCCCGACGCGACGTCGAGCTGGCGCCGCCGCGGCTTCGCCGAGTGGCTCGTGTCGCCGGAGAACCCGCTCACCGCCCGCGTGATGGTGAACCGGCTCTGGCAGCACCACTTCGGCGAAGGCATCGTCCGCACGCCGAGCAGCTTCGGGAAGATGGGACAGCCGCCCACCCATCCGGAGCTGCTCGACTGGCTCGCGGTGGAGTTCGTCGAACGCGGGTGGAGCGTGAAGGCCATGCACCGCCTGATGCTCACCTCGCAGGCCTATCGGATGTCCAGCATGGACACGACGGCCAACTTCGCGATCGACCCAGAGAACCGGATGCTCTGGAAGATGCCGCGCGTGCGCCTCGAGGCCGAGATCATCCGCGACGCCGTGCTGGCGGTCTCGGGTGCGCTGGATCGGACAGTCGGCGGCCCGGCGATCTTCCCCTTCATCGATCCCGACCTGTTCGAGAAGAGCTCGAAGCGCGACTGGCCGGGCAGGGCCGACAACGACCCATCGACGTGGCGCCGCAGCCTTTACGTGTTCTCCAAGCGCAGCATCCGCTACCCGATGTTCGAGACGTTCGATCAGCCGAACCTGGTCAACTCGATCGATCGACGCAACCGGACGACGATCGCGCCGCAGGCGCTGATCCTGATGAACAACCCGATGTTCATCTTCCAGGCGGAGAAGTTCGCCGAGCGCGTGCGCAGGGAGGCCGGGGAGGGTCCGGCGACGCAGGTGGCGCGCGCGGTGGCGATCGCGCTCGGACGGCCTGCGGATGCGCTCGAGATCAGCCGCGGCGCCGAGTTCATCACGGCCAGCGCGGATGGTCTCGAGCAGTTCTGTCACCTGCTGTTCAATCTGAACGAGTTCCTGTACCGGCCGTAGCGCCTACGGCATGCGCGCCAGCAGCTGCGTGGTGGATCGGTTGTAGTAGTCACCGATCGACTCGAGTACCTCGCACGCCTGGCCGGCGGGGACGGCGTCGGCGTCCAGAAACGCGACGTGCGCGAGGCCATCGCTGCCGGTCCATTGGCGCCGGAGCATCGTGCCTGGCGCGATGGCACCGTCGCAGCCGCGAAACCGCATCAACCGGTCATAGATGCCGTCGTCGAATGGCTGGTCCCGCGAGAGCCGCTTGAGCAGGCTCAAGGCGCGGTTCACCGCGCCGGTCTGCGAGTCCTCCGCATTCCTGGGCGCGAAGAACGTGAACAGATACAGCGCCGTCCGATTCTGCGGCGTCTTGAACTCGCGCACCAGGTGGCGCCCTTCCGCGTTCTGGCGGGACGGCGAGAGCGTCCAGCCCGCCGGCGCGCAGAACGCGATGTCCATTTCGCGCGACCGATAGTTGGCAAGCGGGGTGATCTCCACGCCCGCGGGATCGCCGCCCTCGATGCGCGCGCCGTTCAGGTAGAACTCCGCGCGGTACTTGCCGGCCGGCAGGCAGTACGAGGGCGAGCTGTCGTACACGATGACGCGGTTCATCGGACCGCCCTGCGCCAGCGCCTTGGCGTCCACGTTCCTGAAGAGGGGCTGCACCACGCGCCAGACGTTCCAGTCGCTCGAGTAGGCTGACCACACGACGGAGAGCGTGTCGCGGTTGGGATCGAACCCGGACACCTGGCCGCTCCAGCC
>Ga0105106_10001266_pt1 | contig 18122 bp, 15 predicted proteins | sample PPLLaktember2015_5_FD_79109 | JGI IMG/M metagenome (GOLD analysis project Ga0105106, IMG submission 79109) | Freshwater sediment microbial communities from Prairie Pothole Lake near Jamestown, North Dakota, USA - PPLs Lake P8 Core (1) Depth... | ecosystem: Environmental > Aquatic > Freshwater >...
AAGCATTGAAAGCCATTACAGATTCAATTGTAATCAGCGGTACAACCGGATTCCTGATTGCCATCCCTACAAATTCATCAGAAGTTTACGGTAAGGTAATCAGTGTGGTAAGGGAGAACCCGCATCCGGCGGTACTTGGACTTCATATTGAAGGTCCGTTTATAAGCCCTTTAAGGAGAGGCGCCCACATAAAGGAGTATATAAGGAAACCAGCGATTGAAGATATTAAAGCCCTGATTGAAGAAGGAAAGGGTGTTGTGAAAATGTTAACAGTGGCTCCGGAGGTTTGCACTCCTGAAATAATTGAATTGTTGAATGACAATGAGATAATCGTTGCTGCCGGACATAGCAATGCTACTTTCAGGGAGGCAGTAAATGGATTCAATTGGGGAATAAGAACGACAACCCACCTGTTCAATGCGATGTCGCAGCTGCATCATCGCGACCCCGGCCTGCCCGGAGCCGTATTGCAGTCTGAAAATGCCTTTGCAAGCATTATTGCCGACGGGATTCATGTTGATTACAACATGGTCTCCATCGCCAAAAAGCTCATGAAGGAGAGGTTGTTTCTCATTTCCGATGCGGTTGAGGAAAACCTGAAGGATTCATATATGCATGTCAGGCAGATCGACAGGTTCACGCTTCCTGACGGAACCCTGTCAGGTTCGCTGCTTACGATGATGAAGGCTGTCAGAAACTGTATCGAACATGTCGGCATACCTGTCGAAGAGGCTCTGCGAATGGCAACAACCTATCCGGCTGAGGTGATGAAAATCACTGACAGGGGAAGAATTATGCCCGGGTACAAAGCTGACCTGGTCGTATTTGATAAGGAGTATAGTGTTGAGCAGGTGTATGTTGACGGCGTAACGGCGTAACGGCATAACGGCGTAAGGGCGTAAGGGCGTAATGGCGTAACGGCAAAACCGCACAACTGCACAACTGCAAAACTGCAAAACATATTACAGTTTGAATGAATAATCCCTTAAAATATGCTATTGTTTTTATAGTAATACTGGCTCCGTTTTCCTGCAGGGACTCAGTGAGGGATTTTTCGTACAGCCACGGAGCAATTGTAAGGGGAGATACCACAAACAAGGAAATTGCCCTGGTCTTTACCGGCGATGAGTTCGGGGACGGAGGAGAATTCATTTCCGGATTCCTTGAAAGGGAAAATATTAAAGCTTCATTCTTCCTCACTGGGAACTTTTACAGGGACACTGAATTCAAACCAGTCATAATCAAGCTTCTGAAGAACGGAAATTATCTTGGGTCCCATTCCGACCGGCATCTTCTTTATTGCGACTGGAATAAAAGGGACAGCCTCCTGGTAAGCAGGGAGGAATTCATTGTTGACCTTGAAAGATCATATACTGAAATGGAGAATTACGGGATTAAAAGGACAGATGCTGGATATTTCCTACCGCCCTATGAATGGTACAACGACTCAATTGTATTCTGGACCGCAGAAACGGGCTTGCAACTCATTAATTTTACCAGCGGCACGCGTAGTAATGCCGATTATACGATCCCGGAAATGGGGAACGGATATGTTGACAGCAGGACTATTTACAATTCAATCCTCTCATATGAATCGCAATCCCCTTCCGGATTGAATGGTTTTATCCTGCTATTGCATATCGGAACACATCCCGGGAGGAGTGATAAGTTTTATTATTATCTTCCTGAACTTATAAATGATTTAAAGGTGAGGGGCTATGAATTTGTAAGGATTGATGAGATGTTGGTGTTGGAAAACCCATAATCCATTGACACTTGCACTCCTCAGGGTTTTAAATGAAATCTTGCATTAATTAAAGCTGCCATGTCACTTTTAGGGATCGATCTTGGAGGAACAAAACTTGCTTCAGCTGTTTTTACTGAAGAAGGTTCACTATTGTCCAGGGATTCAATTCTACTGGAAGGACGCACCGGGGAGGCTGTGGGGAAGCTTGTAACCAGCCGGATTGGCATCCTTATCAAGGAAGCAAAGAGCAATAATCATAACATCGATTCGATAGGAATCTCGGTGCCTGGTATCAGCAACACCAGGAAGGGCACAGTATGGGCTCCAAATATCGGGGGATGGGAAAGTTATCCTTTGATGGCAGAGGTAAATGAGATTGCTGGTGACATTCCTGTGATTATCGACAGCGACAGGGCATGCCATGTCCTGGGCGAGGTCTGGATGGGAAGTGCAAGGGGCTGCAGGGATGTCGTTTTCCTTGCAGTCGGGACCGGAATAGGAGCAGGGATACTCGTCAATGGGGAACTCCTGCGCGGGAGCAATGATGTAGCCGGAGCAATAGGATGGATGGCTCTTGACAGGCCCTTCAGGGATAAATACTCTGAATGCGGATGCTTTGAATACCACGCTTCCGGAGAAGGCATAGCCAGGGTTGCAAGGGATCTCCTCGCGGAAAACGTCACTTACTCAGGAATGCTAAGGAACAAGGAACCTCAGAATATAAATGCCTCAGATCTGTTCAATGCCTGGGAGGCCGGTGATCCTCTCGCAAAAGAGGTCATTGACGGGTGCATTGAATTCTGGGGCATGGCTGTTGCGAATATTGTCAGTCTGTTCAATCCTGAAAAGATAATCCTTGGAGGGGGTGTATTCGGCCCTGCTGTGAAATTGATACCTACGATCATGAAAGAGGCAATCAGGTGGGCACAGCCGGTGGGCGTTACCCAGATGTCGCTTGAAGCTTCATCCCTGGGAGGAGATGCCGGTGTTTACGGAGCCGGTTATCTTGCATTTAAGAATCTTAACACGTTAAGCCTCACGAAAAAGTGAAAATGTACAGTAAAAAAGTTGTTTTCTGGTCATGCTTCCTCGCAATCCTGCTTTTTGGAATAGCGATGACAACCCTTGGTTCAATTGCACCTGACCTGAAGGAGAAGTTCGGGCTCGATGATATCGCAGCCGGAACTTTGTTTTCAATACTTCCGCTTGGAATTCTTGCTGGTTCCCTGCTTTTCGGTCCCATTGCCGATAAATATGGATTTGGAATATTGCTGGGAGTATCCTGCATTTTGCTGGCAATGGGATTTGAAGGTATTGCATTTGCGTCATCCATAGGACTTCTCAATGTATGCATTTTTCTGTTCGGCATGGCGGGAGGATCAATAAACGGAGCCACCAGTGCTTTGGTTTCAGATATTAGCGATACCAACAAAACTGCCAACATCAGCCTGCTTGGTGTATTTTTCGGTATCGGAGCCCTTGGAATGCCTCTCGTCCTCGGGATCATGAGGGAAAGGTACAGATTTGAAATAATTGTTGCTGCGGTCGGGGTACTTTCGTTCCTGACAGGGATGCTCTTTATGATCATAAAACTGCCTCCGGCAAAAATTACTCAAAAAATTCCGGCCGGAAAAATAATGGGTTTCTTCAGGGATAAAGTTCTCCTCCTGATTGCATTCTTCCTTTTCTTTCAGAGCGCTTTCGAAGGGCTGATGAATAACTGGACCACCACTTATCTTACGGATCATCTTTCTGTTCCGCCTGATAAGGCTCTCTACGGTCTTTCGTTATTCGTAGCCGGAATGGTGGTTATGAGATTGCTGACAGGCACCATTCTAAAACGTATAAATGTTAAATGGATACTGATCGCGTCATTCGTCTTTCTTCTTTTTGGATTGGTTTCGATTGCGTCAGGTATCTCTGTTTTTGTTGCCCTTATCGGATTCATTCTGGTGGGTGGAGGATTAGCCGGTGGTTTCCCGGTCATGCTTGGTCTGACCGGTGAAAGGTATAAGGATATTTCAGGAACTGCATTCAGCTTTGTGCTTACAATCGCACTGCTAGGTAACATGCTCATAAACTACGGCATGGGCATCATATCGGAAAGATTCGGCATCGGCCACCTAATGACTGTTACACTGGCTGAGATGGTTATTATGGTGATATTGGGTTATTCAATTATAAAAAATGCAAATGATGTTAGCAAAACAGTGGCTTGAGAACGCCAGGTCGATCATGACCGGCATTGAAGAAACACAAATGGAGAATATCAGGAAAGCCGCAGAAATGATGGCTGATACAATTCAGTGCAAAAGATGGGTTCATACATTTGGATGCGGCCATGCCACCCTTCCGATTGAAGAGATGTATCCCAGGATAGGCGGATTTGTTGGATTTCATCCGATGATTGAATTGCCTCTTACGTTTTTCACCCGCATAACCGGTGAAATGGGAGTGCATCAGTTTGTTTTCCTCGAGCGTGTCGAAGGTTACGGCAGGGAGATAATGAAAGGTTATGATTTTGACAGCAGGGATATCATGTGGCTATTTTCGCATTCAGGCATAAACAATGTGAATATCGACATTGCCCTTGAAGCCAGGAACAAAGGCATGAAAGTTATCGTATTCGGAGCCGCCGCCGCGGCGAAAGGCAAGAAGACAAGACATTCATGCGGGAAGACAATATTCGATCTGGCCGATGTGGTTGTCGACACCTGTGCCCCTCTGGAAGATGCTTCAGTCCCTCTGATGAACCACCAGGACAAGATCGGGCCTGTCTCCACCATGGCTTTCGTAACATGTGTATGGATGACAATCACAACAGTTGCTGAAATTCTTGCAGGAAGAGGTGAGAAGCTCTATATCCATCCTTCTCATAATGTCCCGGGAGATACAACTGCCAAACAACGTCTTGATGAGGCCCTGGCAGAATATAAGAAAAGAATTGCCGGGGTATAACAGGAAAATATTCCCCATTTTACAGAAATTTGAATGGTGATTAATGGCTTTAGTTACTATTTGAGATTAACGTTGAATATGTCTGAGATCAATTTCGTTTTCTGGTACAATCAACCTCAATTAACCCGAGCCCTTTTCTTTAGAATATTAAAAATAATCAGGTATAGAATGAATGGGAGGAATAAGTTTATTATTGAGAATGCCATGAATCCGGTTCCATAGACAAAAAGCAGAATAAGCACCACTATTATGCTTTCAGCCACTGCTGTTTTTATTAAAGCTTTAATCCGTAGTGACTTATAGAAATCCAGTTCGTTTTTGTCTTCCGAGAATGACAGCATGAAGAGTCCTGAGAGGAACAATATCATTATGAGTTCATCAGCAATATTTGTCCTGAATGTTGCGAAGAATTTCGATTCCATATAGGAGGAGAAGAGAGCCAGAACCGGCATCTCAAATCTGAAATCAAATCCAAAATAAAAAAAGGTCAGAATTGCTCCGGCAAATATCATGAGAATCCCCGGTAATTTGAATTTATAGGGTAAAAGCATGTTTCACCATTCATTTAATTTCACCACCTCGCTATTTTATCATTGCCCCAGAACATAAGGCGTGTAAGTATGCCAAATCTTCTTTTTTCCTTCTCGGGCATTTCATCATATAATTTATTGGCAACGGGCTCCCATTTTTCAGCAATTGGTCTGGTTTTGGAGGTCAGCTCACGAGCAGTTTCAGGATAACTCAAATGAGTTGATTTCACTCCCTCCATTTCGGTTATTTCTTCTATAGCTTCCGGTACATCCAGAAATGGGCATGGCCGGAGAAAATTAGAGGAGAATGGTTTCTTCTGTCTGAATTTTTTAAATAAGGGCGAACGCATTGCTTCGGTCAGTGACATATTATGGATGTTCACATCTGAATAATGGCAGAAAGCACATGGTTCCAGATCTCCATTGGCGTTGATGTGAGCGAAATCATTTCCTGCAGCCACACAGCCGATCGACTTGTGTCCGCTGTTTGGGAAATCGATAATAGTAAACCTTTTTTCCTTCTGATATTCCTCAATTTTTCTTTTTACGTGGGCACGCTGATCCGCGCTGCAGCATAGCGAAACATCGGCATCGCTTCCAATGGGCAGATAGGTAAACATCCATCCGAACCATGCCCCTTTTTCAAAAAGAAAATCCAGGAACTCATCGCTTGAAACGGTTTGCCAGTTTTTGGAATGATAACATATTGAAAATCCGAAACCAAGATCTTTCTTTTTAAGCAGATCCATGGCGGCGATTACTTTATCATAAGTTCCGTTTCCGCGCCTCATATCCGTTTCCTCCCTGAAACCCTCAATGCTGATGTAAACATTAAGGTTTCCCAGTTTCACCATTTCATCAGCAAAATCCTCATCAATAAGCGTTCCGTTGGTAAATAATCCAAAAGTCAGTTTATTGTGCTTCCGGCATAATTTAAGGATATCGTCCTTTCGCATCATTGGCTCGCCGCCGGTCATCAGGATTTCAATCACACCTATCTTTTTTGCTTCAGTAAGAAGTTCATCCAGTTTTTCATATGATAGGTTGCTGTTCTTCTGATAATCTGCTGCCCAGCATCCCTTACATTTGAGATTGCAGGAGCTTGTGGGGTCGATCATCAGAAGCCTGGGCAGAACTGATTTGTATTTGCGGTTGAGCCAAAGCCTGTTAGGAATATAGAACAGCCCGTCGATTGTCAGGAAATCAAACAGGTTCTTAACTTCAAAATACCTGTACAGTTTATATACAAAATTTTTATGATGAGGGTATGGGGGAATACTCTTTCTTTCCCCGCCTATATAGAGATGCTTCATCAGAAATCTAAATAGCAGATTCGATTATACTAATCATTCTGGGTGCTTGAGTATACAGGGAATTTTGCGGTTGAATTATCATCAAAGGTGAATTCAATTCCGACCAGTCCGAATTTATGATTTGCCCAGTAAACGGTTTTTTTTACGCCGAATTTATTTGTGTTTTCCTCGATCTGCATGACTTTGATATCCATTCCGCCCCAGTAATAATCATTGTCAGTCGATTTGCTTGTGACGGTCCTTTTCCCGCCTCCATTAATTGTATATGAATCACCGACATTTGAATCGAACTTGACAATAACTCCGGGTTCCAATCCATTGATACTTTCAATGCCTTCTGTCGTGATTCTGAATTCAATGTCAGATATTGTGACATTATTTCCATTTATAGTTGTCTGCGGGTGATTTGACAAAATATTCTTGATTGTACTGTTCGTAATTACAGCACTACCTGTAAAAGATGAAACTCCATTCTCAAGTGAAACGACTGATGCTGAAATAGAGTTGACTCCGGCTATTGTTCCCGAGGAGGAGGAAATTGTCTCGCCCACTTCGCCCATAGGGGACTGAAGTCCTCCGAGTGTGTCAGGATTATCTTTCTTGCAGGCTGTGAATGTAAATGCGATAAATAAAACGGAGAATAAAAGTTTAGTTTTCATAAATCTGGGTTTTAGTTTAAGGATTATCTGTCTCAAAAATATTTCTTTTCCTCAAGGGGCAATCTGAATTTTGACGAACCATCGATTTTTTATGATTTATTAACTTTCATTAAGAATCCGGCACCTTAGGGCCTGCATATTTTGTATCATATGCTTTGCCGGCTCCGTGAATTTCCATTCATGTCAGACAACGAAATAATGTTAAAAACATTACTAACTTTATCGTAGATGACCAGTAAGACAATATGAGTTTAATAAAACTGATTAGAACTATGAGAATAATAAACCTGATTTTTTTACTGCTGTTTTTAAATCCGGGTATTTACAGCCAGAATATCGGACTTGTCGATGTTAAATATGCAGATCAGATAATTACTGTCGGAGGCCCTGGCGCTGACATTCCGGGTTTTACATCACAGGCGATTCAGATCGCCATTGATGCATTGAAGGTCAGGGGCGGGGGGATGGTAAAACTCGGTCCCGGCAACTACGATATAATCGGACCTGTCCGTCTTTCAGACAACATTTCATTGAAAGGTTCAGGTGCCACGACAGTTCTCAGGAAATGTGACGGCTTCAAAACAAGTTTCATAATCGATGCCGACTGGGGAATGCTGAAGGCTGTGGTTAAAGATGCAAACGGATTCAAAACGGGTATGGGAATCCAGCTATACGACAGTGAACATGATCAGGGATGGGATGTTACGACCGCAGTGATAACCGGTATACAAGGCAATACGATTTACTTTGATAACCGGACCGTTAACGACTATCTCTCATCGCTTGACGGAACCATCACAAACAGCTTTTCAATCATTGAAGCCGTGGAAGCTGAGAATGTAAGGATTTCGGACCTGTCCATTGAGGGTAATAAAAGTACAAATGATTATCTGAACGGATGCAGGGGAGGGGGAGTCTATATCCACAAATCGAAGAATTGTACTGTTGAAAATGTCAGGGTGAACGAGTTCAATGGCGACACCTTCAGTTGGCAGATCACCGAAAACATTACGATGCGGGGATGCGAAGCCTCGAACGGAAACGGGCTCGGATTCCATCCCGGGACCGGATCAGATCATTCAATAGTTGAAAACTGTGTCAGCCATCATAATAAGGGAGACGGAATATTTTTATGCTGGCGTGTCCAGAATGGCATTTTCAGAAATAATTCATCCTATGCGAATGGTGATAACGGTATTTCAATAGGTCATAAGGATACCGACAATGTTTTTGAGAATAACCATGTTTACGAAAACGGCTCACATGGAGTCTTGTTCAGGAACGAGAACGAACAGAACAGCGGTCACCGGAATACATTTGTAAATAATACAATTGAGAACAACGGCATCGCCAGGGAATCGGCAGGATTCCATATCGGTGGTGAAACTCACGATATCAAAATCACTAACAATATTATCCGCTCCGAAAAGAAAGGAAACCAAACGATTGCGATTTTTATCGGAAAGAATTCTTCGAAAATTATCGCAACCGAAAACAAAATCTCAGGATCGAAGGATATTGTTTACGAGAAATAAACTAATAAAATCCATTTAACCACGGAGGACACGGATTCTCACGGAGCTGAGCACGGAGTAAAAACAGTATAACTCATCTGCTGGCACGGATGCAATCCCCCAGCTGGCGCGGATTTGCAATCCGTGCCGCATTATTCTTTCCAGGTTCCCTCTACCATCCTGGCACAAAATTGAGTCCGAATGTTCCGTTCCTGAATCCGCCATACTGAAGAGGGATGGCATAATAGGGTTCAATTATGAGATATCCGAGAAGGTTAATCCTGATGGATACTCCGGTGCTGAACAGCGGCGATCTTTCAATCTCCTGAGTATTTGATGCAGATTTAAGATCCATTTTTATTTTGCTTCCGTCTCTCCAGGCCAAACCGGAATCGAAAAAGAGGTTTAAATCCGTCATCAGCCATTTTGATTTGATAAGCGCCAGCCTGTCGACCCCTGTGAATGGAAGCCTCAGTTCGGCATTGGCTACAAGGATCCTCGTCCCGGTAAGCCACGAAACGCTGAAATTATTATCCTCGAGGGGTGCACTGTATGTAACATTCTCATATCCCCTTATAAGCCAGGGATAACCTATATAAAATGGCGGGATTACCCCATTCTCTGCATCTTTACCGTACATGCCGTAATTGAAGAGGCGGAATGCCAATGTAAATGGCCTCCTGTAGAAATACCGCCTGAAATCCACCAGGGTTGTGAATATATCTGCAGCCCCAAAATATTTTTCGACCTCCAGCCTTGCCCTGCGTCCCTGCATTGGTGATGTCATCCCGAAATAGGAATTGTCCTCGACAAATGCAAGTGAGATTTGCTGGAAGGAGGCTCCATCGGGAGCATCGAGTTTTTCCTTTCGGCCTCCAACGGGGATTTCATCAAGTGTGTAATAATAATTGTACCTGTCGATCCGGTAATAATACCACGAGGAGGATGCCTGAGCTTCAAATCTCCTTGTCTGGGAGAGGGGATATGAACCGAAAAGTGAAATGTTATCCTCAAACATCCTGAGATAATCAACCTGATAATTATAAACCGGTATTCTGGTATCCCTGAAATCAATCGAGTCCAGAAGCAGCCTCATTCCTCCCGAGAGATAGGGGACATGGGATACTGCCCCTCCCCATTTGATTTTGCTTTTCTGGTTGATAAAGGCTGCCTGACCGCCGAAGTCATAGATCTCACCATTGAGGGCAAGCGAGGTATATAACTGGTTGTTCCCGACCATATCGCTGAAAATTGCCATTATGCTGCCGGCCATGCTGTTCCTGAACATCCCTGTTGAAACTCCTATGCTTGCGTTGTTCGAAATGTAATCGAGCTTGAATTTTGATTTGTATTGCACTTTTTTAAGGGTATCCGGAGATAGTTCAGGCATCATTTCCCGGTCCGACAGGTTTGCATCGACAAGATTTACTCCCATACGGGTAAGGGGAGGCAATGTTGCGGCTTCATAATTTAAATAGTTCCTGTCAACTGAATGGCCTTTGAACTGATCCTCCGTCGCGGTCCATATCCGGTATTTATTGTTGAAATAATAATTATAGGCAATTATATTATTTCCGGACGACAGGCTTATTGCAGGGGAAAAAGCTGTTATTCCGCTGATGCCTGTCATATATTCGGTAAGCCTGCTGACTTCGTCCGCTTCAAGGTCATACCTGTACAAATTCCTGAATCCGTCAGCATCTGAAAGAAAATAGATATTCCTGCCGTCAGAAGAATAATATGGATTCATGTTATAGGCGCCATTGAAAAGATTTAAATTTCTTACGGTTTTTTTCCTCACGTCAAGAATCGCCAGGTTAAAACCGTACTTCCTGAAGCTGCCCGGCAAATTCTCCACTTCACTTGAAAAGATTATTGAGTTCCCATCCGGCGACCATGAGGGATGAAGGTTTGAGGTGAAATCATCAGTTAGCTTTTCAACCTCCCCGGTGTTGATGTTGAAAATAAAAAGGTCGCTCACTCCTTCAACCAGCCCTGTGACAACAATATTCTCACCGTCGGGCGACCATGCAGGATTTGAGAATGATGCCACCCCCGGAATTCTGTATTCCCTGGTTATCCTCGATTTTCCTATATCGAGAATAGCAAGCTTGTTTACCCCCTTTGTGAAAATCACAAAAGCAAATTTCTTTCCGTCAGGCGACCATGTTCCGGACGACTCAATATAGCTGAAGTCATCTATCTCATGATTCCTTACCACACTTGTCAGCTTCCTGAGGATCTTTCCGGTATTTGCATCTGCAAGGAACAGATCGAGGGTAAAAAGGTTCTTTTCCGAGAAGAAGGCGATATACTTCCCGTCGGGGCTTATCGAGGGGGAAATATTGATTCTGCCGCCATTTATTTCTGAGACAATCTGCCTTCCTGTCAGACTGTCAGTTTCTCTCTTTAAATACTGGCTGAAGTGCACCCGCGTAGCGCTTTGCCACAAGCCCGACAGGGTATTTTCGTTATATCCCAGGAGGGTATCGGCAGCCTTATCAAAACCATACTGTGCTGTTTTCTCAAGCAGGGGCATTATTTTGTTATCTCCCCATGTCTTACCGGCCATTGCCCAGAAAGCCTGACCATATCGGTATGGAAAATACTTTGAGCTGTTTGACATCTGCTTCAGTGTCGGAAAATCATTGTTCAGCAACGCATCTCTCATCCACATGGCAGTATGGGGATCGACACTGCCTATCGATAAGTATTCAGCCATCCCCTCTATTAACCAAAGTGGTACATTGCTTATTGAAAGCTTCTTCATCGAGTCGGCATTCAGTAGCAGGTGATACTGGAAGGCATGCACAAGCTCATGCCCCAAAGTATGGTCGGTCTGCGCAAGCGATGATGCTACAGGCATTATTACCCTGTTCTTCAGGCTTTCAGTCACTCCACCGGTTCCGGTTCCGATAATACCGCTGATAGTATTGGTCTGCTGGAAATCTGCATGATTACTGTAAAATATTAAAGGATTTTTTGTTCTGAAGGTATCCCTGAAAATAACCTGGTGCATCCTGTACCAGTCCTCGGTCCGGCGCGCAAGTTGATTTGCAAGGGAGTCATTCTTCAGGTAGTGGTATACCTCAAAATGGGGAGTCTGAATTACGTCAAACCTGAAAGCTTTGTAGCCTGGCTTATTCCGTCCAAAATATTGAGCCTCGGATTTAATACTGAACGGAAGGCATGCAGTAAGCAAAATCAGCACCGATATGAGTCTTTTCCCATCCATGATACTGGTATGGCTTTTTAGCGAAGCCAAAAAATCTCCTTTCAAAAAACATACCATTCCTGGTTAAGCTCATCGTAATTCCTGGTTAATGATCCATTCAAAAAATAAATTCATCCCTTCCCCGGTCTTTGCCGATAACTCAATGAATTCAAGATGATGGTTTATGACCCTGGCATTGCTTATGAACACATCGCTCCTGAAATCAACATATGGCAAAAGGTCCGATTTGTTAATGACGCATAGGTGTGATGTCTCGAACATCTTCGGGTATTTCAGCGGCTTATCGTCACCTTCAGTTACGCTGACTATAAGGACCCGCTTATATTCCCCGAGGTCAAAAATTGCAGGACATACAAGGTTTCCAACATTCTCAATAAGGAGAACCGACCCGAATTCGATATCCATTTTCCTTAGAGCGGCATCGATCATTCCGGCATCGAGATGGCACCCGGAGCCGGTATTGATCTGCAGGGCAGGAGCTCCCGCTTTTTCAATCCTGTCAGCATCGATATTGGTTTGCTGATCACCTTCAATAACATAAATTTTCCTGGACGGGATAAGATGGCTGATCGTTTTCTCCAGAAGGGTTGTTTTTCCTGATCCCGGGGAGCTTACCAAATTGAAGCAGAGTACTTTTCTCCCTTCAAGGAACCTGCGGTTCATTCCGGCAATCATATTATTCCGTGAAAGGATGTCGATATCGAGATCGATCACTTTTTTGTGAGGATGATCGTGTTCATGCTGATGTTCATGAGCAGACACATGATCATGTTCATGGGTATAATCACTTTCTTGACTATGCGTATGATCCGGATCATGAATTTTAAATCCGTCAGATTTACCACAGCCGCAAGTTTCACACATGAGTCGTACCTTTAATTAATACGGATCTAACATTAAGGACCGAAGACCGAAGACCGAAGACCGAAGAATAAGACCGAAGACTGAAGACTAACCAGTTTCCAGCCCTAAGCCCCCTGCCCCCTGCCCCCTGCAATGCTTATTCTTCTTCAATCATCAGTGATACAACCCGGAATTCTTTTCCACCTGTCTTCACGATATTCAGGCGTGCTTTTTCAAGTACTGAACCTTCAGAAATCAGTCCAAGAGCCGACTCAAACGCTTCAGGTTCGATACCGCTGAAATTGCCTATTTCAATTGTAATTTCACTGACTGCAAGAGCCTTGTTTTTCTCTGCTTCACTTGCAGCAATCTTTATTACTTCGGTTGCCAGCGAAAATTCATGCATTGTAAATATTTTCAGGCGAGTTCACCCCTGATGATCTCTTCCTTCTCCTTGTCCCAGTACATTGTACGGCCTTCAAGATATGCCCTGGTTCCCATGTGGGCCGTCATGGCCTCCTGAAATGCCTGGTCGATATTGCATGATGGTGTCTGTCCCTGCCTTATGCACTCGAGCCACTCCCTCATGTGCAAGTGGGTTGTATCGTAACGCTTGCCTCCCACGTATGTATAAAGCAGTCCGCGCTGTGCGAAATAAAGTTCTGTGGCAGATGTCACTGCATCTACCTTGCTCTGTCCCGGGACATAAGTGAAGAATGGTGAATCGGTCGGGATAATACCTTGTTTAATCTTTTCAGCATAGCGTTCAGAGTCTCTGTCAGCCATTATACTCAGAATGTTTGAAACCTCCATTGAGGCATCGTGACCCATAAAGACCTTTCCCCTGTCGCGTGAACTTGCCAGCGTTGCGCTGTAGAGCATTGTAAGATTTCTTTCGGGCCATTCAAACGTGGTCTGCAAAACATCAGGCACCGTTCGTCCGTCCTTGAAGAAGTAGACCCCGCCTGATGAGGTTGCGGAATCGGGTATTCCCAGGTGCATTATCTGATTTGCAGCATCGTATTCATGAGTCAGGAGATCGCCCGAGAGCCCGGTGCTGTAATCCCACCAGCAGCGCCAGCGGAAGAACCTCTCGAGGCTGAATTTGTCACGCTGGTCAGGTCCCATATACCGCTCAAGCCGGAATGACTTCATATATTCATTGTACTCTTTTACACGTTCCGGATCGCCTTCAAACTGTTTCCAGTCGATAGTCGTTGGATTGGAACCTTCGATTATCGGATAAACCCATGCCCCGTTGGGAGTGTTACGGTTTGTGCAAACCTGGATGAGGTTAACATGACCAAGGAGGTTGTTTTTGATAATCTCCTCAGCTTTCTGGTATCCGGCCGTCTGCCGGCCCTGATGCCCAAGCTGGAAAACTATGCCTGAATCGCGGACAGCCTGGCGGACCAGATAAGTTTCAGGGACTGTCCAGGTCATAGGCTTTTCGCAATAGACATGCTTGCCTGCCTTTGCTGCAGCAATCGTCATGGTTCCGTGCCAGTGGTCAGGTGCTGCAATAACAACTGCATCAATATCGGGAGCTGCAATAAGCTCCTGCCAGGTACGGTATCTTTTTGGTGCAGGACCGAATTTTCCAGCCGTTCCTTCCCTGTTTATGTTGGAACCTGTAAGTGAAGCCGATTCACCATAAATATCAAAAATATCGCATACCCCGTTTATAACAACATTCAGGTCGTCCTGCTCCATGAATACATCATAGCGGGTGTCGTCAGGATTCGTCTCTTTAGCCTTGACAAGGGTATCCATATAAGATGGCTCAGCATAGCCGAGCGCTCTCATAAGCTGTTTTCCCCGGATCCCGAAGCCGATTAATCCCACACGGATCTTTTTCCCCTCGGCTGATGGCTGAAGAAAAACAGCGTCCTTATTGCTTAACGGGAAGACATCCGAGATGTCGCGATCGAGAAATGAGGTTTTTCTTGTCTTGACAAGGCCATAAGCCATTGCCCCAAGCAAGGGAACCGTGGCCAGAGTTTTTATAACATCACGGCGGCCAATGGCTGAAGATTTCTTTGGCTCAGCCTTTTCCGGGGCCTTTTCTTTCTTTTCCTTTTCCATGTGATTAAATTACGAATTTGCGAAAACCATCCGGCAGCACCCTGAACAGAAACCTGTCAAATCCTATAATTCTGGCGGCGGGGAAAACAAAAAGTACTCCCAGTGCTGCCAGCTCAACAAGGTTCTTGTCGATCCAGAAATATGAACCTTCAAACGGCATTATATATTCCGTGTTCAGAAATGAGGGATGCGAAAAAGTGTAAAGCAGCAGCAGCAGGATCCCTCCGATGCATGAGAGCCGGGTAAAACAGCCCAGCAGCAGCCCGGCGCCAATCAGCACAAGCGCCCATTCGTTGAGAAAATCCACATACCGCATCAATCCCGCATTGGCTGCCATATCTGTGAACATGGTACGAAACGGGCCCTGGGAATCCATCAGGTAAGGCTTGGCGGTCCAGTAGGGATTAAGAACCTTTACCATTCCTTCATAAAGAAAATGCCATCCGATGAAGACGCGCAAAATAACAAGCCATGATATCTGGGCCTTGGAGTAATTGTTTTCCATTGTGATATTAATATTAATCCGGTTGCAGTGGAATAAAAGTAATACAATTTTGGAAATTACAATCGGGGTCATCTGTTTTTTGGATTTCCGGCAGGGTGAAATAAAATTGACTTTTCCAAATGAAGGGTGTAAATTTGACTATGACAGCCTTAAAACCAAAAACCACCTTAAATGAAAACTATAATTGAGTTACTTGAAACCAGCGCAGAGAAATTTGCTGATAATCCATATCTTTTTGAGAAGAAAACCGGCAAATACGAATCGATCACATTCAGGCAAACCAGGGAGCAGGCTTATAAAATAGCTGCAGGTTTCATTGAGCTCGGGCTGAAAAGGGGCGAAAGGGTTGCATTGTTATCCGAAGCCCGCACCGATTGGGTGCTAAGTGAACTGGGAATACTGCTTGCGGGCGCAGTAAGTGTGCCGTTGTCCATCACCCTCAGGGAAGGCAACGACCTTAGATTCAGAATTGAACATTCAGAATCAAAATGGATAATAGTTTCCGGTCTTCAAGCGGCTAAGATAAATGCAATTAAACAGGAAATAACGAATCTTGAAAAAGTAATACTGATCGATCCGAAAGAAAATTATACAAATGATGAGGTATTTTTGGGAGACATTAAAAACCGTGGAGAAGAATTTCTGAAGAAAAGCCATGACAAATTCATTTCGGCCATGAAATCCGTCGGGCCGGATGATTATGCTAATATCTGTTACACTTCAGGCACCACGGCCGATCCTAAAGGGATAATCCTGTCGCACAGAAATTATACAGCCAATATTGAACAAACACTGACCCTGATGGACGTTCCCTCTTCATGGACCACCCTTCTGATCCTGCCATGGGATCATTCCTTTGCCCATACAGTAGGCATCTACATCATGATGGCTGTCGGAGCCAGCCTTGCAGCGGTTCAGTCGGGCAAATCGTATCTCGACAGCCTGAAACATCTTCCTGAAAACATTAAGGAGATCAGACCTGTATTTTTGTTCAGCGCACCTGCCCTGGCGAAGAATCTTCGGAAAGGGATTGAAAAGGCCATTAAAGAAAAAGGAGCGGTTGCTGAAAAACTGTTCAGGAATGCCTTAAAGGTTGCCTACCGCTACAATGGGATAGGATGGGACAAAGGGAAAGGGATGACAATTTTGCTGAAACCGTTATATAAGCTTTATGACATTATCCTTTTCAGTAAGATCAGGGAGAATTTTGGAGGAAGACTTCAGTTTTTCATAGGAGGGGCAGCATTGCTCGACATTGAGATTCAGAGGTTCTTTTATGCAATAGGGATACCGATGCTTCAGGGTTACGGGTTAACGGAAGCCTCCCCCGTAATTTCTTCAAATGTTCTGAAAAGACATAAGCTCGGGTCGTCGGGTAACCTGGTCAGAAACCTCGACCTGAAAATCTGTGATGAGGACGGAAAGGAGCTTAGGACAGGAGAGAAAGGTGAAATAGTGATCCGGGGAGAAAATGTGATGAAGGGATACTGGAGAAATGAGAAAGCAACAGCAGAGGCCTTACGGAACGGCTGGCTTTATACGGGCGACATGGGGTATATTGATGCCGACGGATTCCTTTATGTCCTCGGACGTTTCAAGAGCCTTCTAATTTCAGACGATGGTGAAAAATACAGTCCTGAAGGAATAGAGGAGACTCTAACCGAAAGAACGCCATTTATCGAACAGATGATGCTTTACAATAATCAGAACAAATACACAACTGCTTTGATTGTCCCGAACGCGGATGCAATTGTCAGCTGGACAAAAAACAACAATGCAGATCCGGCCGACCCGAAAGGGATTGAGAAAGTCCTGAAACTTTTTGAATCAGTGGTAGATCAATATAAGCCGGGAGGCATACATGGTGATCAGTTTCCCTCAAGATGGCTGCCTTCAGCAATAGCCATTATTGATGAACCTTTCAGCGGAGATAACAAACTGCTCAACAGCCTTGGCAAACTGGTCAGGGCGAAAGTCGTCGACCGTCATAAGGACAGAATAGACTACATGTATACTCCTGAAGGGAAAAACATTGTTAATCAAAGGAATATTGAAGCAATAAGGGAAGTATTGGGCATTAATAAGTGACCCTGAATTACCGCGGGATTATAATTTCAAATAATCCAGATTCTTAAGATTGCGCTTAATATCATAATCCGGCTTTGATCTTTTCAATCATCCCGGAATATTCCGCGTCATTAAGAGTGACTTTTCCGGGATTCATTTCGAAAACGCCTCCAAAACTGAAACTATCTTTATACTTCGGAACAACATGCATATGCAGATGCGATATTTTGTCGCCATAAGCGCCATAGTTGATCTTATCCGGATTAAATGCCTCTGCAATGGCCTTGCCTGTCCTTGCAACATCACGCATAAATGCGTTGCGCTCCTCTTCGCTCAGTTCGTGGAAATCAACCGAATGATCATTGAATACCACATTGCAGCGGCCAGGGTATGATTGCTCCCTGAACAGGAAGAGCCTTGATACCTCAAGGTCACAGATCTTAATCATCAGAGTGTTCAACGTTTCATTGTTCTGACAATAAAGGCATTCCGAAACAGGTGTTTTCATAAAGGTGATTCTTTATTTACATTCACAATTCGAATATTATCTTCTAATAATGATTGCAGGATATGATTTAATCAGACCGTCTCTTAAATCTCATGTTCTCAAAAAAACTGATGGCCTTTCTGAACAGCTCAAAATATAAAGCCACGAAAAGAATCAGC
>Ga0105106_10001267_pt1 | contig 18107 bp, 13 predicted proteins | sample PPLLaktember2015_5_FD_79109 | JGI IMG/M metagenome (GOLD analysis project Ga0105106, IMG submission 79109) | Freshwater sediment microbial communities from Prairie Pothole Lake near Jamestown, North Dakota, USA - PPLs Lake P8 Core (1) Depth... | ecosystem: Environmental > Aquatic > Freshwater >...
GACCATTGCGGGTCAACGTTCCCTCGTAAACAGCACTACCCGCATGAGCCTGCCATCCACCGAGTGTAAAGGCTAGCGGGCCATCCGCAGAGATCCACTCGCCATTATATTTTCGAGCAATGTGTACATGAGTACCGGTAGAAATGCCACCCACACAGGAGGGATGACCAAGTAGATCGCTGGACTCGACCCAATCCCCGATGCGTACCTGAATATCGGATAAATGCAGGTAAAGAATGTTCCAGCCGGTCTGTTCCAGGCCATCACCGTCCAGGTCTACTACGATCACACCATGCCCATTACGCACCACCAGACCAGCTGCAACGGCCGTAACCCAGGCGTTCGATTCAGAGCAACCTGCTTCGGTCGTGGCTGGGGCAAAATCCAGTGCTGCGCGTGCTCCATCATGCTCCCAGGCGCCGTGTGGACCGCCGGTGTAGCTCCATACCTGCCCGATCAGGAAAGGCAAGTTCATTGGGGGTTGGGTCAAACCTGTTGGGAAAAGTGGCTCGAAATCCATCGCCCTGACCCAGGGGCTCCCAAATAACCGTTCATACAGCGGGGCGATACCATTTGTGGTATCCAGGGTCTGCACCCAACCCAGGGTATCATACACCTGGGCAAAATAATACTGTAAGGCAACTGTTCCGGCGTTCAGGTCTGGCGATAGGCGAGCTGTCACACCATCTGAGAATTGGATCTCGGTCAGGTGCCCATCCCGCCATCCATAATAGCCATTCGAGAGGTGATTAAGTGCCCAGATCAACTGGGAATATAAACCCACCCGGTTCAGGTCCACCATGCCCAATGGATAATCTTCCTCAAGCGCGTTGTCAGGCCAACCATACACCCACCCACTCTGATATTCCAACAAAGCCAACAACAGTCTGGGGTTTATCGAGTTTTCCAGTGCCACGCGTGCGACGATATCAGTGCCAGTAGTCCACTGGGAAGTGCCAAGCCATTCGCGATAATTGCTGAGGTAACCGCCGGCATCCATGATGTATGCCTCGATGTCAAAATCGATCGTCGTTGGGGAATACACTACCTCGCTATCCGGCAGGATCTTGATCGCACTGGTGGTATTAGCCAGGCGGCGCGGAATGATGAGCAATGTATTAGGCGGTATGAGCGATTCTACTGGCAGCACCACGGGTGAGTAGATTTCTTCTGGCTGCACATCGAAATGCGCAGCGATCACCGGTAGGGTCTCTCCAGCCTGGGTGTAATACAATAACGGAGTCGTATCTATCGGTGCAGGAGCGAAATCGGCCGCATCAGCCCAAATAGCCGGCGTGGGGGTTGCCTCAAGATTTTGACCTGTCACGTCTGTGGAAATTATTGAAGAAGGATCCTCTGTAGGAAGAGGTACACCTGCAGTTGGCGTCCATTGTGCACCTCCAGTAGGCGCGGAGAAAATAGGATCATCCTGATCCAAAACGCCAATCGCACATGCCAGACTGACAAAAGCCCAAACCAGACTCATGAAACTGAGCCGGAGGAGCCTTGCCAGTTTACGGCCTGCTGATTGTGTTCCCAGGGAGAAATCCTTCCCACGCCTCAATCGTTTGTCCATCCCGCGTTAGATATCCTTCATATAAGTAACCTGTACCGACGGATTCCCAGCCATCCAGGATAAAGGGCACATCCTGGTCAGCTGCGATCCACTCTCCATTATATCGCCTTGCAAGATGCAGATGTGTTGCTGTAGAAAATCCACCTTCACACGACGGATGCCCAAGGCGCTCGCCTGCAAGCAGATATGTACCTGCAGTCACCCGCTCACTTGAAGCAATGTGCATATATATTACCGTCCAGCCGGTTCCTTCATTTCCATCTCCATCCAGGTCTTGCACAACCTCACCATACTCTGCCCGGACAATCAAACCATCTGCCACAGCGGTTACCCATTCGGGGCGGATTGCACAGCCATTGACATCTGGGGCGAAATCCAGTGCCGCCCAGGCTGAGCCGTCTGCCCAACCACCGTGTGGGCCACCAGTGAAAGCCCAGATAATCCCTGGCTCAAAGGGCAGCTGCATCTCAGGCTGGGTAAGATCTGCCGGGAGCAGCGGTATAACTGAATAATCAAAAGAATATCCAAAGAAACTGCTAAACGTAGTAAACAGGCCTTGTTCGGAAATCGCCCGGTCCCAATTTTCCCGGTCATAGAGCAGGGCAAAGACCTGTTGTACGCCTGCAGTCCCTGCATTGATCGATGGATCCACCGGGGCCAGGCTACCATCTGCCAGCAGCCAGGCTGCTACTCCGTTGACCCGCCACAAGAAATAGCCGCGGCTGAGGTTATTCGCTGCCCAGGCCATTTGTTTATACAGGCCTGTGTAGCGGGTATCTTTCCAGCCCATGGGAAAATCACGCGAATTTGGTTCGGGATTTGCCAACGTAACCCAGCCGCTCTGATACTCAAGCATCGCCAACAACAAGCGCGTGCAGACTGAGTACTCGCGTGCCACACGTTCTACCACCTCAATCCCATTCAGTATATCACCATCCACATCTTGACTATAGCGCCTCAAGAAGCTGTCGTATCTAATAATAAACTCACCCACGTCAAACTCATCGCATAGTGGCCCAAACACCAGTTCTGAGTCAGGGATGATCTTAAAATCCTCTCCAGGCGCTCCTGGTTGTGGCGGTGGGATGACCAATACCTGCCCTACGCTGAGCAGCTCAGGATTATTGATCCCATTTGCAGCAATGATTGCCTCCAGGCTCACCTCAAAACGTCGTGCGATAATCCCTAACGAATCGCCGACCTGGACTACGTACTGCTCTATCTCTGTGCGCAAAGCAGGCAGCTCAAGGGGTGGATTGGGAGTCGGCGTTAGAATAGAGATATCATCCGCCCGGCGGACATAAGGCAAGTAGGAAACACTGGTCGCTTGCGATTCAGGGTTCACAGGGATCTGTTCCTCTGGTGTCAGAGTTGCATAAATTGGCAGAACCAGTGGATTTGGTGTTTTAGCGCATGCCAATCCGAATATAAAAAGAAGGATCAAAAGCAGGCTTCCCCGCCACGAGAGAATGGGTTGTCGCACCACACATAAACTCCTAAAAGACATTCTACATGAGGCAATTTCATACGTCAACTTTATTCCGCTCGAGTTTTCTGATATCCGCAGCCCTGATCCAATATCAGACAAGGTGTTTTCCGAAACGAGGCGGGTATAAATGTAAGTATCACAGCTTTCAGAGGAAACCATGAGCCAACCCATTGTTGAGTGTATCGCCAATTATTCGGACGCCCGCAGACCTGAGGTGATCGAGGCCATTATCCAGGCGATCACCAGTGTCCGTACGGTCAGCTTGCTGGACCGGCACTCTGACACGGATCACAACCGCACCGTATTGACTTTTGTCGGTCCACCAGATGAGATCGAAGAAGCCGCATTCCGTTCGATTGCTAAAGCTGCTGAGTTGATCAACCTCGATCAACATACCGGGGAGCATCCCCGCATCGGTGCTACAGACGTGTGTCCCTTCGTGCCCATCTCTGGTCTGACGATGCAAGAAACAGTCCAGATTGCCCAACGGTTAGGAAAACGCGTTGGAGAGCAGTTGAGCATCCCTGTTTATCTTTATGAAGAAGCCGCCACCCGTCCCGACCGGAAGAACCTGGAAAACATCCGCCGCGGCCAATATGAAGGGCTGAAAGTGGAGATCCTGACCAATCCGGAGCGCCAGCCCGATTTCGGTCCAGCACGGCTGGGTACATCAGGCGCTACGGTCATCGGTGCCCGCAATCCCCTGATCGCATACAATGTATACCTGACCACGGACGACGCAACAATCGCTGAGAAGATCGCCCGGGCTGTCCGCCAGTCCTCCGGAGGAATGCGGTATGCCAAAGCGCTGGGGATGCTGGTCGAAGGCCGCGCCCAGGTCTCAATGAATCTGACCAACTTCAAGAAAACCTCCGTCGCCAGGGTGGTTGAATTGATCCGCCGCGAAGCTACGCGTTATGGGGTTGCCATCCATCACAGTGAGCTGGTTGGGTTGATCCCCCAGGAGGCACTGGTAGACGCTGCCCAATGGTATTTGCAGTTGGACCAATTCGAGCCAGAGCAGATCCTGGAAAAACGTCTTTATGCGACAACCCAAGCCGCAAACCAGTCCGCAGCACCGCACATGGACTTTTTAGACGCCCTGGCAGCCGGGACTGCCGCTCCTGGCGGAGGTTCAGCAGCCGCATATGCCGGCGCGGCCGGCGCAGCACTGGTCGCGATGGTCTCTCGGCTGACTATCGGGAAGAAGAAGTATGTCGAGGTGGAAACTCAGATGCAGGCTGTGCTCTCCAACGCCGAAGTCTTGCGAACAGAGCTTTCTGCAGGGGTTGCACAAGATTCAGCCGCATATGAGCAAGTGATGGCAGCCTTCAAGCTGCCCAAAGAAACCCCCGAACAGCAGGCTCAACGTAACCAGCAGATCCAGGCTGCCACATTGATCGCCAGTCAGGTCCCCCTGCAGACTGCTCAACGCGCCGTCGAGGTGCTGGAGCTGGCATTGCTAGTCGTGCGTTCAGGCAATATCAACGCCTTGAGTGATGGTGGTTCAGGAGCCGCCTTGGCACGCGCCGCACTGACTGGAGCCGGGATGAACGTGCGCATCAATGCTAAAAGCCTGTCAGATACAGTTATAGCAGAAGCATTGCTGGAAAGCATACAATCTTTGGAGCTGCGTGCAACAGAGATCGAATCACATATTCGTGCAGCCATCCAGGAGCGTGGTGGATTTGCGACCGGATAAGTTTTCAGGTTTTTATTGGTTCAACGACCAACGTCGTTTCCCTCATAGCCATCCCACATCCAGTTGGAGATTCATCCATGGTTTGTTCTGGCTGATTTTCTGCCTGGCTGCCTGTACCACTGGACGGTCCACATCGATACCATCCGAGACCGCTACATTGGATCCCGCCACTCCCAACCAGCCAACCACGGACGTCCTGGAACCAACTCCCGCGATCCAGGAACCGGCTACTACCACCCCCTCCCCATCTGCCCCCACTGATTCGCCTGCCATCCGGGTTTACTTTGCCCCCTATCTTCCACAAGCTTTGCAATCGGCGTTTGGTTCACCCGCAGGGTATATCACCACTACCAATTCCTCCGAAGCAGACATCCGCCTGGAGTACTGGTTATCCGATGAGACAGCTGAACAGTCCGTCACCTGGTGGACCTACGTCCTGGTGGCGCCCTTTCCCACCATCCTGCAGGGCGTATCCTCAGATGATCTTCACCTTGCATGGAGGGGGCAATCGACAGGACCTTTTGCTGGACTGCCCTTATTGATGGACGCTGAAACACTGAATGTATTCACCGCCTGGTGGGGCGTGCCTGCTGATGGGGCTATCCAAATCCACCCAACGGATGGTTTGCTGGATGCCGCCTGGGAGCAGCGCACTGCCTGGGCGATTGTTCCCTTTGAGGCTTTAGAGCCACGTTGGAAGGTGCTCAGCGTAGATGACATATCTCCCTTACAACGGGATTTCGACCCACATAACTATCCCCTCAGCGTACCGTTTGCCCTGACTGCCTCGCCAGGATCGGTGGATTTGAGCCCGCCGGCGGGCAACCGCGATCAAAATCGCCTGACTATCCTGGATCTGACTGGTGTGACTGCCATGGTGCGTGGAACCGCTCTGTGGATGGAACGCTATGGCATCACTTACCCTGCGCAGGATATCGGTGCTCTCCTGTCCAGCGCAGATATTACCCACATTTCCAATGAGATACCTTTTACACCAGAGTGCCCCTACCCTGAGCTGCACCCCACCGGGATGGTGTTCTGCAGCAGCCCATTGTATATTGACCTGTTAGAGGCAGTCGGCGCAGATATCATTGAGCTCACCGGCGATCATTTTGGAGATTGGGGTCCGGAGGCTTTATATTATTCCTTATCTCTGTATCAAGATCACAATTTGCAGACCTATGGAGGCGGCGTGAACCAGGACCAGGCTCGCCAACCGCTGCTGATCGAGCATAACGGCAACCGTTTAGCATTTCTGGGCTGCAACATCGGCTGCCAGGTCAAGCCGCAGGTGCCCTGCACTGCCCTGGCGACGGTTGAGCAGCCCGGTGCGGCGGTGTGCGATTTCGATTGGATTCAGACCGAGATCAGCAGCCTTACCAACCAGGGATACCAGGTAATCTTCACCTTCCAGCACCGTGAAGAGTACACGACCACCGCCACCTCCATTCTGGTTCAGGATTTCGGGAACGTGGCTCAGATGGGCGCTGCTATCGTCAGTGGCAGCCAGGCTCACCAGCCACATGGATTTGCTTTCGAAAACGGAGCCTTCATCCACTACGGACTGGGCAACCTGTTCTTCGACCAGTACCATTTTTGCGCGTATTTCGCCTGCGATTATGCCTTCATCGACCGGCATATCTTTTATGCTGGTCAGCACATCTCCACTGAGCTGATCCCGATCCGTTTCGTTGACCTGGCCCGCCCGCGCCTTATGACCTCCGAGGAAGCAGCCAATTTCCTCGAGCTTATTTTTGCCGCCAGTGGCTGGTAAACAATACCTAAGTTTGACCAATCAATAAAAACCGAAAACTTAATTCCGAGGTGAAAACATGGGACTGAAACCCGACCACTGGATTAGAAAAATGGCCTTGGAACAGCACATGATCGAACCGTTCGCTGACGGTCAGGTGCGCGAGGGTGTGATTTCCTACGGATTGTCATCTTTTGGTTATGATATCCGGGTTGCCGACGAATTTAAGATCTTCACCAACGTCTATTCAGCTATGGTTGACCCGAAACATTTCGATCCGCGTTTACTTGTGGATTACAAAGGCGAGGTGTGCATCATTCCACCGAACTCGTTTGCGCTGGCGCGTACGGTGGAATACTTCCATATTCCACGTAGTGTACTGACCATCTGTGTCGGTAAGTCCACCTATGCTCGCTGCGGGATCATCGTCAATGTCACCCCGTTCGAGCCAGAGTGGGAAGGCTTTGTGACCCTGGAAATCTCGAACACGAGCCCACTGCCCGCCAAGATCTACGCCAATGAAGGCATCGCACAGGTGCTGTTTTTTGAGGGAGATGAGCCGTGCGAGGTATCCTATGCGGATAAGAAGGGTAAATACCAGAGACAGCAGAACATCGTCCTGCCTAAGCTATAGACTCCATAATTCCATAATTAATGAATAGTCGAATTGGCGATATCTTCATTTAATTATTGGTTAAGGATCAGAATTCCATATGCTCTGTCCGGGTAATGATCTCGTCCTGAAGAGTCTTGCTCAAGTCGCAGAAATAATCACTATAACCAGCCACGCGTACGATCAGGCTGCGATACTGTTCAGGGTTATGCTGTGCAGCTCGTAAGGTGGCAACATCCACTACATTAAACTGGATATGATGACCATCCAGCCGGAAGTAGCCGCGGATGAGTTGGACCAGCTTATCCAGACCGTTTTCGTCCGCCAGAATCTGTGGTGTAAATTTTTGGTTAAGCAGTGTCCCACCGGTACGAACATGATCCATCTTAGCGACCGAACTTACCGCAGCGGTTGGACCGTGGCGGTCAGCGCCTTGCACCGGTGAGACGCCCTCCGAAAGCGGCATCCAGGCGGTCCGCCCGTCCGGCATTGCCCCTGTGACCGAGCCGAAATAGATATGCACTGTGGTTGGCAGCAGATTGATGTGATATTCGCCACCTTTGGTATTGCGTCGACCATCCACTGCCTGGAAATACGTCTCGAATACCCGCACCATCAATCCATCGGCGTAATCATCATCGTTGCCATACTTGGGTGTGCGATTGAGTAATATCTGCCGCAGGTGCTCTTGCCCATCAAAATTCGCATCCACAGCAACCAACAGCTCATCCATGGTCACTGAGCGCTGGTCGTAGACCTGATATTTGATGGCACTAAATGCATCCGCCATGCTGCCGATCCCGACACCCTGGATATAGCTGGTATTATAGCGAGCCCCACCAGCATGGTAATCCTTACCTGCAGCAATACAGTCATCGATCAATATTGACAAGAATGGGCAGGGCATATAACGTGCATATAATCGTTCGATTACATTATTTCCGCGCACCTTGATATCCACAAAGTAGTTAACCTGTTTTTCAAATGCTGCAAACAGCTGATCGAAAACGCTAAAAGTACGTGGGTCACCAGATTCCAGACCAATGCGCAAATTGGTGCGGGGATCCACTCCGTTATGCAGGGTGATCTCGAGCACTTTTGGCAGGTTGAAATATCCGGTCAGATTGTAATTTTCTTTACCAAATGCCCCTACTTCCACACAACCGCTCGACCCGCCGCAGCGGGCATCCAACATGGACTTCCCCATGCGCACCAGCTCTTGAATGATCAGATCGGCATTGAATACGGATGGCTGTCCAAATCCGGTGCGAATGATGCGCGCAGCCCGCTTGATGAAACGGTCGGGATTCTTCTTGCTGACCTGGATGCTGGACGATGGCTGCAGCAACCTCATCTCTTCGATCACATCCAGTAATAAATAGGAAAGCTCAGTTACACCATCCGAACCGTCCGGTTTCAACCCACCGATATTGATCTGTGCAAAATCGGTATACGTGCCGCTTTCCTCTGCCGTCACCCCTACTTTGGGAGGTGCAGGTTGGTTATTGAACTTGATCCACAGGCATTGCAGCAATTCCTCTGCGCTGTCGCGGGTAAAAATGCCATCCGCTAAGCCACTCTCGTAGAATGGAAGCAGATGCTGATCCAGCCGACCCGGGCAAAAGGCATCCCAGGTATTCAATTCGGTTGTCACCCCAATGTGAACGAACCAGTAATATTGCAATGCCTCCCAGAAATTGCGCGGAGCATGCGCTGGTACCCATGTGCAAATATCGGCTATGCGCAGCAATTCTACCCGCCGTTCAGCCACGCTCTCGCTCTCCGCCAGTTGCCGGGCAAGCGCGGCATGGCGTTCGGCAAAACGGATCAGCCCCCCCGCTGTGATCCGCATTGCCCGCAGCTCTTCCTGCCTTTCATATGCCTCTGCGTCATTCAAATAATCTAAACCAGCCAGCTGGGCATCCATCTCAGTCTGGAAATCCAACATTCCTTTGTGATATATTTTGTCATCCATCACCGTATGCCCTGGAGCACGCTGCTCCATGAACTCAGTGAAAATCCCTGCATTATAGGCGTCTTTCCATTCATCAGCCATTTCGGTAAAGATCAGATCTCTCATGGATCTGCCATCCCAGAAGGGAATTACTTTATCCGCATAAGTCTGACGCACTGCTGTACTGACCTTGTAAGAGGTTTTTGAACGGCTGTCCAGGATATCCAGGTCATCCAGCGAATGGCAGCATAGCTCAGGAAAAGTTGGGGCAAATTTTGGAGCCTGGCTTTTCTCTCCCACGATCAGCTCACCGGGATTGATACACACGGTCATATGTTCAAGCAAATATTGAAATGCCAGTGCCCGTTCCAATGGAACAGACCGTAAATACTGCCGTTGTTGGTAAAATGCCGTGATCAATTCTGCCCGCTCACTCGAAATACTCTCCTCTGCCTCCAGGCTCTGCGTTCGAAGATTTTTTACCCGCTCGGAAATCGTCATGAATACTTTCCTCCCACCGTCAACTCAATTGTCTTTACCGACCAGCCGGCGTGCCCACACTACCCGTTCAGGCAATGGCATGCCCACTTCAGGCAACCGGTAATCCAGTCCTAACGCGGCATACTTGGCACGCGCGCTATCGTGATAAGGCAGCACTTCGACCCCCACCAGGACCGGTAATTCTTCTAGAAACTGCCGCATATGGGTTAAATTCTCTTCGTCGTCATTAACCCCAGGAATGAGCGGCAACCGGATGATGACCTGCGCCCCGATGGCACATAGATTTTTTAGATTTGCCAGGATCAAGGAATTGGATACCCCGGTGTATTTCCGATGACGCTCATCATCCATCAATTTCAAATCATACAGAAACAGATCAGTATATTTTGCGGCATTCGAGATCACTTTCCAGGAGGCATATCCGCTGGTATCCAATATTGTATGGATCTCTTGTTCTTTGCAGCAGCGCAGCAAGGCATTGGTAAACGTGGGTTGAAACAGCGGCTCACCGCCGGTCAGAGTTACGCCACCGCCCGATTGATCATAGAAAACGACATCACGTTGGATCTCCTTCATCACTTGCGTGAGGGTCATCTCCCGTCCAACCAACTCACGCGCCCCATAGACGCAAGCTTCAGCACACTCGCCGCAATCCTGGCAGACTCCCGGTTTAGTGACCAGAACCCCATCTTCTAAAAGGATACCGCCCTGCGGACAGATCGGGATGCAATCACCGCACAGCTCACAGCGGTTTTGACGGTACATAATCTCGGGCTTGCGTCGCTTACTTTCAGGATTATGACACCACCAGCAATCTAGCGGGCAGCCTTTGAAAAAGACCGCAGTCCGAATGCCTGGACCATCATTGATGGCGTAGCGTTTGATATCGAAGATCAACCCGGTATGCATGTTACAAATATAATCCAGTTGGCACAGCATGTCAACAAAAATATTCAAGTGATATATGACTGATATATCAATTCTATTGTATTAGCGACGGCATTGTGGTTTAATTAACCCATGACCCATTCACGTGAATCTGACCGGATAGAGACGGAGCTGCGCCATCTGATCCTTACCTTGGAGTTGGTACCTGGGAGTGCGGTCAGCGAGGCCGCCCTGATGAAACGCTTTGGTTGGGGGCGTACTCCTCTACGGGAAGCTTTCCAACGTCTGGCTGAGCAATCCCTCCTGCAGATCCTGCCTCGCCAGGGTGTACTCGTTACCCCATTGAGCGTGTTCGACTTCATCGAGATGATGGATGCTATGACCATGGTGATCGGCTCAGCGGCTGCGCTGGCTTGCCAACGCATGAGCGAAGCCGATCTGGCTCAGCTGGATGCAATCGTTGCTGAAAGTGAAAGTGCCGCTTCCCAGCGTGATTTCTCCACTGTTGCCGAACAGGATTTCCATTTCCACCGCATCCTGGCTGAGGCTACCGGCAATCGCTACCTGCGTGACTACCTGCTGCGCCTGCACCAGGCTGCTACGCGCTTTAATTATAGCGCCTGGCAGCGGGATACGAATGCCATCCCTTCCATGCAAGAGCACCATCAGATCATCGCTGCCTTGCGCCAGCGAGAACCCACTCAGGCGCGTCAGATGATGCTGACCCACATCCAAAATGCCCGTGGCCGTGTCCTTGGTTCTTCGATCCCAGCGGATGAGATCAACCTGACCAACCCGGAGTGACCCACTGCCTGCTTTTACTCGCCGCTGGCCTCTTTCAATCATCATAGTTACCCTTGTAAGTTGAATCTACACTTTAGAATATCGAGCAGGGATAAATAAAAATAACCGCCTTCTGCAGGCGGTTATCTGGATCGGTTTGAACCATCACGGCTGATCATCAACCGTGATCAGCTCCCGGATGGCTTCGAATGTGATATTGCCAATTCCTGGAACGTCCATAATTTCGTCAATACTTTCAAATGGACCATTCACCTGGCGATAGGCGATAATTTCCTGGGCGGATACTGGTCCAATCTCCGGAAGGGTTTCTAACTCCGCCTGGTCAGCGGTGTTGATATTGACAAGGATTGCGACCGGTTCTCCTGCGCGGCTAATATCCATGGTCAGGTCATCCTGACTCACTGCGTTCTGGTCTGGGATGTTGATGCGCATCCCATCCGTTACCATCTGAGCCAGGTTAATTGCCTGGGAAGCTGCTTGATCGGTCATGCCACCAGCCGCCTCGATGGCATCCGCCAGCCGGCTGCCGGGTGGAAGGTTGAATAATCCAGGATTGATCACCTCTCCGGTAACATAGACGACCAATGGCAGCGGAGTAGGTGCCGGCAACAATTGGACCGCGGTCCCAATCGCAGGCCGGGAGACCAGGAATAGTACACCTGCCCCAAATAGTCCGCCTACCAGGCCAAGGACAACCAACCACACATCTTTTTTCATGCCGGAGAAATTGACCCTCAACCAACCGGTTCGTAATTTAATTTTAGACTCAAGCCGAGCCGTTGGCGGGAGGCATCTACGTTCAGGATGCGCACCTGCACCACCTGTCCTTCCTTCAGATCAGGTGAGGTTTCGAGGATATGCCCGCTAGTAACGAATTCAGTAGCATGGATCAATCCGTCCAGACCTTCTTCCAGACGGGCAAAAGCCCCGAAGGGAACTATGCTCGTTATGACAGCCTCAACGATCTGGCCTGGCTCATAGCGCTCAGCAGCCGTTTCCCAGGGATTTTGGCGCATCCGCTTCAAGCTCAATGCAATTCGGGCACGCTCCTTTTCCACCTGCAGCACGATGGCATTTAACTTATCACCCACCTCTGCCATGTCCCCTGGATGGCGTACCCTCCCCCATGAGAGCTCTGAAACGTGGATCAATCCTTCTACACCACCCAGGTCAAGGAAGATACCAAAATCGGTGATATTGGTTACATAACCACATACCTGCTCACCTACTTGAATGTCGTCCAGGAGCTGGTTGCGTCGCCCTGAGCCTGCCAGGGCTGCTCGCTCTGAGAATACGATCCTGCCGCGGTCGGGATCACATTCGATCACTTTGAGGGTGATGTGCTGCCCGACATACCCCGACAGGATCTCATTTCGCTCATCATCGTCCGTCTGACAGGTGATTTGCAACAAATGCGAGATCGGTACAAACCCCTGTAAACCATCCTGGCATACCAGCACCCCGCCACGGTTATGCCCAGTGACCGGTAAATTCACTGTCTCATCCTGATCATACAGGTGTTGTGCTTCAGCCCAATCGATCGATACACTCCTGGAAATGCGATGTTCCCCAATTTTCTCTCGCTCCACCGCTTTCGACGTAAATGGCGCTGATACAGCATGAGTGACTTTTTGCTGGGTCTGCTTACTTTCCTCCGCCAACAATGCAGCCCACCAATCCTCGTCACAGGCTGGAGGCGGTTCACTCCGATTCGATTTTGGAACCATTAAGCCATCCTCCCATAAGCTAGACACTGATTTATTTTACGCCTATCTGGCTTTTTCTACATCCGAATCGGCTTCGACTTTTGAACCGTTCGGAATAACTTCACGCCGTCGTTTTCGGTTGACCAGGTCATTTGGATTCTCCGGATGATCCCCATCCCCCCGGACCTTTTGATCTCTTTCCTGTGATTCGATTGCATCTGTTTGGGCTTTATATTCCATATCTCTGACTGCTCGAGCAGCAGACTCCAATGCAACCCGTTGTTTTCGGTACAGGTCAGCCTCCGACATCGCCAGACGCTGGGCAATCTCACGTACTTTTTTCCCTTCCATGAACTTCATTTCCAATATATTGTATAGGATCCATTCACCGGTAAAGCGGCGTTCGCCTTCCGGGCGGGTTTGCTCGATCGCTTGACGGAGGACCGCTCGCAGCGCATTGGATGGATTATCTTTATGTTCATCCAGCATTTGTTGCACCACCACAAGCCGCATCAGTGGGCTGTTGGTCAGCTTAGGTCCACCCCAGTAATGTGTCAGGGCGTCCTTGACCCAACGGGAGATTTCTTCACCCTTGAGGTCGTCTTCTGGTTCATTGAGCATGCTTGATCCGTCATAGCGCGCCGCAGCACGCAAACGCTGGATCATCCCGATCTGTGGGGACAATGTTTCCAGCGAAGTAAAAATCTCCTGTTGTTGAACACGATCCTCAATCGCCAATGCTGCCCGACGGGCAAGAAATTTCAGCGCATCCTTTACTTCTAGATCAAGTACCTGTTCAGGTTGCCGCGCCACGCCTAACAATCCGATCAGCTCCTGGGACGTTCTTCGTTGATTATGTAGAGGCACCAGCCAATAATTGCCCCAGGCAAATAAATCCGCCGGGACCCCATTGTTCGCGGTGACCTGGTCGATGCTGGTGTCCAATTCATCCAGAGAGGGAACCTCACCGATCCTTACCAGCAATTCCAGCTCGCCCGCACCAACTCCTGCAATGAAGGCGCGGCTTGTCTGCAGCCGATCACAAACTGCTGCCAGTACTGCTTCAAGAAATTGGCGCAGGTCGCCGCTGGTTAGCAAGCGTTCTTCCATAGTCTGCAGCAGGCGCATACTGGACTGGTCTCCGCCATGGAACAGCCAGCGTTCCCATATCGGCGCGGCCAGGGTGATTAAGTACTCAAAAACCATCAGGCTGCCTACCATAACCACAGGCACCGCGACCGAATACCCCTGACCAAACATTTCGCCTGCCCGGCGCACAATGGTAGTAAGGGCTAATACCGTACATGCAGTAACCGGCCCACGCATTAGCCATTTAAACAATCGGCGCTTCACCATCCGGTCAGGCCAGGAAACACCAAAAAATGCAACTGCATAAGCCATGATCACCAACAAACCGGTTACCAGAATATTGATCACGAAAGCAGAAGCCCAAAATATCAGCGTATGGCGGGAAGCCAGCCCAGAACCGAACAATAAGAATGGATAGGTACCCAATGCAGGTGCAAGAGAACCAATCAGCAGGTAGCCCATCCGACGGCGGCTGGTTGGTGTGAGAGTACGACGGTATGCGCGATAGAAATTTATCCAGGACCAAAGGATAGCCCCTACAAAGTATCCGGCAAACACCCATGTGAGCCAGGTGCGCTGCAGATGCGGAGCTGGGGAGGCGTCTGGCACCAGGGGGCCGACTAGCATATAGACTGGCAATGTAGCCAGAAAAACCAGACTGACCAGGTACATTAACCGGATTGCCAACCGCCGGCGGCCGCGTGAGGGACGTCCAGTAGTGGCTAGCAATGCATCTGAGAAATGCAAATAACAGGCAGGGAGGAAAGCGATCCCGATCCATTCAATCCGCAACCACAGCTCAATGGTAGCGTTTGAAGTTGAGATGCTGCTGATAGCGTCACCGACGTATACAACCACCATTGCCACCAGGATCACGGCAAATGAACGTGCCACCCGGTCGCGTAGGTTAAACGTCAGGGCGTACAACAACAAGGAAAAAGCTGTGATCGCAATTCCTGCTGTGATTAACTGATTCAGGAATTGCAATGTCCGAACAACAACATCAACCATAAAAGTTTACACTATACCGACTTACATTACCGGATCGTCTTGGCAAAAAATAAAGCAATATCATGATTTGGGTAATACCGATCATTATACCCGCACAGGTCATAACCCAGCTTTTTAGCCAGGCTAATTGCGGGATAATTTTTCGGCTGCATTTCAAGCACCATTCGGTAGCTGCCTTTTTGATGACCCCACGCCTGCCCAGCCAGCACCAATCCACTGCCAATTCCTTGTCGGCGATGGCGTCGGACGATAGCCAGATCGGTAGCCCAGGCTGTCATCGGAGCGATGTTCAGCATTATGCTAATATATCCGACCACCTCACCAGCCAATATGGCCACCAATACCTCATCGCGCTTCTTCCAATCATCGGTTAGAGAAGTGGTTGAACGCGGGTATGCCACATGCACTGAGCGTGGAAGTTGGGACTGCCGGAAGTTAATGTGCATTTGATAATCGGCGGGGGAAGCGCCAGTTTCTTCCTGCACATTCATCTGCCAGACATGATCGCTTACGTAGTCATGATCGATTAATAACAAACCAGGCAGGTCAGCGGGTGACAAAGAACGGATCTCAATTTCAGGCATTTTACTCTTTCTCCGGGTTAAGGCGCGGCTACTACCCGCACCTGGATCGCACATGGCGTCATTGCATTCCCAACATTATCCGTTACCAACAGGCGCAACATATAATCACCTGGCTCCAGCGCAACCGTGTCCCAGACACCCAACACATCGTTTACCACCGGCTGGCGACCCACCTGCACCGGCAGCCAGACTGTTTCACCTGGACGAGCGATCTCGTATGTATAAAAACCGAAGTTCGGGATGTTGGCTGTACCGCGCAAGGTGATCATCCCGGTGACCTGGTCGCCATTCAACGGAGCATTCAGGTTGATCTGTCCAGGCGTGCATCCTTCGGCAGCCGGCAGCTCGCTAGGAGTAGCGGTGGACGCGCCTTCCTCAGGTGTGGCTGGTACCAGTGTGGTAGTTGGGGTTGCCAACAAATCAAGGGTCGCAGTCGGTAAGACTGTGGCTCCAGGCATTGATGGCAGTACGATGGTGACCAGGGTGAAAGTGGAAACTGCCATAATGATCATCAAAACCAGCATGGTTGCAGCTTGATTAAGGCGCGCCTGAGCAGCCTCGCGTTCCATACCATATAAGGCTCCGCGCAGTTCATTCCAGGCCAACGCAAACTTGCGTAACTGCCAGACTGCCAGAATCGAAAGGACCACATAGATCCAGACTTCATAAACTCTGAAGAATTGGAGTGCTTGTTCCATGCGACGTCTGTAACTCCAGTCTCGACAAGTTCGAGATTACAGGCGACACAGCACCCCCCTGATGAGCGTCGTGAGTTTTGGGACGATCTGCTGACCGGCGGCCAGGACTTCTTCATGCGTGGTTACGGTATCCCCATCCAGGTTGGCTTTGTTGCTGATCCCCGAAATGCCCAGCACCCGCGTCCCGCCATGACGGGCAACGATCACCTCTGGCACAGTTGACATCCCCACCGAATCAGCACCGATCATGCGCAAAAAGCGCAGATCTGCGGGGGTTTCAAATGATGGACCTGCCAGGCTGACATATACTCCCTCGTGCAGCAGCAGATTTTCCATCTCAGCTACCTTGCGCGCTAACTCGTTCAGCTTTCGATCGTAAGGTTGGCTCATATCCGGAAATCGTGGTCCTAAGGCATCCAGGTTTGGTCCGCGTAATGGATTCAGTCCCGCCATTCCAATCAAGTTCACATGATCTTTGATCAGCATCAGCTCGCCTGGCTCATAGTTTGGATTAACCGCTCCGGCTGCATTGGTGACGATCAGGATCTCGATTCCCAACCGCTGCATGACCCGTACCGGAAAAGTAACCTGCTCCATGCTGTAGCCTTCGTAGTAATGCGCCCTGCCTTGCATCACCACCACCACATGGTTTTCCAGCTTCCCGATGACCAGATGAGCCTGGTGACCGCGAACTGTGGCGATCGGCCATCCAGGCAGCTCCTGATAAGGGAGAATTTTAGCCTCATCTACTTTTGCTGCCAGCGAACCTAATCCTGAGCCCAATATTATTCCTACCTTGGGAAGGTAAGAAGTTCTGGAACGGATCAACTCAGCAACGTTGTCAATCTGTTCCAGTGTGATAAATTCACTCATGATACCCTCTCACTATCTACTAATTAAATTTTCTACCGCCCCAAGGGTAAATGCACGAGAATTATATCATGCCAGGTAAAACCGGATTGTAATGCGCTAATTTTCACGATTCAACACGCTTTCGAATGCTCGCACAGTTTGGGTCACAGCAGTATCATTAATCCAATAATGCAGCACCAAACGGAATCGCCGCTCCCCGACAACGCCTACCTTTACTCCCTGCTCTGCCAGGCGTGCGGCAAACCCGGGTGAATCCAGGCTTGGCTGTCCTGTCACGTTTACAAAGATCATGTTGGTATAAGGCGACCCAGGATCCAATACAATGCCCGGGATGCCTGCCAGTCCTTGCGCCAGCAGGCGTGCTCGGGCATGGTCTTCAACCAGGCGTTCGGTCATCGTTTCTATCGCCACGATCCCTGCGGCTGCCAGGATGCCAGCCTGGCGCATCCCGCCACCCAGCTGCTTGCGGACGCGGTGTGCCCGACGGATGAATTCCTTCGATCCGCACAGCACCGAACCTACCGGGGCGCATAACCCCTTGCTCAAGCAGAATGTCACTGAATCCACCGGCTCAACCAGATCCCTTACCGGTGTCCCCAGGGCTACCGCGGCGTTGAAAATACGCGCGCCGTCCATATGAACCACCAGGCCGCGTGCATGGGCCAGCTCGCCGATTGAGCGGGTGTAATCTGCCGTCAATGCCACTCCGCCACAGCGATTGTGTGTGTTTTCCAAAGCCACAAGGCGGGTGATCGGGTGATGAGCGTCATCCTCGCGAATAGCAGCCCGTACATCCTCCAAAACCAGGGTACCATCTGGTTGGTTGGGCAGCTGGCAGGAGTGGATTCCTCCCAGAGCAGAGATGC
>Ga0105106_10001268_pt1 | contig 18100 bp, 18 predicted proteins | sample PPLLaktember2015_5_FD_79109 | JGI IMG/M metagenome (GOLD analysis project Ga0105106, IMG submission 79109) | Freshwater sediment microbial communities from Prairie Pothole Lake near Jamestown, North Dakota, USA - PPLs Lake P8 Core (1) Depth... | ecosystem: Environmental > Aquatic > Freshwater >...
AGGGGAATCACCGTCGTGAGCGGGCTGGCCCGAGGCGTCGATACCGTCGCGCACGGCTCTGCCCTCAAAGCAGGTGGCCGGACCATCGCCATCATCGGTTCCGGCATCGATGTCATATACCCCACCGAAAATGCCGGCCTTGCCCACCGCATCTGCGCCAAGGGCGCATTGGTTTCTGAGTTTACCATGGGCACCAAGCCGGACGCAGTGAATTTCCCTCAGCGCAACCGCATCATCAGCGGTATGAGTCTCGGCACCGTTGTCGTCGAGACCGGCGTGGAAGGCGGCGCAATGATCACTGCGAGACTCGCGCTCGATCAGAACCGCGAAGTGTTTGCTGTTCCCTCCCCCGTCCTCCCCGGCGGACGGTCCGGCACCAATCTGTTGATTCGCGAAGGGAATGCCACGCTCATCGAAACCGCCGATGACGTGCTTCGGGAACTCGCGCCGAGACTCACGGGATTCGTCACGGGCACTCCCGATCCCCCTCCCACCCCGCCACCTCCCCTTACCCTGTTCGAGCAAAGAATCCTTGATGTCCTGACCGATCTTCCGCAACACATCGATCTTGTTGCCGGCAACTCGGGGTTCACCACCGCGGAAGCGCTGGTTCATCTGCTAGCTCTCGAATTTAAAGGGAGCGCGCGGCAGCTCCCCGGGAAGTTCTTTCTCAGGGCGTGAGTTGTTTTCTTTCTCGGCAAAAATTGCTATACTTACTCCGGTATGATTGTTGTGGGCAATACATTTGTCGACGAAGCCATAACCTCCTCGGCGTTCTGCTGTGATCTCACGGCCTGCAGAGGGGCCTGCTGCTGCCTGGAGGGCGGGCGCGGGGCGCCACTGACCGACGAGGAGGTGCCTCTCATCGCTGCTGCGTTTCCGTCCGCAAAGGAATACCTGGACACACGGAGCCTGGAAGTCATCGCCCGTGAAGGCCTCGTGGATGGCTGGGCGGGAGGATTGGCCACACCGTGCATCGATCACAGGGAATGCGTGTTTGTGTACTTCGATGACGACATCGCCAAATGTGCCCTCGAACGCGCATACATCGAGGGCAGGACCGCCTGGCGCAAGCCCCTTTCGTGCCATCTGTTCCCTGTCCGGATTGGGCACTTCGGACAAGGATTTCTGCGGTATGAGCAGATGCCGGAATGTCGGCCGGCACGTGAACATGGCGCGGCATTGAATATTTCACTCGTCGATTTCCTGAAGGAATCACTCACCCGTGCATTCGGAGAATCCTGGTACGTGCAGCTGCGCAACCGGTGCTCCGGCCGGACCTGAAATGTCTTCATGCTAAACATCTCCCTCCAACATAGGATGATGATGAAGCTGTCGCCTCAACAGGTGCAATACCTGAAGATGCTCCAGCTTCCCACACTTGCGCTTGAACAGAAGATCAAGGCCGAACTTGAAATGAATCCCCTCCTTGAAGAGGGGTATGACGAAGAACAGGAAGCTGCAGCAGAACAGGAAGAACCCGAGAAGGAGGAGGTCACGGAGGCGGAGGCCGCCAAAGCCGAAGAGGATCACACGCCGGACGAGGACGAAAAGTACTCCATCGAGGATTACATGAACGACGACAACGCCGGCTACAAGGCCCGCGAGCCGTTCGATGCGGAGGAAAAGGACGAGTTCCCTGTCGCCGACACCCTGCCGCTGTATCACCGCCTCATGGAACAGTTCAGCATGCTGGATCTTGATGATGAAGAGATCATGATCGGGCAGGAAATCATCGGCAATGTCGACGAGGATGGTTACTTGCGCCGGGATATACCCGCAATAGTCCAGGATCTGAATCTGACCCACGGAACCGCCATTGCGGTGGAGAAGGCGGAGGCCGTCCTCAAGAAAATCCAGCGCCTCGATCCGGTGGGCATTGCCTCCCGGACGCTCCAGGAGTGTCTCGTCATCCAGCTCGAAGTTGCCCCCGTCGACGCGGTATTAAAGGCGCTGGCGCACCGGCTGCTGACGGAGTTCTACGATGATTTCACCATGCGCCACTTCGAGGAGCTCTCCAAGAAGCTCAGCATCACCCTGGACGACCTCAAGAAGATCATCGAGATGGTCCAACATCTCAACCCCAAGCCTGGGGAGGGAGCGTTTACCGCACACGAAAACTACGTCGTGCCGGATTTCATTGTCACGAAGACGGAATCGGATTTCGTGATCACCCTGAACGACCGGAACATCCCCCCCCTCCGGATCAACAAAGCCTACCGGGATCTGATGTCCAAGCGAAAAAAGAACGGCGTTTCAACGGAAGCCAAGGATTTTATCCGTCAGCGCTTCGAAGCGGCGAAGTGGTTCATCAGTTCCATTCACCAGCGCCGCGAGACAATGTCCCGCGTCATGCGCACGATCGTTGAGAAACAGCATGACTTCTTCGAGACGGGGGAGGGACTCCGCCCGATGATCTACAAGGATATCGCCGAAGTCATCAGCATGGATATCTCGACTATCAGCCGCGTGGTCAACAGCAAGTACGTCCAGACGGATTACGGCGTGTTTTCCCTCAGGCACTTCTTCAGCGACGCCATCAGCACCACCGGGGGCGAAGAGGTTTCCAACAAGGAAGTGAAACGCAAACTGAAGACCATGATCGACGCCGAGGATCCGCTGCACCCGCTGAGCGATCACAAACTGGCGCAGATGTTGAATGCGGAGGGGTTGAATATCGCCCGCCGCACGGTGGCGAAATACCGGGAAGCCATGCTCGTACCCGTCGCCCGCCTTCGCCGAAAACTCACTTGAAGGTCGTCATGACCGACATCATTCACTCCACCACGGTTCTGGGGCTCACCCATAACGGTGTCACGGCCATCGGCGCCGACGGGCAGGTGACGATCGGGCAGACGGTCATGAAGCACAAGGCCCGGAAGATCCGCCGGCTGTACAACGACAGCATTCTTGCCGGGTTCGCCGGAGCGGCGGCCGATGCATTCACCCTGTTCACGAAGTTTGAGGATTATCTGGAGAAGCACCACGGCAATCTCCAGAGGTCCGCGGTGGAGCTGGCTCGCGAATGGCGCACCGACAAGTATCTCCGTCAGCTTGAAGCATTGCTCGCCGTGCTCGACGGTTCCACCGCACTCGTGATTTCCGGCACCGGCGAGATTATCGAACCGGACGACGGCATCGTCGCCATCGGGTCGGGAGGCATGTATGCCCTCGCCGCGGCCCGTATGCTGGTCCGCCACTCCTCCCTCCCCACCCCCGAGATCGTCCACGAAGCATTGCTCGCCGCCGCCGATATTTGCATTTACACCAACACCAACATCATCATCGAAGAACTTTGAGCCGCGGACGCGGCACGGACAATCCCATGGTCGCACCAACCTCAGCTTCCCCTGTACGGGAACTCACGCCGAGAGAGATTGTGCGCGAACTTGACCTGTATGTCATCGGGCAGGACGCGGCAAAGAGATCGGTCGCCATCGCACTCCGCAATCGCTGGCGCCGCTTGCAGGTGCCTCCCGGCCTCCGGGAGGAAATCATGCCCAACAACATCATCATGATTGGTCCGACCGGCGTGGGGAAGACGGAAATCGCCCGACGCCTTGCCCGTCTTGCCAGTGCTCCCTTTATCAAAGTTGAGGCTTCGAAATTCACGGAGGTGGGCTATGTGGGTCGCGATGTGGAATCCATTATACGCGATCTCACCGAATATGCCGTCAGCATGGTGAAAGCGGAACGCCGTGTCGACGTGGAAGACAAGGCGAAAGTCCTCGCCGAAGAGCGGATGCTGGACCTTCTCCTTCCCGCACCGCGGCGCCGCACTGTCGAGACCACGGACGAAAAACCCAGGGAGGAACCCGACGAGGCGTCGTCCACCCGCGAACGCCTCCGGGAGCGGCTGCGCAGCGGCCAGCTGGAGCAGCGGTTGTTAGAGCTTGATGTTCCCGCCAGCAGCACCCCCTTGATGCAGGTGATCGGCCCGATGTCGCTGGATGACATGGGCATCAATCTCCAGGATATGTTCGGTGGTATGCTGCCGAAAAAAATGAAGCGCCGCAAGGTCACCGTCGCAGAAGCCCGCGTCATCCTCGTCAACGAGGAAGCCCAGAAACTTATCGATCACGACGCCGCAGTCAAGGACGCTCTGCAGCGTGTCGAAAACTCGGGCATCGTTTTTATTGATGAAATTGACAAGATCGCGGGAAAACAGGGACACGCAGGCGGACCTGATGTCTCGCGCGAAGGAGTGCAACGTGACCTCCTCCCGATCGTCGAGGGATCCAACGTTGCCACCAAATACGGAACCGTGAAGACGGATCACATCCTCTTCATCGCGTCAGGGGCGTTTCATGTCGCCAAACCATCGGATCTGATTCCGGAAATGCAGGGACGGTTTCCCATCAGAGTGGAACTGCATAGTCTCAGCGAAGAGGATTTCGTGAAGATACTCACGGTGCCGCAGAACGCCCTCATCAAGCAGTATGCCGCCCTGCTCGAGACGGAGGGTGTGCATCTGGACTTCCGTGACGATGGCATACGCGAGATTGCCCGCATCGCCAGCGAGGTGAACGAACAAGTGGAGAACATCGGGGCCCGCCGGCTTCACACTATCCTCACAACACTGCTGGAGGAGACGCTGTACCTGGCTCCCGATGAGCTTCCCATCGCGACCGTGGTCATCGACCGCGAGCGCGTCCAGACACGCCTCGCCAGCATCGTCCGCAATAGGGATCTCTCGAAGTACATCCTCTGACAGCCGATGGACAATTGTCCATGGTCAATTGACTATTGTCCCTCAGGCCCTCTAGATCCTGATGCGCATGCCCATTGCGATCGCCCCGTGATCGAGGGCGGCTTCCGAGAACAAAAAGTTGAGATGTTCGGAAGCAAGATCCAGATCGAACACGCCGAAGTGAAAGCCCACGCCCAGGGCAAAGTTGTAGCGATCCGGCCCACCGAACGATACTCCTGTCCGAAGAGGGAGAAACCTCCATGGCTTGAACTCCAGACCCATGGAGAGCCGTCCGGTCTGCGGCCCGGCCGCCCCATCCACCAGACCGATATTGAAGTCACAGGCGAACATCCACTCCCCCCAGAGAAATCCCCGGAGGACCGGGACCTTGTGGAGTTCCACGGCGGCTCCGACACGGAACATCGTGGTCAGCGGTGTGCTGAATGGCGTACCGGGGATGCGCTCGCCCGTGACGGCGTCTTCCAGTGAGTCGCGCTGGGTTTCTTCCAGGGGGTTGTCGACAGTAACGACCCCCGATGACACGACCCGTTCGAGGTTTCGCGTCCATTCGACAGAACCGATATCGGTGACACTCACACCGGCGCGCAGGTAGCGGGTGATATCGGAGGCAATGCCCAGATCAAGTCCCCATCCCGTGCCGGCCGGTGCCGGGAAGGGCTGGTACGCGGCGTCCTCCCCGCCGCGGATCGGATCGATCCCTGCCATCCGGCCACCGAAATCCATGTTGCCGTGCAGTATGCCATCCATTCCTGTGGTAAATCGGGTATTGGCCCGTTCGATCTCAAAACACCCGAAGCCGTGGATCACCTTCACGGCAACTCCTGCGGAAAGGGAATGCACGAACTCCGGGACCGGCAATTCCCGCGCGTAAGAGAGAGCGTATTCCCGCAACCACATTACCTGTGCCGAGGTCTGACTGAGATCGTACGATGATCCCGGTGGGTTGCCGTAGAGCAGGAATTCTGCGAAGTCCTGCGGTACCATGAAATTCATCGAGCCGTACTCGGTGATCGTGAGCGCGAGGTTGCCGTACTCAGGAAGTTGCAGGAACACCCCAATGGGACGAGCTTCCACATGCGCGGATCCCCGGCCGGCGCCGTCCGGGAACGATGCCAGCAGAGTTCGTTTGTCCGCGTCGGTGAGCAAACGTCCGATACGGCCACCGGATTCCTTCTCGCCGGTGAAGTATTCTTCATACAACTCGTACGTCATGAAGTCTACGCCGAACTGTGCCCCGAAGGGCATAAGGCCGACGGTGACCGTGTTGCGGCCCGGCACAGCCAGGTTGGCGGGGTTGAGTCCGACGGCATCCAGGCCACGGGAGGATGCGACGAATGTCCTCGCCATTCCCATCCCTTGAATGTTCGTCCATTCGCCCGCCGCGACAGCACTTTCCACCCACACTGACGTCGCCACGGATACCAGCGTCACCGCACCGATCCACCTGTTCATGGATTCACCCTATAAGAAAATTCCGACCATACGCGCACACGCACTTTGTCAGTTGTGCGGAAGTTCACTGCACCGTTCCCGGGCGTGGCGACACCCATGCTCATATGCACGTACGTCGCACTGTTGAACCGGGACACCTCCGTATTGTTGAGTGCTATGATGCGGGTCGAATGCGCGGACGTCTGGACGTCTCCGTTCGCCACAATCCCCGCGCCGATCTCTACGGAATCCCCAACGCCCTGCGGGATCGTCAGCAGCGGATTGCGGGCGTTGTCAAGCAACACAAGCTTCATCTTTACACCCATCGGGAGACCGTTGTCGATCTCCAGATGCACTTTCCCGTAGTTAACGTCCTTCATGGTCTCCTGATCGATCAAATAATCTGCGCTCCCGTCACCGGTTGTGTCGCCCATGACCAGTGTGTCCGCAAACCACCCATCGGCGATACGCAGTGTCAACGGAAGCGTGAGGTCGACGTCGCCCCCGAAATAGCCATGCCGCCCGATAGTCACAGGCATCGTCGTGTCATGATCCGGATTCAGAACCACCATGCCGACGATCCGCAGGGAATCAGGCAGGTTACCGGATACCTGCGAAAGGAAATTCCCGACATCGCCGGGGGAGAAGTCGATAACACTGAGCCCCAGGTTTCCCTTGGTCACCGGCACCTGCAGGGTGACGACGCCTCCGTCGCGGTCTCTGGATTCGACCCTCAGATTCAATTCCATAGGGAGAGTGAGAGATGTTCGCGGGGTGAAGCGCAGCGCCGCGCCTGGAATCGTCAGGGCCCCTCTGAACCTGCTCGTGAGATCCCCGAGATTGAGCCCGACCATTTGATCGACGGCAATCGCGGTCGGACGGAGGATGGCAAAAGCACTGTCAGCAATCACGATTGACGTTGCGACCCTCGCAGAGACGTAGTCCGTGGAGTTGACGGACACAAAATTCCCCGCGGTTCCCTCGACATCGGCAGATACATTCGCCGTCAGTGATCGCACATATTCGTTTCCGGGATCGTGGAGATGAAAGCGCGCAAGATCAATGGCCAGATCCTGCGAATCGCGTGCGGCGAGGGAGATCGTCCTCTCGAAGGGCTGACCGGACTGAGTCAGGAGTTCCGCCACTCGAAAACGGACCGTCGACGGGAGATTCACGGTGCTCACGACGTGGAAGTTCAGTGTTCCTCGGTTGATCCATACGTCCTTGGCGAGAGTTCCCGTCTCGAGTGGAATGGTGCATGCAGTGCCAATGTGCTGGGAATCGATGTTCGACACATTCGCCGAAGTGGCAACCAGATTTTCAGCCGACATGGAGGCTATGAGCATGGGATCCGGTATTGTGACCATCGATGTACCGCTACCCGGACTGGAAATGCGCATCCCCTGTACACGGATTCGTTGCCTTACGAGGATGCCTCCGAGATCGGTTCCGGCGGAGCGTTCGCCGCCCGCGCCGATGGGGGCGGTGCCAAAATCCAGGACGCCGATTGTTCCGCCGGCCTCGTTCACGATGGTGATTGGGTCTTCAATCATAATTGCGACGGGCATGCGATTCTGTATGCGCATGATCACCCACCCGCTCTGGAGCATCGCGTAGTCAATGAACGGAACATCGCCGCTCACTGCCGGCACACTCATCGGTGGGACGGGGGGAACAACCATTGTGCGACCCGGAGTGAACCCCGGGATATTCACCGAAAGCTCAAACGGGTGACTCCTGATGGCGAATGGACCCAGCGCCGATGTGAATGATGAATTGATGGGATCGAGTGAGATGCGATCACCGACGAAGGTCGGGGGAGCCTGCGCCGAAGTCTTGAGCATCAACTGTGTGGTGCCAGGTACCACCTGGAGAAGATCCGGGTCCTTTTCTGCTATCTCTGCAAGGGTGTACGTTTGGTTGGCAAGTGGAGCCGTGAGATCGACGTCCCAGCGAGGCATCACGGGATCCGCCGGTTTGTCGAAGCATTGAAAAGTACCTGCCGCAAGTGCAACAGCCAGCACATGCACCGAGGCGGTGACAAATTTATTCCGGTTCACCATTATCGCATCCTCTCAGACGTCTCCGTTGTTGGCACACTGGGCCTCGTGGTGCAAAGCCGGTGCCAGGGGGAGTGTCCGCATGGCGGGGGTCACAAATTACCGGAATGTGTTGAAATACCTCAGGTTAGAAGAGTGGTGGTGCGGGTGTCGGAGGGTAATAATACCGCCCCGGATGCTCGGGGTGTGTCGATTCTACAATCTCTTCGCCCCAAAGGGAAAGATGTCTGTGCGTCGTCCTTGCTCTCACCGCACCGCGGAGGCGGCGGGTCACATTGAGTCTTTTCTGCGCGACAAACACCTCTGGAACAGACAATGAACGGCGGTCAGTGGACTTTCTCGTCATTGATCGTCGGCTGAAATCCAAATCCCGACGGTCCTTCACCATGGATCTTGATTTCACCGAACTTCAGCTCATATTTGGAGAGATTGTCTTCGAGCGCACGGAGGAGGAGTTTGGCATGTTGTGCGGTCATGATGACACGCGCATGAACGCGCGCCTTGGGAACGCCGGGAAGAACGCGTGTGAAATCGATGACGAACTCTGCAGGCGAATGGGTAATGATTGCCAGATTGGAATAAATGCCTTCTGCCTCTTTTTCGCCGAGCTCGATGTTAATCTGCTGCTGGGGCACGGGGGCGTCACTCATAAGTGTCTCCTTCAAAAAAAAAGCCCCGCCCTTTTTCGGGCAGGGCCTGCGAACTGTGTCTCGTTACTTACCCTTGGAAAGACGGTCGTACTTCTCAAAAGCGGCCTTCGACTTCTCAACCATGTTCAGGTTTGCATAGACTTTGCCGAGCTGCTGCAATAGACCGAGATCATCAGGACGGTTTTCCTGTGACTTTTCGAGGTACGGAACTGCAACCTTGAACTTCTCCTTGTACGACATATCTACCTTCACATCCTTGCCCTTGTTCTTCAGGCGTTCTTCGTCGGCTTTCTTGTCAGATTCCGCTTTCATGGCGACACCCCAGTTGAGGTACGATACGCCAAGATTATAGATGGCATCGTTGTAGGCCGGATCGATTTCCACCGCCTTTTTGAACTGCTCAATAGCCTCCGGAAAATTCTCCTGGTTCAGAAGGAAGGTGCCATATGCATAGCGGAATACTTTGTTCTCAGGCTCTTTCTGGACAGCGTTCTTCGTCAGTTCGAGAGCTTTAGCGGAGTTCTTCGTCCGGCCGTAAACGTCAATCAGGTTGACGATATTGTCCGCATTGCTGGGATTGGCCTTATACGCCTTCTCAAACATCTGTGTTGCCTGAGCCAATTCCGATTGGGAACCGGCTTCATCCTTTGCAGTGGCGCGCTCCGTTGCCAGGTTGTAATGCACCTGGCCCGCAAGACGGGCTGCCTCTTCAAAATCCGGCTTCAACTTAACCGCCTGTTCGAGATCCTTGAGGGCGGACTTCATGTCCGGCTGTGCATAGTAAGCCAATGCGCGAACGTAGTAGGTCCCTGAGCTGTCCGGTACCATCTTGATCGCCGTGCTGAAGCGATCGATGGCTTTCTGAAAGTAGCTGGCCGTGTCGCGACCTTTGTTGTACAAGCCGACTCCTTCGTTGTACATCATGGCCCAGATGGCGAGACGATTGCGCGAGATATCTGCCTTGTGCGCATCGCCCAGCTCAAGAGCGCGTGTGTAGGCCTCGTCCATCTCGGCATATTTCTTCACCTCAAGGCGGACTTGCCCAAGAAGGAACCAGGCCTCTTCATTTTTGTCGTTCTTGGCCAGTTCCTTCACCAGGCTTGCCTCGGCCTTGTCCCACTGTCTCTGGTTCATGTACAGCTTCGCGCTTGTGGTCTCGGCCGAGCCGCACTGAAATCCGGTTGTGGACATGTACACGAAGGCCAGAAGCAAAAGGCCCAACGGCAAATAGCGTTTCATGAGAACTCCTTGAATGGGGGAACACGAAAAAAGGGGATCGTGTAAATATATCGAAAACATGCCGCAGAAGCAACAAAAGGACTCAGGAATCCACCCCGCAGCCCTTACATCTCGCCCCTGTTTCGTTGACTTTTGCCCCTCTTTTGGTTAGGTTTTGGCTCTGCAAACCCAAAGGAGCCCCCTCATGCCCACGTATACGAAGCTTGCTCCGCCTTCCCGCGGCGAGCGCATTGTCATGAAAAACGGACTGCTGCAAGTCCCGGACCACCCCATTGTACCCTTCATTGAAGGGGACGGTACCGGGCCGGACATTTGGAGAGCATCCCGGTTAGTCCTGGATGCCGCAGTAGCCAAGGCCTATGCCGGCAAACGGAAGATTGAATGGTTCGAAGTCTACGCAGGCGAAAAATCCAATGCGGTGTACGGTGAAAACACCTGGCTCCCCGAAGACACACTTGTGGCCATCAGAGAGTTTCTCGTGGGTATCAAAGGACCGCTGACAACGCCGGTCGGCGGAGGAATTCGATCCATCAATGTGGCACTCCGGCAGATGCTGGATCTGTACGTCTGCCTCCGCCCTGTACGCTACTTCGAAGGAGTACCATCTCCCGTAAAGCGCCCGGAACTCGTGGATATGGTGATCTTCCGCGAGAACACGGAAGATATCTACGCCGGGATTGAGTGGAAAGCTGGCACCCCGGATGCAAAGAAAGTCGTGGAATGGCGGCAAAAAGAGATGGGCGTCACGAAAATCAGGTTTCCGGAAACATCAAGCATTGGCATCAAGCCCATATCAAAGGAAGGAACCGAGCGACTTGTGCGCGCGGCAATTCAATATGCCCTCGCCCAGAAAAGAAAATCACTTACCTTTGTGCACAAAGGCAATATTATGAAGTTCACCGAGGGGTCCTTCAGAGACTGGGGATATCAGCTCGGGAAAACGGAGTTCGCACAACAGACTGTCGGTTGGGATGAATGCGGTGGTACCCCCCCTGCGGGCAAGCTCCTCATCAAGGACGTTATCGCCGATGCGTTCCTCCAGCAGATTCTTACGCGACCCCGGGAGTATGATGTCATCGCCACGCCGAATCTGAACGGTGACTATATTTCAGACGCGCTTGCCGCCCAGGTGGGTGGCATTGGCATCGCCCCTGGAGGCAACATCAACTACGTGAGCGGGCATGCGGTGTTCGAAGCAACACATGGCACTGCCCCCAAGTACGCCGGACTCGACAAAGTAAACCCGGGTTCGATGATTCTCAGCGGTGAGATGATGTTCCGTTATCTGGGCTGGAACGAGGCGGCGGACCTGATCGTCACCGCGCTGGAGAAAACGATCCGGTCAAAGATTGTCACATACGACTTCGCCAGGTTGATGGAGGGAGCAAAAGAAGTCAAGTGTTCCGAATTCGCGAAGGCGGTCGCCGGCAACATGTAGGAGCCATGCAACGGATCAAGGTTCGAAAGCCGATCAGCAACATCGATCGGCTTTTATACTTCTTTCAAGTCCCCTTGCGGTTGCACCATAGGCTCCAACCGATTCAGAGTTGGCAGCCATCTCGTGAGACTGCTAGGAGCCAACTTCTTTGACATTTGTTGACAAAAATCCGCAAAAATCGTATCTTTTTCTATGAATCCAGATGAAAAATGCGGCATCTCACGGTATAGATGGCAATGAACCTCAGCGATCGAGAACGAACGGTACTGCACTACGTGGTGCACGATTTCATAGAGACCGCGACCCCGGTCGGTTCACGGTTCATTTCGAAACGGCACGAGGATGTTCTTGGCCTCAGCTCCGCGAGCATCCGGAACATCATGTCCGACCTTGAATACCTCGGATTCATCGGGCATCCCCACACATCTGCCGGAAGAGTACCTACAGACCGCGGATACCGGTTTTATCTGGACAGTTTGATGCATGTAGAGGATGTGTCGCCGGACGAACAACAAGCGATTCGCGAAGGACTGGACGCGGTGCAGGATATAGAGGAAATGCTGCGGGAATCCTCGCGCTTGATCGGCAAAATCTCCCGTCAACTCTGCGTCGTGACCTCGCCCCATCTCAGCTCCGGTGTGCTGGAAAAACTGGAGCTGGTCCCCATCTCATCCAGCAGGATCCTGGTGGTCATCTCCATCAAGTCCGGCCTCGTGCGCACGATCATGATGGAGGTCGGCGTCGAACTCAACCGCGGGCGTCTGGAGGAACTTGCTAGGCGCATGAATGAGAAACTGGGCGGCCTGACACTGCAGGAGATTCGGGACACGTTTGTGGAGCGCATGAGGGACGCGCAGGATGAGCCCACCGGCCTCATCCGGCTGTTCATCGATTCCGTCGACAAGCTCTTCCTTCCCCCGCGCACCGAGAAACTTCACATCGGCGGAACGGAGAAGCTTATCGAGCAGCCGGAGTTCATGAACCCGAAAGAATTCCGCAGCGTCGTGGAACTGATCAACGACGAAGAATTTATCATTCATGTCCTGCATAAGCATGAAGAAGCCGCTTCCGGAACGCAGGTGACCGTGGGAACGGAAAACCTTGACGAAAAATTGAAAAGCTACAGCCTTGTGACGTCAACGTACACCGCCGGTGATATCACCGGTTCCGTCGGTGTTATTGGACCGACCAGAATGCAATATAACAAGATGATCCCCCTTGTGGACTACGTTGCGCGGACGATTTCCGCGATGCTCTCGAATGAGAAGGTACCGTAATGGGTGAAGAAGAACCGATAGACGCTGAAGAACCAACCTCCCAGGAATCATCGCCTGCGGAAGCGGACCCGCTTGCCGCAATCCGCCTCCAGCTCGAGGAGGCGCAGCGCCTGGCCGACACGTTCAAGGACCAGTTGCTGCGCAAAGCCGCGGAGTTTGAGAACTACAGGCGGCGGGTCGAATCGGAAAGTGCCGCCATCATGCGGGTCGCCAATGAGAGCCTTCTGCTCGCCCTGTTGCCGGTGTTGGATGACATCACCCGATCGTTGAAGGCCGGCAAAGAACTGAAGGATCGCGAAGCGTTCTATGCCGGCGTAGAAATGATCCAGGGAAAATTTCTGAAGGTGCTGGAGAGGTACGGGGTCGTCCCCTTTGATTCTGAAGGGAAACCGTTCGATGTCGGGCTCCACGATGCACTTCTGCAGATCCCGCGGGAGGATGTTAAACCGCACACGGTCATCGAGGAAGTGGAGCGCGGTTACATGATCTATGATCGCGTCCTGCGGCACGCGAAAGTAGTCGTGTCGGCTGCACCCGAGGCCACGGAGGCATCAAATGGCCAAGCGTGATTACTATGAAATCCTCGGCGTTTCGCGAGACGCGCCACAAGATGAAATCAAGAAGGCCTACCGGAAGATGGCGCTGCAGCACCATCCCGACCGCAATCCTGGGAGCAAGCAGGCTGAGGAGAAGTTCAAGGAGGCCGCCGAAGCCTACGAAGTCCTTGGTGACACGGCCAAACGGCAGAAGTACGATCAGTACGGACATGAGGGTGTCCGCGGTACGGATTTCCGACCCTTCACCGATGTGAACGACATTTTCAGTACATTCGGGGATATTTTCGGTGGAGGGATGGGAGGTACAATCTTTGACGAGATGTTCGGCGGCCAGACCCGTCATCGCCGCAGGGGCGGCCCGGCGCCGGGATCGGACCTCAAGCTCCGGCTTAAGCTCACGCTTGAAGAAATTGCGACCGGAGTTGAGAAAAAGCTGAAAGTGAAGCGGTGGAAGGCCTGCGAGTCGTGCAACGGCACAGGGGCACGGTCCGGTCAGTCAATGACCACCTGCCCCGTCTGCAACGGGGCCGGCGAAATTCGACAGGTCTCACGTTCGGTGTTCGGGCAGTTCGTCAACATCACCGCCTGCCAGAACTGCGAAGGTGAAGGGCGTGTCATCAAGGATCCGTGCACAACCTGCAAAGGCGATGGACGGGTGCAGGGGGAATCGACCATAAAGGTGAACATCCCGGCGGGTGTGACGGAAGGCAACTATATTCCCCTGCGAGGAGAGGGCAGTGTTGGCCGCCGCGGCGGCTCACCGGGCGATATCATCGTGGTGATCGAGGAGGAACAACACGAGTTCTTCACCCGTCGCGACAATGACGTGACTCTCGATGTCTTCATCAGTTTTCCCGAAGCCGTCCTGGGAGCGGACATTGAGGTGCCGACGCTGAACGGGCGTTCGCGGATGAAAATCGAACCCGGCACAACATCCGGAACTGTCCTGAGGATGCGCGAGAAAGGCATTCCGCACCTCAACAGTTTCGGCCGCGGTGACCAGCTTGTGCGGGTGAATGTATGGGTGCCGAAGGTCCTGAATGCTCAGGAGCGCGCTGCCATCAAACAGCTTCTCAATTACGAGCACATCGGGCCGGAGGGCGCATCCGGGGGTGCGGAAAAGAATCATCCCCCCTTTGCACGTGTGAAGAAGACGCAGTCCTGAGGTGACATGGGCCTCCTGTTTCTTTTTCAGGAGAGATTCGGCTTCACCCGCACCGAACTCATTGCTGTGCTTGCTCTCGCAGCCGTGTTTCTTGCGGGTTCAGCGATGAAGCTCTGGGGACCTGCTTCAACGCGAACGCCCGCGCACCAGGCATTCTCGTATGCTCCCCTGGACAGCGAGTTCCTGGCGCTAGCACGAACGCCCGGGAATCCGGCCACTGCTCCGCGTCACTCCCCGACGCCGAAGTCCCAGATGCTGCCCGCACTCGAGAGCATCGAACTGAACAGTGCCACCGTTGAAGAACTGCAGAAGCTTCCAGGCATCGGACCGGCACTCGCTGCGCGAATTGTGGCATACCGTGAGTCACATGGTGGATTCGCTGCCGCTGACGAAGTCAGCAGCGTGAGAGGAATCGGGCCGCGAACCCTCGATCGAATACTGCCTTTCCTTTTCGTCAGATCCGGCCCCCGGAACGGCACACCTTGACTTGCCACTTCGAATTCAACATATTGACCAATGCCAAATTCGCAATCGACATCTCCTTCCACCATCGGGCTGAGTCTTGCAGACAGCGAGGCCCAGGCCGTCGACCTCTCTCTCACACGTACACTCCCCACCATCAATGCCATCGCCGAGTGGGCTGGCGGGCTGCAGGAAGAGCCGGCGGTCATTGCTGATCGGCTCGCAACATTCATCGCCACGAACGGCCTCGCAACACATCGAATCGCCGTAACCCTTGATACCGGCTTCCTCTTCACGCACGTCCTTCCCGTCCCTGCCGACCAAGCCGATGCGTTGATGCACAAACACGCGTTGTGGGATCTTGCGCAGTTCTTTCCGGATGCTGCGGAAGGTGAATTCATCACGGATGTTCACCTGCTCCAACAGCCGGTCACAGGCGATGCCCTCAGGTTGCTGAGTGTATCCGTACGCCGCGCTTTCGCGCGCGCTCTTGGGGACGCGCTGGCAGCAAAGGACCTCTCCCTGTCCGTCCTCGATGGCGACCATTTCAGCGCGGAACAGTGTCTGGCATCCCGTCATCCCGACGGACGGACGGGCCTCGTTGCCCTCGTGGGGCTCAAGCGCGAACGGATGGATGTTAGTTTTCTCCTCGAAGGAGCTCTTCTCGACTACCGTTCCCGCGGCGAATGGACTCCCGCAGTGTTCACGGAAGTGCTGGCGGAAGGCTCAGCTCTTTGCGGGCAACCCCGGAAATTGTTCCTTTACGGGTCCCGCGCAACAACGGAGATGGTCGATTCCCTTCGTGCCGCCGCACCCGCGCCGGTCGAAGTGCTGAACCCGTTCGCCGGCATGGAGCTGCGGCCCGGCAATTCCCTGGCGAAACATTTTCTGGCCATGCCGCAGAGATTCGTTCCAGCCGTGGGTGCTGCTCTTCGGGAGGAGTAGAACGCCATGCGTGTCACAGGCGGGGAATTCCGCGGGCGCATTCTGCGCACTGTCAACGATCTCTCAGTCCGCCCGGCGACCGATCGTGTGCGTCAGACACTGTTCAACATGCTGGTCCATCGCCTGGATTTTGACGACCTGGAGGTCCTGGACCTTTTCGCCGGGAGCGGAAGTCTCGGTATTGAGGCATTGAGCAGGGGGGCTGCCCGCGCGGTATTCGTGGAAGGGAACCGCCAGGCGATGGAATTCCTCGAAAGCAATATCGACCGGCTGGGTTGCACCGATCGCTCCGAACTGCTCGGTGTTGATGCCGTCGCGTATCTTGATCAATCGGGCGAGACGTTTGGATTGGTCTTCGCCGACCCGCCATACGACTTCGAGGCGACAGCGAGGTTGCCGGCCATCGCTTTCTCACGCGGCGTCGTCGCACCCGGCGGGTATCTGCTCATCGAGCACACGACGGACCTGCGCTTCCAGGACACACCGCTGTATGCCGTTGGTCCGGTCAAGAAATTCGGACGGACGGTGGTAACTTTCTTCACGGAAAAGGGATCCCATGAAACGACCGATCGCGATCTACCCCGGGACGTTTGACCCTATCACCTTCGGGCATATGGATGTTGTCGAACGGGCGGCCCAGCTCTTCCCGCACGTGATCATTCTCGTCGCACTCAATGCATCCAAGCAACCCCTCTTTTCAGGGGACGAGCGCATTGCCATGGTCCGTGAGGTTTTCCATGGAAAATCAGGAATCGAGGTGGAAGGATTTGACGGACTGCTGGTGGACTACGCCCGGAGGCGGAATGCGTCAGTCCTTATTCGTGGCCTCCGCGCAGTCTCGGATTTTGAGTACGAATTTCAAATGGCGCTGACGAACAGAAAGCTCTCCGCGGCGCTCGAGACGATCTTTCTCGTACCGCGGGAACAGTACACGTATCTCAATTCCAGTATTGTGCGGGAGCTTGCGCGGCTGGGCGGCAATGTTACCGGCTTTGTGCCGGCCAATGTCCGCAAACAACTCAGACGGAAGTTCGCGAAACCCGGTTGACGATGCTGTCCGGTTCGTCCCGGCCTGGCGCGATGTGCAATCACCTGACCCGGAGAGAGGAAGCGGTGGTATGCCAACGTATCAGTATCTCTGCAAGTATTGTGGCCACGAACACGAAGAATTCCAATCGATCACCGCAGAACACCTCGTCGTGTGCCCGCACTGCGGGACGCCCAACCTTGCACGGATGATGGGCACCGGCGGTGGGCTGATTTTCAAAGGAAGTGGATTCTATCTGACGGACTACAAGAAGAGCCCGGGGTCTGGAGAGAATAAAGAATCGGGGGAGAAGAATGAACCGGGGGAAAAGCAAGGACCGGGGGGAAAGCGAGAACCGCAGGAAAAGCAAGAACCGGGGGGAAAGCGAGAACCGCAGGAAAAGCAAGAACCCCGGGAAAAAAAAGGGCCGGGCGCGAAGAAAAAACCGGACGTGAAGAAAGAATCCGCAGGACCAACCGGGAAAAACGAGAGCCCGTAAACCCCTTCACTCGTACCTGTCAAGTTTGAAATTCTCTCCAAGATAGAGCTTCCTTGCCTCCGGATCGTTTGCCAGAAACTCTGACGTCCCCTCTTTGAGAATCCTCCCCTCGAAGAGCAGATAGGCACGGTCGGTTATCGAAAGCGTTTCATGCACATTGTGGTCGGTCACCAACACGCCGATGTTGCGCTCCTTCAGGTTGGCGACAATCTTCATGATATCCTCCACAGCAATCGGGTCAATCCCCGCGAATGGCTCGTCCAGCAAGATAAAGCCGGGCCTCCCGGCCAGTGCGCGGGCAATCTCCGTCCTGCGACGTTCGCCACCCGACAGCATATACCCTTTGCTACGGGCGAGATGGGTGATGTTGAAGTCCGACATCAGCTGTTCGCACTGCTGCTTGCGTTCCGCGGTAGAGAGATTCATGACCTGCAAAATCGACAGGATGTTTTCCTCGACGGTCATCTTCCGGAACACAGAAGCCTCCTGGGGGAGGTACCCGATGCCCATGCGCGCCCGCCTGTACATGGCCATGTGCGTGATGTCAATCCCGTCCAGGACCACCTTCCCACCATTCGGCCGGATCATCCCGACGATCATATAGAACGTGGTCGTCTTCCCGGCACCATTGGGGCCGAG
>Ga0105106_10001272_pt1 | contig 18090 bp, 14 predicted proteins | sample PPLLaktember2015_5_FD_79109 | JGI IMG/M metagenome (GOLD analysis project Ga0105106, IMG submission 79109) | Freshwater sediment microbial communities from Prairie Pothole Lake near Jamestown, North Dakota, USA - PPLs Lake P8 Core (1) Depth... | ecosystem: Environmental > Aquatic > Freshwater >...
TCGATCCAGCAGCTGGATGAGCTGTTCTTGCTGGTGGTGGTAGGCGAGTTCAACGCCGGCAAGAGCGCCTTCATCAACGCTCTACTGGGGCAAAAAGTGCTTCAGGAGGGGGTGACGCCCACCACCACGCAGATCAACATCCTGAAATTCGGCCCGGCGCAGGATCGCTTGGTGGTATCCGAGCACATCCATCACCTGACCGCACCGGTGGAGATGCTGGCAGAGATCAGCATCGTGGATACGCCCGGCACAAATGCCATTATCCGCGAACATGAAGCCATCACCTCGCAGTTCGTGCCACGCTCCGACCTGGTGCTGTTCATCACCTCCGCCGACCGGCCTTTCACCGAAAGCGAGCGCGCTTTTCTGGAAAAAATCCGCGATTGGGGCAAGAAAGTGGTGGTGGTGCTCAATAAGATCGACCTGTTCCAGTCCGAGGCGGAGCTGCAGCAGGTGCAGACCTTCATCGCCGAAAACGCGCGGGCGCTGTTTGGCATGACCCCGGAGATCTTCCCGGTCAGCGCGCGCCAGGCTTTGCGCGCCAAGCTGGGCGAGCCGGCGCTGTGGGCCGAAAGCCGCTTCGAGCCGCTGGAGGGCTTCATCCACGATACGCTGGATGAAAGCGGGCGCCTGCGCCTCAAATTCCTCAACCCGCTGGGGGTAGGCCTGCACCTGGTGGAGAAGTATGCGGAAGTAGCGAGCGATCGCCTGACGCTGTTAAAAGACGACTTCTCCACCCTGGAAGACGTGGATGCCCAGCTACAGGTATACCGCGAAGACATGCAGCGCGATTTCAATTTCCGCATGGCGGATATCGAAAATGTGCTGCTGGAGATGGAGCAGCGCGGCCACGATTATTTCGATGAAACCCTGCGCCTGGGGCGGGTTTTCGACCTGGTGAATAAAAGCCGCATCCAGCGCGAGTTCGAGCAGCGCGTGGTGGCAGACGCCCCGCAGCGCATCGATGCCAAAGCCGGCGAGCTGATCGATTGGCTAGTGGATTCGGATTTGCGCCAGTGGCAGGCGGTGACCGAGCACCTGGCGGAGCGCCGCCGCAAGCATAAGGACCGCATCGTGGGTGATGCTGCCAGCAGCAGCTTCCACCACGACCGCGAGCGCCTGATCGAAGGGGTTGGGCGCGAAGCACGCCGGGTGGTGGAGAGCTACGATAAGGAGCAGGAGGCGGCTTCCATCGCGGAGGGGGCGCGCAACGCTGTGGCGGCATTAGCGGCAGTTGAGGTGGGCGCGCTCGGACTTGGCACGTTGGTTGCAATCATGGCAACAACCGCAGCTGCCGATGTCACCGGGGTGCTGTTAGCCAGTGTCATGGCAGCCCTGGGCTTGTTCTTGATCCCGGCGCGTCGTCGCCAGGCCAAGAACGAGATGCGCACCAAGATCGCTGCCATGCGCGAGCAGCTTGTGCACTCCCTGCGCGGGCAGTTCGAGCGCGAGATCGAGCGCAGCCTGGGCAATATCAACGAGGCGATGGCGCCCTACACCCGTTTCGTGCGCGCCGAGCAGGGCAAGCTGCAAGAGACCCAAAGCGGGCTGGATAAGATCCGCAATGCCCTGGATGGGTTGAAGGTGGCTGTGGAAGAATTTTAATCATGAAATGACTTCCAAGGCATCCAGGAAGTTCGGAAGCCAGGAAAAGATGGTTGAATCCGCGTTTGCCAGGTTGTATGATATAAAAAGGTAGTTCTGTATGGATATGCCTCCTTCGCCAACTGTTCGATCCGTTTTGCCGGCTGCAATCCTGATGGCCCTGGTGGGCTGGGTGGGCCTGGCTGGCCTGTTCTTCGCCACCCTTCCTACGGTTGGGCCGCGCTGGTTGTTCTTTTTCCTGTGCGTGCTGGCTGTCACCGGTTCATTCCTCCCGGCAGTGGCCTTCCTCAACCGGCGTTTCCCCAGCCAGCCCACACCCACTCCAGGGGTAATTTTGCGCCAGGCCATCTGGTTTGGCATCTACGTTCCTACCCTGGCATGGCTGCAGATCGGGCGCGTGCTCACCCCTGCGCTGGCGCTGCTGTTGGCGGTTGGCCTGCTGCTGATCGAGTGGCTGCTGCGCCTGAGAGAAAAGAGCCAGTGGAAGCCGTAAAGTGAGACGTGTCACGGATCACGTGTCACGTTTCAGGTGAGCCTGACCCTCTAATTATCCATGAATCTTCGTTCTCTTCCCTCGGTGGACCTGCTCCTGCAGGACGCGGCAGTACAGGAATGGGTTGTGGAATACGGTCGCCGGCTGACGCTGGAGGCGCTGCGCGCGGTCCTGGAGGAGGTGCGGGCGAGCTTTCCGAAGGAGAGCCATATCCCTGACCAGGGGGAGCTGCTGCAGCGCGCGGCCCTGCGCCTGCAAGCCTGGACGCAGCCCACTCTGCTGCCGGTGATCAACGCCACGGGCGTGATCCTGCATACCAACCTGGGGCGCGCTCCGCTGAGTCCATCCGCCATGCGCGCCACGGCAGAGGTGGGGCAGGGTTATTCAACTCTGGAATTCGATCTGGAGAAGGGCAGGCGCGGTTCGCGCCTGCTGCATGCCGAGGCGCTCCTGACCCGCATCACCGGCGCGCAGGCTGCCGTGGTGGTGAATAACAACGCGGCTGCGGTGCTGCTGGCGCTCAGCGCGCTGGCGCGCCGGCGCGGGGTGGTGATCGCCCGCTCGCAATTGGTGGAGATCGGCGGAGGCTTCCGCGTGCCGGATGTGATGAAGCAATCTGGCGCGCGCCGGCTGGAAGTGGGCACCACCAACCGCGTACACCTCTCGGATTACGAGGCCGCCCTGGAGGAGAAACCTGCCCTGTTCCTGCGCGCTCACCGCTCGAATTTCCGAATTTTGGGTTTCACCAGCGAGCCGACCCTGGCAGAAGTAGCTGAGGTGGCCCACGCCGCCGGGCTGCCTTTAATGGATGACCTTGGGTCGGGCAGCCTGCTGGACACGGCGCGCTACGGACTGGGTCACGAGCCGACGGTGCAGGAGTCGCTGGCGCAGGGCGCTGACCTGGTGTGCTTTTCCGGCGACAAGCTGCTGGGCGGCCCGCAGGCGGGCATCGTGGTGGGGCGCGCCGACCTGGTGGCGAAGCTAAAAAAACATCCCCTGGCGCGCGCCGTGCGCGCCGATAAGCTGTGCCTGGCGGCTCTCTCTGCTACGCTGCTGCACTATCTGAAGGATGAAGCGGAGAGCGCCATTCCCATCTGGCGCATGATCGCGGCGCCGTTGGATGAAATCCAGGCGCGCGCCCGGCGCTGGGCTGCAACCCTGGGGCGCGGTGAGGTCATTGCTGGCGAATCCACGGTCGGTGGGGGCAGCCTGCCCGGCGAAACACTGCCCACCTGGCTGCTGGCGCTGGAGATAGCCAGCCCCGACCGGGCGCTGGCGCGCCTGCGCCAGGCTCATCCCCCGGTGATTGCCCGGGTGCAAGAGGAGCGGGTAGCGCTCGATGCGCGCACCGTGCTGGAAGAACAAGAAGAGGCATTGCTGGCAGCGCTGCGAGACTGCCTTTAAGGCCTCCTGGCGACCCACACCATCTCGGATGACTGGTCTTTCAATTCCCCCTGGTAGAAATCCCCGAAGACGCGAATCTCCTCGAACCCGGCGCGCGACAGCAAATGCTCCATCTCGAAGCGAAAGACGCAGTGCAGGTGCATCGGCTCGCGCTCCCAGGTCTGTGTAACTTCACCATCCGTGCCCAGCTCCTCCCAGCGTGATACCACGCTGGCAGTCTGCGTGGAGGGGAGGTAAGTCCAGGCGTGTGAAGAGCGCACCAGGCGCCCGGTGTCCGGATGGGTCACCTGGCTGCCTTCCTCGAAGACACCCGTCCGCTTGCCGCTCAAATTGCTCAGCCAGCCCAGGTCCTGGTGATCCAGGTGTACCACCAGCCTCCCGCCGGGGTTTAGATGGGGTTGAATGCACCCCAGGCAGGTGAGCTGGTCTTCGGGCGTGAGCATGAATTGGAAGGCATGCCCGGGGATGATCGCCAGCCCGAAGGTCTCGCCCAGCTCGAAAGAGCGCATATCGCCCTGCTCCCAGCGCACGTGGGGCAGGCTCCCGCTTTTACGGCGCGCTACCTCCAGCATGTGTGACGACAGGTCAAGGCCCACCACGCGCGCCCCCTCCTGGGCAAGCCGCAAGGCCACGCGTCCCGTCCCGCAGCCAATCTCCAGCACGGCCTCGCCGCGCTGGCCCGCGTCACGGGCTAAAGGCCGGTAAAAATCCATCTCGCCAGGCCAATCCGGAACAATGAGATCATACAATTGGGCGAAAAGCTCTGAGATGTTCGAGTTCATACGGTCTTCCTTATCGTGATTTCATATAGTTTACCAAGATCGCTAAGGCATCACAAGCTCTGTGTGATCGATCTTGCCGGACTCCTGCCCGATGCGCTTCCCCATCCCTCCCGGCTGAGGTTATAATATCTCACACAGACCCCTATCCCCTATCCCTTATTCCCTATCTCCTATCTTTTTCCCCCTGACCCTTATGAAATCTGATATCGACTCCCTCATGCAAGCCCAAAATATCGATGCCCTGCTGGTGGTGGGCCCGGCGCAGCACAATCCCCCGATGGTCTACCTGACCGGCGGAGGGCATTTGGGCAGCGCCATTTTGATCAAGAAGCGCGGCGGCGATCCGCTGCTCTTTTACAACAGCATGGAGCGCGACGAAGCTGCCAAGAGCGGCTTGCCCACGCGCGACCTGGGTGATTACAAGCTGGCAGAGCTGCTGAAAGAAAGCAACGGCGATATCCTCCAGGCGAGCATCTTGCGCTACCAGAAAATCTTCAGCGAGCTGGGTCTCAGCTCCGGACGTGTGGCTCTCATGGGCAAGATCGATGCCGGCTCGGCTTTCGCAATGTTCAGCGGCGTGCAAAAAGCCATGCCCGGGCTGGAGTTCATCGGGCAGCTCGATGATTCGCTGCTCTACCAGGCGATGTCCACCAAAGAAGACGGCGAGGTGGAGCGCATTCGCCGCATGGGCCAGATCACCGTCGAAGTGGTAGGCCTGGTCGCGGATTACCTCAGCAGCCAGCGCGTGAAAGATGAGACTCTGGTCAAATCCGATGGCAGCCCGGTGACCATCGGGGAGGTGAAGAAGCGTATCAACCTGTGGCTGGCGGAGCGCGGCGCCGAAAACCCGGAGGGCACGATCTTCGCCATCGGGCGCGATGCCGGTGTGCCGCACAGCGCCGGCAATGCGGATGACTTGCTGCACCTGGGGCGCACGATCGTCTTCGATATTTTCCCTTGCGAAGAGGGAGGCGGTTATTTCTATGATTTCACCCGCACCTGGTGCCTGGGTTATGCCCCGGACGAGGCGCTAAAGCTGTACGAAGATGTGCATGCTGTCTACACCCAGTTATTGAGCGAATTCAAGGCCGGCATCCACTGCCCGGAATTGCAGAAGCGCACCTGCCAGCTTTTCGAAGAACGCGGCCATCAGACGATTCAAACCGAGCCGCACACGCAAAACGGTTACGTCCACACCCTGGGACATGGTTTGGGCTTGAACGTGCACGAGCGCCCCTGGTTTGGACGCCAGGCCACTCCTTCCGACAGATTAGTCCCCGGGTCGGTGGTCACCATTGAGCCGGGTTTGTATTACCCGGAGCGCGGGCTGGGTGTTCGTATCGAAGATACCGTTTGGATGCGTCCAGACGGCGCCGCTGAGGTGCTGGCGGAATATCCCAAAGACCTGGTGCTGCCGGTGGAGAAGTAGCTATTAGCTGTCAGCTAATAGCCAATAGCTAATAGCCAATAGCTAACAACAGTTAATTGGTGGCGAAGGAAGCGAGATACTTACATGGCCCAACCCGCAACTGAACCGGTTTCACGACCCACGGCGCGCATCCTGGGCATTGAATCGTCCTGCGATGAGACAGCTGCAGCGGTGGTGGAGGACGGGCGCGTCATCCTCTCGAGCCTGGTGGCCTCTCAGGTGGATTTGCATGCCCAGTTTGGGGGTGTGTACCCGGAGGTGGCTTCACGCCAGCATATCCGCGCCATTCATCCCATTGTGGAGCAATCCCTGCAGCTGGCGCACCTGGATTTGCGCGATGTGGATGCTATCGCCGTAACGCGCGGGCCTGGTTTGCCCGGCTCGCTGGTGGTAGGGCTGAACGTGGCAAAGGGCCTGGCGTTGGGCAGTGGGCTGCCGCTGCTGGGGATCAATCACCTGGAGGCGCACCTGTACTCAGCCTGGTTACAAGACGCCGGACTGACCCCGTTGCCGGAGCCGAGCTTTCCCTTGCTGGCGCTGATTGTCTCCGGCGGGCACAGCGAGCTGGTGTTGATGACCAACCACCTGGAATACCGCAGCCTGGGGGCTACGCTAGATGACGCCGCCGGGGAGGCTTTCGATAAAGTGGCGCGCCTGCTGGGGTTGGCTTACCCGGGGGGGCCTTCCATCCAGCGCGCCGCCGAGGGCGGCGACTCGCGCGCCTTCAGTTTCCCGCGCGCCTGGCTGGAAGATGGCTGGAACTTCTCCTTCAGCGGTCTTAAGACGGCGGTGCTGCGCGAAGTGCGGCGCATGCAAGAGCGCAAGCAAGACCTGCCGGTGGAAAACCTGGCTGCCAGCTTTCAGGCGGCGGTGGTGGATGTGCTGGTGGGCAAGACGCTCAAAGCCGCCGAGCAATTCAAGGCCAAGGAGATTTTGGTGGCTGGGGGCGTATCCGCCAACCGCGCCCTGCGCCAGGCTTTCCAGGCGCGCGCCGGCTGCCCGGTGCACATCCCGCCCATCTCGCTGTGCACCGACAACGCTGCCATGATCGCCGGGGCGGGCTATTACCGCTTCGTCGCTGGTCAGCGCGACGGGCTGGAGATGGATGCTCTGCCCAACTGGCCGATCTCGGAAATTTGAAAAGGTTTTAACACAAAGGGCACGCAGGGAAAGATTCTAAGGAAGGCAGGAAGAAAGGAAAAACCTAAGGATAAAGGATAAATGCCTCAGGAATATCCCCTGGGCTGGCAACGAAGGCGAGTGCGGTTCCATCCGGAGACCACTGAGGGGATAGATCATAGGGATAAGTGGGGGTGTATTCGTTCAGGGGATCATTGGAAAAGTGGGGCGTCAAGCGGGTGGATTGAAATCCATCCAGTTCCATCAGCCACAGGGCGAGCCCCTGGTCATCCGCTTTCCAATATGCCAGGCGGCGCCCATCCGGAGACCATGCCGGCCAAATGCCAGCAAGATTAAGAGGAAGAGAATTGGCAGACCGGAGTTTTTCATTCTTTGATGGTCTCAAACGATCTACCCTTTCATTATTGCGCTGATTTTGGGATTTATGGCGAAAACTCATGGATTCAAGACGTGGCTGGGCAGTTACAATTATAAGCAATGACCGTAGGAATACGCCCTATCATACCCGCAGACCGCGACTGGGCAGTGGATTTCCTGCGCACCCACGCCGGATCCACGCGGGTGGTCTCGCGCGGGCGGATGCACCAGGCTGACCAGTTGCCAGGTTTTCTTGGCCTGCACGAACAGGAGCCTGCCGCATTGCTCACTTACCACATCGCCGGGGACGAGCTTGAAGTGGTGACCCTGCATGCTACCCTCCTTAGGCGCGGGCTGGGTTCTGCCCTGCTGGAAGCTGCCCGCCTGAAGGCGCAGGAGCTGGGCTGCCGGCGGCTGTGGCTGATCACCACCAACGATAACGAGCCCGCCATCGCCTTCTACAAGGCCCAGGGGATGAATTTAGCTGCCGTCCACCGCCATGCCTTGCGCGAGTCGCGCAAACTCAAGCCGGAAATCCCATTGACGGGCATTGGCGGGGTACCGATAGAAGATGAGATCGAATTCGAAGTGGTGTTTAAGGCGTAATCCTTGCGGATGAGAGAAGGAAGCTATTAGCTTTTCGCTATTCGCTAAAAGCCAACAGCTAACAGCCAATAGCTGACGGCTGATAGCTGACGGCTGATAGCTGACGGCTGATCGCTGAAAGCTTTGAAAGATGCACATCCTGAATGTCGTCGGCGCACGACCCAATTTGATGAAAATGGCCCCTCTGGTGGCGGAGATGGCGCGCCATGCCGACTTTCAGCAGACTTTGCTGCACACCGGGCAGCATTACGACGACCAGATGTCGCAGGTCTTCTTCGATGAGTTGGGCATCCCCCAACCCGATATTTACCTGGGAGTGGGCTCCAGTTCTCACGCCCGCCAGACGGCGCAAGTGATGACTGCTTTCGAAGAGGTGCTGCTGGCACACCCACCCGATCTGGTGATTGTGGTGGGGGATGTCAATTCGACTCTGGCGTGCGCGGTCGCGGCTGCCAAGCTGAACGTGCCGTTGGCGCATGTGGAGGCAGGCCTGCGCAGCTTCGACCGCGCCATGCCGGAGGAGATCAACCGTCTGGTGACAGACGCGCTTGCCGACCTGCTGTTCACCACTTCGCGCGACGCCAATGAGAACCTGGTGAGTGAGGGCATCCCCGCCGAGAAGATTCATTTCGTGGGCAACGTGATGATCGACACCCTCACCCAGCAGCGCGCCCGGGCTGAAGGACTTGGCACCCCTCAACAGATGGGGCTCGTCCCCGGGGGGTATGCCCTGCTCACCCTTCACCGCCCTTCCAACGTGGATGACGTGTCAATTTTCTCCGGGATCCTGGATGCGCTCACCGCCATCCAGAAGGAGCTGCCAGTGCTCTTCCCTGCCCACCCGCGCACGCGCCGGCAAATGCAGGCTTTCGGCTTCCAGGCGCGCCTGGAAGCGGCCCCAAACCTGCGCATCGTCGAGCCCTTGAGCTACCTGCGCAACCTGGACCTGATGATGCACGCCCGCCTGGTACTCACCGATTCAGGCGGGCTGCAGGAGGAGACCACCATCCTGGGTATACCCTGCCTGACGATCCGGGAGAACACCGAGCGCCCTGTGACGATCAGCGAAGGCACCAATACCCTGGTGGGCAGCGACCCGCAGCGCATCGTAGCGGAGACCCGCCGCATCCTGACGGGGAAGGCTAAAACCGGGCGCATCCCAGAGCTGTGGGATGGGCGCGCCGCGCAGAGAATCGTGAACGTCATAAGGACTTATAACACAAAGGACACGAAGGAGAACCTATAGGCGGATCGAACAGATTATATAGAGAAAATCAGCGTTCATCAGTGTCCCCAATGATTAGAGACTATCTCAAAAATAGGGAATTATTGGGGTGTGTGCGGCGGCGCAGCCGCCGCACACACCCCATTTAACCATTTTTGAGACGACTTCTAGTAAGGAGATGAGGAAATGCGTGTGAACGAATGTGTAGGATGTAAGACTTTTCCGTGCTCAGATATAAACCCAGACCTTTACATCATCCCCAACATCGAACTCAATCCGGAAGATATCTCGATGGTGATGATTTCAGAAGCCGCGCCGGCGAATCCACGAGACTATTATTACGCGCCCGGCAACCCGGCATTCGTGCAGACCACGCTCCTGGCTTTCAATGACGCCGGAATCCAGGTGGCTTCCATCCAGGACATCCTCGATCTGGGCGTCTACCTGACCAGCGCGGTGAAATGCGGCAAGACCGGCTACGGGATTAAAACGAGCACGGTCAAGGAATGTTCGTTGATCCTTGAGAAGGAGTTGGACCTGTTCCCGAATATCCAGGTCTTCCTGCTGATGGGGGATGTCGCCATCCAGGCGTTGAACGCCATCTCCACGCGCCATGGGGATGGCAGGATCATTCCCGCGGGCTCTACGTACAAGATCCGCGGGGGGGGATATTCCTGGCGGGGCAGGCGCGTCTTTCCTTCTTACCTGCAGGTGGGACCGAGCTTTAACATCGAGAAGAGCAAGCGACGGATGATCGCTGAAGATATTGCCGCCGCGCTGGCTTTGGTGAAGTAGCCTGGAGCTGGGAAAAAACAAGAAAGAACCGCGGATTTTTGTAAAAAATTCCTGATTTTTTTGTGCAGTGCGACGGCTACGAAAACAAAAACAGTAAAAAAATTGCGAAAATTGTTTCAGATGCGCGCAGACTCATGCACATCAGAGTGACCCGAAGCCGCTTTAATATTCGGGTCTTGAGCATTGGTACTAAATTCCCATCGGGGGATTGCAGTATTGTGACAATTTCATTCCGAGATATCAGATATAATTAGCTCTGGTTTTAGGATCTTCTTGTATGCCGCATATCCCTACTCTGCTTCTCCAGATTGGCGTGATCCTGGCCCTGGCGCGCCTGGTGGGCACGTTGTTTCGCAAGATCCGCCAGCCGCAGGTGATGGGCGAGATGCTGGCCGGCATCTTGCTGGGACCCTCGCTGCTGGGCTGGATTTCTCCACCTCTGACCGAATGGCTGTTCCCTCCCGAAAGCCTGGGGCATCTGAGCGCCCTCAGCCAGGTGGGCCTGCTGCTGTTCATGTTCCTGGTGGGCCTGGAGCTCGACCTCGGGGTGCTGCGCGGTCGCGGGCGCACGGCGGTGGTCACCAGCAACGTGAGCGTGATTCTACCGTTCTCGCTGGGGGTCCTGCTGGCGCTGTTGCTTTACCCGCGCCTCTCGCAGGAGGGCGTGCCGTTCCTGCACTTTGCCCTGTTCCTGGGGACCGCCATGAGCATCACCGCCTTCCCGGTATTGGCGCGTATCCTGAAAGAGCGCGGCCTGCTCAACACCCAACTGGGCGTGGTGGCAATCGCCTGCGCCGCTGTTGACGATGTCACCGGGTGGATCCTGCTGGCGGGGGTGGTGGTGCTGGCGCGCTCCGCCGGCTCGGCGGGGGTTTTATGGTTTACACTGTTGGGCTCCCTGGTGTATGTGATTGTGATGGTATTCGGTGTGCGCCGTTTATTATGGCGCCTGGAAGGCATCTTCGAGCGGCGTGGCTTTATCTCCCACAATTTGCTGGCAGCCATCCTGCTGACCGTGCTGGCCTCGGCCTGGATCACCGAAGAGCTGGGCATCCATGCCCTGTTTGGAGCATTCATTGCCGGGGTGGTGATGCCGCGCAAGCGCGAGTTTGTGCACGCCTTGACCGAGAAGCTGAACGATGCGGCGGTGGTGCTGCTGGTGCCCATTTTCTTTGCCTTCACGGGTCTGCGCACCAGCCTGGGCCTGCTGGACAGCCCCATCCTGTGGCTGTATTTTGGGTTGGTGCTGCTGGTGGCGGTGGTGGGCAAGTTCGGCGGCTCGGCGCTGGCGGCGCGCTGGACAGGGATGGGCTGGCGGGAGGCCGGAGCGCTGGGCGTGCTGATGAACACGCGCGGGCTGATGGAGCTGGTACTGCTCAATATCGGCCTGGATATCGGCGTGATCTCGCCGGCGGTATTCACCATGCTGGTGTTGATGGCGCTGGTGACCACCTTTATGACGGCGCCGGTGCTGGAGTGGATCTACTTTGCGCGCCTAGCGCCCGGGAAATACGAAGGGGTGGGCGCCCAGGAAGAGGCCGCGGCGGCGCAGCAAGTGGAATACACCGCCGGGGATTTGACCATCTAATTCTTTGGGGGTTATGGGAACCATACGATGACTTCACAAGCATTTGTTGTCTTTGCATTACAGATTGCCGTTATGTTGGCGTGCGCCCTGTTCTTTGGGCAATTGATGCGCAGATTCAAACAGCCCGCAGTTTTAGGTGAAATGATTGGCGGTATTTTATTGGGACCCACGGTGTTTGGGATGCTGGCGCCTAACCTGTATCACGGATTGTTCCAGGCTACGGATGGGATTAACGTGGTACGGGAGGCTTCGATTAAGCTGGGAATGCTATTTTTCCTGTTTGTCGCTGGCCTGGAGGTTAATCTTTCGGATTTGCGCCGGCTGGGGCGCAAGGCAGTTTTCATCGGTCTGGTTGGTACTTTGCTACCCATTGCAGCCGGTGTGGGCCTGGTTTACCTGATGCCGCGCGATTTCTGGGGGCCGACGGTGGGCGCCCATTTCTTCTCCTTCGCTTTATTCGTGGGCATGAACCTGGCAAACTCTGCCAACCCGGTAATAGCCCGCATCCTGATGGACCTGGGTCTCTTGAAAGGCGAAATTGGGACCCTGATCATGACCGCCACTGTGGTGGATGACCTGGTCAACTGGACCTTGTTTGCCATCATCCTCAGCGATATTGCTCCCTCGGGGTCGTCCACCGGGACAGCGCTTCCGGTCACCATCCTGCTGGTGGTCGCCTTCTTCATTTTTATGTTGAGTATTGGACGCTGGCTAGGGCCGCGCGCCCTGCACTGGGCGCGGGTGAATTTATCTTGGCCCAGCGGCTTCATTGCCTTGACTGCTCTGGTGATCCTGGTGGCGGGCGGCATCTCGGAAGGGCTGGGGATCCACGCCTTCCTGGGGGCTTTCCTGGCAGGGGCAGCCCTGGGCGGCAACGACGAGGAGGAGAAGAATGAAGCGCACGATGCGATCACCTATTTTGTGCTCAGCTTCTTCGCCCCGATCTATTTTGTCTCGATGGGCATGACGACCAATTTCATCACCCATTTCGATTGGGTCCTGGTGGGGCTGATCCTGGCGGTTGCGTTTGTGAGCAAGATCGGCTCGGTGCTGCTGGGGGCGCGCATGGCGGGAATGCCGATCAACAAAGAAGCCTGGGCGATCGGTTTTGGCTTGAACGCCCGCGGCGCCACGGGTATCATCCTGGCAGGGGTCGGACTTGCGAATAAGGTGATCGATGAACGCATCTTCGTAGCCATTGTGGTCATGGCTCTGATCACGTCGCTGATCTCCGGGCCAGCGATGAATTTTTTGCTGCGCCACCGCCGCCTGGCAGTTCCAACGACCCGCCAGGCGAGCGTTATTGACTGACACGTCAGGAATCTGTTGCCAATCGTTTGATCTCCACTAAGGTGATATCGTCCTGGGCGTAGGGGGCGGCGCAGTAGTCGGTGACGATTTGCCACAGGCGATCGCAGGTGCTTTGGACCGGCGCATCCCGGTTTGCCTGCAACGCTGCTAGCAGGCGCTGCTCGCCAAACTCGATCTCTTGCGGATCGGCGGCCTCAGTCACCCCATCGCTGTAGAGCATCACGATACCCCCCGGCGGCAGCGCCATACTCTGCTCATCCAGCAACGGGTTGCCCAGCAGCCCAAGCGGCTGGCCCGGGTCCACCTGCAAAAGCCTGCGCTGGCCCTGACCATCCAATGCCAGGGGAGCTGGCTGCCCGGCGCGGGCGTAGGTGAAACGCCCTTCATCAGCATCCAGCACGCCGTAGATGGCTGTGACGTACATCTCGCGGACCGACATCTCCAGCAGGTGGCGGTTGACCGCCCGCAGCACGCGCGCTGGCGAGGGCGAGCGGCGCGCTTCGGCGCGCAGCAGGCTGTATGTCAGTGCCATGTAGAGAGCGGCGGGCACACCTTTATCGGAAACGTCGCCCACTACCACCCCCAGCTTGCCTTCCCCGAGGGGGATGAAATCGTAAAAATCGCCGCCCACTGCCCGCGCCGGCGCCATCTTAGCGCCCATTTCGAAGCCCGCCCGGCGCGGCAGCGCGTTCGGTAAAATACTGCGCTGGATGCGGCGGGCGATATCCAACTCGCGCTCCAGCTTCTCTTTCTCGATGATCTGGGCCTGGGCGGCTTGCAGTTCCTGGTAAGCCTGAGTTAACTGGCGGTTCTTTTCGCGCAATTCCTGGATGGTGGTGTTCTCGGATTGTTCCAGGCGGGCGCTGATCAACCCCACCAGGGCATACGCCAGGTCTGGCTGGCGGTGCAGCAGGTCATTGAACTCGGCGCGGGTGAGCTCGAAGAGGTTTAGAGGAGTCAGAGCACGCACACTGGCAGTGCTGCGCTGATCCTGGCTGAACAGGCTCATCTCTCCCAGCAGCGTACCCGGTTGGCGCACGCCCAACAAGCGCTCATCTGGTGCGCCGGCATTTTTCAGAATCTCAACCTGGCCTTCCAGCAAAACATACACCGGATTGCCTTGTTGTCCCTCCTGCAAAAGGAACTCCCCCGCTACCAGGTGGCGGCGGTGCAGCGTGCGCGCCATGAGCTCCAATTCATCGGTCGGGAGAGAGGCAAACAGGGAAATGCGTCTCAGTAGATCGATTTCCAACATCGGGTCAATGCCCCACGGCGATGGGTGGGTCGGCAGGCCAATTCGCCAGCTCGGCGAAGAGCGTATCTTCGTTTTCGACTTGAAACTTGTGGTCGCTGGAAGTCAACACATTCCAGCGTTTACCGCTCCAATAAGCCAGCTTGAGCTTTTCACTGCCGCCGGCTTTACTCACATCCTCGGCGGTAAAGCGGATGCGCAGCTCGAAAGGAGTGGAGAAGCTCGTGGCGGCCGCGCCGCCCTGGGTTTTCATCAGCAGGTTGATCACGATCCGATCCGGGGTGAAGCCGCTGCCGGCGCTCATTTCGCCGCCAATCGGTTTGGAAGCTGCTTTGAAACCTTCAACGACCTTTACCATGACCTGGTCTTTTCCGCCGGCTTCGAAGGCGAATTCATTGGCAGCCTGGCTTTTTAAATAAGCAGGCTTTGCGGTGGGTTCTACTGCCCGATCGATCGTTTTTTTGAGTGCCATTTCCGTCTCCCTTCAGGATCAATTATCCAACTTGATTGATATGAAACTTGAACCACTTTGTGGTTAAACGGTTTCACTCCAGCTTATGCTGGTGCCCGGACCACAATTCAGTGAGGGCGCGGTGCTCGGGCACCTGGGTGAGGTAAGATTTGCTCCATTCCAGGTCGCTGATGCGCTCCGCGCGCTGCATTAATTCGCGGTAACCGGCCTTCAGCGCGGCTCGCGATTTTTCGTGGATACCCAATGCGTTAAATATCTGGGCGCAGGTCAGGTAGGCTAAGATCGGAAATTCCATGCCCTGGGCGCCGTGCTGATCCAGGTAATCCCATACCTCTAGGGCATATTCGTGCGCTGCGCCGGGTTCACCAAGAGCCAGGGTGCAGCGCGCTAGCCCAGCGGTTGCTTCCAGGGCGTAACTGCGCATGCCCGTCGCGCTGAGCGCCTGGCGCGCTTCCTCGAAGCAGCGCCGCGCTCGCGGCAATTCCTGGCATTTCTCCAGGCTGAGACCCAGATAAGCCAGGCCGGTAGCGCTGCCGTATTCGTCGCGCATGGCGTGTAACTGCGCCTGCGCCTGTTCCAGGACCAGGTTTGCACCCTGCAGATCACCCAGGCGGCAGTAAGCCAGCCCCAAATTCAAGCGGTTGTAAGCGTTCGAGCGCCGGGCGCCGATCGATTCTCCAACCTCGAGCGATTGTTCCAGCGCCGCACAGCCTTGCTGGTACTGGCCCAAAAGCACGTTAGCGTATCCCAGGTTTGCCAGCGCAATGGCTTCGGCTGCCCGGTCATTGATGCGATGCTGAATTTCCACCTGCTCCCGCAAGACCTGCACGGCGCGGGCAAGATCACCTACCGCCATGTCGTAAATGGATATATTGGTAAAAAGCACGGCCCGTGCGGCCTCATCCAGGGCTGGTTCCATCGCCAGCGCCTCTTCAGCAGTTGCGGAGGCTGCAAGGATCTCTCCCAGGCGGGTGAGACAGACAGTTTTCAAACCCAGCACGCGGGCGTGCAGCACCGGGCTGTCAGCACGGCGGGCGGCTTGCAGGGCGGAATCCAGAACCCCCAGGGCAGCCTGGTCGTCGCCCATCGAGTGAAGGAAGGAGCCCTGGTGATAATAGGCGTCTGCCAGGTGTAGATCATCGCCGATTTCCTGGGCCAGCGCCAGCAGAGCAGCATCGTCGGCGATGCGGCTTTGCACCTCGCCCAGGATACCCAGCACCTCGTCGCGCGCCAGCAGGGCTTGCCAGCGGTGCGCCAGATCATCCGGTGGCAGGAATTCGATGGCGCGGTCGAGGAAGTGGCGCGCTTCCTGCATGGCGCCGCGTTCCTGGGCATGCTCACCTGCCCGCAGATACCAGAGCGCCGCGCTGCGCCATTCTCCGGCGCGTTCTGCATGCTCCCCGAGCACTCCGGCAAACTCGCTCAGGCGCTCCGCCAGGCGCGCTTGCTGCTCTAGCCAGGTTTCGGCAGCCCGGTGCAGGCCTTTGCGCTCGCTCTTAAGCACGCTTTCATAGGTCACATCGCGCAGCAGGTTGTGCTGGAAGCTCCACTCGATTTCACCCGCCAGGCTGGAGACGGATTCTTCGTGGACCAGGTTGAGCGGCTGGAGGCGAGGCAGGATGTCCCCCGGAGTGCGCACACCCAAAGCCTGCAGGCCGCCCTCCCAGAAATTGCGCCCGTAAATCGAGCCGCGCTGCATTGCCTGGCGCTCCCTTTCAGCCAGGGCACCCAGGCGGGTGAGCAGCAAATGCTGCAGGGTGACGGGAAGAGGCGTCTCCTGCAGACGCTGGCTGTTGAAGCGCCAGATTTCACCGCTGGCATCGATGATGGAGCGATCCAGGAACCAGTTGACCATCTCTTCGGCAAAATATGGGACCCCTTCCGAGCGCTCCACGATTATGCGCAGCACATCCGCGGGCACACCATCGACGCGTTGCAATAAGTCCAGCACCAGCTCGTGGCAGGCAGATTTTGGCAGGCTGGGCAGGGGAATTTGTTCATATGCGGGTTGATCCAAGAGCGCCTGGGGAGGGTCCCAATCCGGGCGGGCGGTGGCGATCACCAGCAGGCCGTGGAGGTTATCGCCGGTATCCAGCGCGGCTTCCACCAGGTAATCCCAGGAGGCTGAGTCGGCCCACTGCAGGTCTTCGAGCAAGATGATCAACGGATGGCGGGTGCGCAGGGCTGCCAACAACTGGCGGCTAACCACAATTGCGCGCCCGCGCACCTGAAAGGGGTCCTGGCGCAGCGCTCCGATGTGGGGGCTGTCCTGGAAAGGCAGCCCGACCAGCAGGCCCAGGATATGGGCGGCTTCATCAAAGCCAGGGCCGCGGATAGCCCGGAAACCTTCTTCCCACAGGCGCTCTGCCTCCCCCAGCGGGGTATCTTCGGCGATTTGAAATTGGTCGAACCACATGCGGCGGATGAGGGCAAAGGCCTGATGTTCATCGCCTTGATAGGCGCGCCCGCGCAGGGCGCTCAAGGGCAGCGGCTGCTGGGCGATGAAATCCAACATCTCGCCTAGCAGGCGGCTTTTGCCCAGCCCGGCCTCGCCCAACAGCTGCGCCCAGACTCGCTGGCGACCCTCGACTGCTTTCTGGTAGCCGGCCCTAAGGCGGCTGATTTCAGCCTCGCGACCGACGGTGCGGGTTTCGATGCCGGTCACCCCGCGCGTCACGGTGCGGAACTGGCGCGGGCGGGCGCGCCGTACCAGGTAAGTCTGGATGGGCTCGCTTTTCCCTTTGACTGCCAGCGGCGCCTGGGGGGTCAAGCCGAACATGCCGCGCACGTAGCGATAAGTATCCTGGGAGATCAACACGCCCCCCGGGGGTGCGGCGGATTGCAAGCGCGCCGCCAGGTTCATGGCGTCGCCGGTAGCGGTCATTTCGCGCTTGCCCTGCGAGCCCAATTCTCCCACCACCACCAGCCCGCTGTGGATGCCGGCGCGCATCTGAAGCGGCGGGTCGATGTTCAACTCTGCCAGGCCTGCCTGGATATCGAGCGCGGCCAGGATGGCATTTTCGCTGTCACGTTCACTGGAAGTATGCGCCCCAAACAGCGCCAGCAGACCATCCCCCAGAAACTGCAATACCACACCTCGGCGCTGCTCAATCCGGCTGCCGGCCATCTCGTGCACGGCAGCCACCACAGAGCGCCATTCCTCGGGGTCTAGCTTTTCAGCCAAAGCAGTGGAGCCAACGATATCGGTGAACAGGATGGTGACAATGCGCCGCTCGATGTTGGCTGTAGGCTGGGCGGCGAGTTGAGTTTCAAGGGCAGCGATTTTTTCCTGCAGACTTTCCAGCGCGGGGGCCACCACGGCCTCCCCCAGGATGGCGCGCTGCGCCTGCAGTCCTTCCAGAGCGGTACGCAATCTCTCTAACTCGCTTTTGATTGAATCGGTCATTTATCCCGCCTGGAGGAAATTCGCCCGGTCTGAAAGAAGGGTCTTTAACGGACTAAAACGGTTCGATTAATTGTATATCATATTCCTGTATTTTAAGCAAATTTCAGTAAATCACGATTTTAGTTGACAAAAGGCCAACTTCGGTAGAAGGTTAAGGTGCCAATACCCAACCAAAACCGAAGGAGGCCCATGCCAATGATACCCGAATATCGATTGACCGCCGAA
>Ga0105106_10001274_pt1 | contig 18078 bp, 15 predicted proteins | sample PPLLaktember2015_5_FD_79109 | JGI IMG/M metagenome (GOLD analysis project Ga0105106, IMG submission 79109) | Freshwater sediment microbial communities from Prairie Pothole Lake near Jamestown, North Dakota, USA - PPLs Lake P8 Core (1) Depth... | ecosystem: Environmental > Aquatic > Freshwater >...
AAGGAAAAGAAGGTCATCAAGCAGCAGAAGAAGCAGGGCAGCCAGCCCCTTCCCTTCATCAAGACTTGACGACGAGAAGTGGCAGCCGGAAATGAAGCCCAGTCACGAGCGAACACATCCATGACCGCGCAGGAACCCGTCAGCGTCGACGTGCCGAGGGAATTCCACCGGCGCATGGCCGCGATCATCGAGGCGGTCCAGACCGGCATCTGGGAGGCGGGCGTGCACGACCTGCTCGGCTACGCCACCGACTATGCCTTCGGCCAGCAACGCGGCTTGCAGACCCTGGTCTTGAAGACCAAGCACCGCTCGGCCTACGTTCGGCTGTACTGGGACACCGTGATGGGTAACGCCGACGCCGACAAGGCGCTGATCGAACAGGCCATACGCAGCGCGATCCGCGAACTGAGCTAGCCGAGCGCCGGTCGTTCAGTCCGAGTGCGGGGCCCGGGCTTTCGCCATACGCTGGCCAACCAGGGCTGCTGCTCCCGCGGCAGGCCGGGCGGCCGGTAGAAGTGGGTCAACTCGACAAATCCCGCGGTCGTCATCGCGTACCGCCAGGATTTCCAGTCATGGAAGGCGCCATAGCGGTCGCCGTTCCAGCCCTCCTCACCGCTGCCGCGCGGGTTCGAGCTGAAGAGCACGCCGTTCGCCTTGAGCGTCGCGTGCAGTTGCCCGAGCACGCGGGACAGTTCCTGCCGGGGGACGTGAAACAGCACGGCGTTGGCGAACACGCCGTCGAAGCGCGAGCCCGGCAGTTCCAGCTCGAGGAAATTCTGCTCGAGCACCTCGCATCCGCTGTGCTCGCGCGCCATGGCCGCGAGCTGTGCCGACCCCTCGAGCCCGGTCGCACGATGCCCGAGTGCCTTGAACGTTCGCAGGTCGCGCCCGGGACCGCAACCGAAGTCGAGCAAATCGAACGGTGGCGCCGTCTCGATGTGCTGCAGCAGCGCGGCGATGTTCTGGCTGACGTCGTGATCGCGCGTGCCTTCCCAGAAGTCCTGCGCGCGCTGGTCGTAGTGCGCCAGTGTGCGCGCGGCGATCTGGCGAAGGTCCTCGGTTGTCAGCGGCATGCGCGATTCTCGCATCCGATCCCGGTATTCGCGCCCCGTCCCGTCACGATGGCTGCATCGGTGATCAAAGGTCGGTCGGCGTGTCGACCGTCAATGATCCGCTTTCAAGCGCGCGCTCGGCCAGCACCTTGAGCCGTGCGTCCTGGTTGCGGTCCAGTGCCCTCAGGGCGCGCCGCGTGCGGCGCATCGCCATCGAGACGAAGATGCGCGCGTTGTCGAGGTCGGCGGTGGCCTGGTCCGCGCCGCCCGCCCGTTCGATGGCCCACGTCGCACGCGAAAGGGTCGCCGTCGAAAGATAGATGTCGATGGCCGCATTGGCGAGGCGCTCCTGGTGGAACTGGCGCTCGATCACCCCCTTGCCGTGCTCCATCAGCAGCTTCTCGACGGCCCGGGCAAGGTCGCTGACGGCGGCGGCCACCATCTCCGCCTCGTCCTTCAGCGCCGCGTGCACGCGCGTGAAGTCGGGCTTCGCGAGCTGCCTCTTCACCCGCCCGCCGAGGTACGAACCGATCGCACCCAGGGATCGCAGCGGATTGCTGAACGCCTTGCCCAGCGCCTTCAGTTGCTCGCCCGGCTGCTGCAGCCCGGACAGCGCGATGAGCGCGCGCAGGATTTCGTTCGTGCCCTCGAAGATCAGCATGATGCGGCAGTCGCGCAGGGCCTGCTCGTAGGGGTATTCCTGCGAATAGCCGATGCCGCCGGCGATCTGCTGGGCATCGCCTGCCGCGCGGAAGGCGAGCTCGGAGGCGAACACCTTGCATGCCGCCGTCTCCAGCGAGAAGTCGATGCCGCCGCGGTCCACCATCGATGCGCAGGTCATCCACCCGGCATCGGCCGCATAGCAGTCGGCTGCGGCCAGGGCGAACTTCCTCTGGATCATCTCGAAGGAGCCGATCGGCCGGCCGAACTGCTTGCGCTCCTTCGCGTAGGCAAGTGCGAGGTCGAGGATCATGCGAGCCCCGCGCGATGATCCCGCGGCAAGTCCCAGCCGGCCGGAATTCAGGATTTCCAGCGCGATCCTGAAGCCGTCGCCGACCTCGCCCAGGCGGTCCTCCACCGGCACGCGCACGTTCGCGAACGACACCGAGCGCGTGTCGCTCGCCTTGATGCCCATCTTCGCCTCGATCTTGCCCAGCGTGATGCCGGGGGCGTGCGCGTCCACGATGAAGGCCGTGACGCGCTGCTTCGCCTTGCCATCTTCCTCGACCGGCACCTTGGCGAACACCGTGAAGACGCCCGCGTAGCCCGCGTTGGAGATCCAGATCTTCTCGCCGTCCAGCAGGTAGTGGGTGCCTTCGGGAACGAGCGTGGCCGTGGCACGCATCGCCTGCGCGTCGGAGCCCGAGCCGGGTTCGGTGAGGCAGAAGGCCGCCACGCGCTCGCCGGTGGCGCATTGGGTGAGCCAGCGTCGCTTCTGGTCCTCGGTGCCGAACAGCGTGATTCCCTTGCACCCGATGGACTGGTGGGCACCGAAGTACACGGCGAGCGAGGCGTCGGTGGTGCCGACTTCTCCGAACACGCGGCTGAAGAGGAGGGCGGAAGCGCCGAATCCGCCGTATTCCACGGGGATGTTGAGCCCCATCATCCCCAACTCGGCCATGCCGGCTCGAACCGCGTCCCCGAAGCGTCCTTCGCGGTCGAGCCGGGCCGTGTCCACGGTAGCCGCCGCCCACGCGCGGAAGCTGTCGACAATGGCGGTGAGGTCTTCCTTCTCGGAAGGCGCGAGTTCCGGAAACGGAAAGACGAGATCTTCGCGAATCTCTCCCAGGAATACGCCGCGCGTGAACGACGGGTTGCGCTCGGGATCGGCGAGATGGACGGACATGGATCGCTGCTCGGAGTCGTGTGACTTTCAACTCTAGCCCGAACTCCGTGAATTCTCATTGACGTGACGCGGTTTCGCGTTCGCGCGTCGCGCGTGAAGTTGCCTCCGCTGGTGCGCCGGCGTGCCCAACGATGGCATCCGCTTGCCGATTTCAATGCGTGTTGGAGAATCGGCCGGGAGGATGCTCCATCGACGGCACGAGCTATGATGCGAGCCGGTCGACGCTGTTCGCGCCGGCCGCTCACCCCATGGCCCGAATCACGCTCAAGATCACCAAGCCGATCGATCGGACTGCGCCGCCGAAAGCGGCGAGCCCGCGCGCGCAGCGCGCGATGCTCGGCAGGAAGCCGCCGAGACCTCCTCTGACGGCGCCTGCGGCGCCCGCACCGGCTCCTGCCGAACCTGCCGCTCCGGCGCCCAACCCGATCGCGCGGACGACCGCGGCGCCGGCCAAGCCGAACGAGCGTCGCCGCAAGCCGCCCAAGGCAGCAGAGCGACGCACTGAGGCCAAGGTGCCGGGGAAACGTGGAGCAGCGTCGACATCGACGCTGCGACCATCGACGCCGCGACCATCCACGTCACCGCCGTCGCCGCGGCGCATCGGGCCGCCGCCCGACCCGACCCGCGTCCCTCGTCACGAGAATCCCGACGATCCGCGCCTTTCGAAGCGGATGAGCGAGCTGGGCCTGTGCTCGCGGCGCGAAGCCGACGAGTGGATCGAGAACGGCTGGGTGAAGGTCGACGGCACGGTCGTCACGACGCTCGGTGTGCGCGTCTCGCCGCGCGCGCGCATCGACATCGATCCGGCGGCCGCGCGCCACCAGAGCGAGCAGGTGACGATCCTGCTCAACAAGCCGATGGGCTACGTTTCGGGCCAGGCCGAGGATGGCCATCAGCCGGCGATCGTGCTGATCAAGCCGGAGCACCGCTGGGCCGACGATCCGTCGCCGACGCGATTCAAGGCGAGTCACCTGCGCGGGCTCGCCCCGGCGGGGCGGCTCGACATCGACTCGACCGGTCTGCTCGTGTTCACCCAGGACGGCCGCCTGGCCAAGCACCTGATCGGCCGCGACTCGGCGGTCGAGAAGGAATACCTGGTGCGCATCGAGGGCACGCTGTCCGACGCCGGGATGAAGCTGCTGCAGCACGGACTGGAGCTCGACGGCGTGAGGTTGAAGCCCGCACGCGTGTCGTGGCAGAACGAGCACCAGCTGCGCGTCGTGCTGCGCGAGGGACGGAAGCGCCAGATCCGGCGCATGTGCGAGCTGGTCGGCCTGGTCGTGACCGGCCTGAAGCGCGTGCGCAGCGGCAGCGTCCCGCTGGGGGCATTGCCCGTGGGGCAGTGGCGTTACCTGCGGCGCGACGAGAAGTTCTGACGCTGGCGACAACGCCTGCATCGACGCGCCGGGCAAGCGCGGACGTCGGATCAGGCGCGCGCGGCCACCTGGCGCCAATGAACTCCACGGGAGCACGAACTTGACGGAACTGGAGAGTCTGCGCGAGCAACTGCGGGCGTTCGCCGCCGAGCGCGATTGGGGACAGTTCCATTCGCCCAAGAACCTCGCGATGGCGCTGGCGGCGGAAGCGGGCGAGCTGCTCGAGGTCTTCCAATGGCTCACCGAAGCGCAGAGCCGCGGCCTCGCGCCCGACGCGCAGGCGAAGGCAGGTGACGAGGTTGCGGACGTTCTCCTGTACCTGATCCGGCTGAGCGACGAACTGGGCATCGATCCGATCGATGCGGCCCGTCGCAAGCTTCTTGCGAACGCCGAGAAATATCCCGTAGCCAGGGCACGCGGCAGCAGCAGGAAATACACGGAGCTGTAGCGTGGACGCGCACCCGATCGTTCACTGGACTGAAGGCGGCGCGGCATACGCTGCGCGCTGGCGCTCGGAGCGCGGGGCGCCGCCGCCCAAGCGAGTGGTCATCGCCGATGACCGCGTGACCGCCGACGACGCGTACGGGCTCGCGTGCCAGGGCACCGGGATCCTGTGGCGGGGCGACTTCCAGAACGCGCGGCAATTGCTGATCGCGCTGGCGAGTCGGGCGGACCGTCGGCCGCGCAAGCCGAAGCCACCGGCGGCCCCCGCGACGCCGCCTTCGCCCGCCGAAGCCTTCAATCTGCACCGCCAGGCCCAGTCGCAGCGCGCACGCACGTTGGGTATGCTGCTGATCCCACTCGACGAGCACTACGGCATCGCGTTGCGACGCGCGCCCGACGTCCGGCGCGCCTGCGAGGAGGCCTATGGCCCGGGCGACGGCACCTCGATCGTCTCGCTGCGGGAGCTGTTGGGTCTCATCGGCGCGCACGAGTGGCGCAGCAAGGGCATCGAGGTCCCGGCGATCGGCGGCCGCATCCATCCCCACTACGGGGTGTTCGCGCCGATTCGCGGCGAATACGTCGACCTGGTCGCCAAGGCACCGTTGCCCGCCGTGATGCCGTCGTTCGACACGGCGTTCGACATCGGCACGGGGACGGGCGTGCTCGCCGCCGTGCTCGCGCGGCGCGGCATCAGGCGGGTGGTCGCCACCGACCAGGATCCCCGTGCGCTCGCCTGCGCGCGCGAGAACCTCCGTCGCCTCGGGTTGGCGGGGCAAGTGGAGGTCGTGCCGGCGGATCTCTTTCCGCAAGGGCGAGCCGCCCTCGTGCTGTGCAATCCGCCCTGGGTTCCCGCGCGCCCGAGTTCGCCCATCGAGCGGGGTATCTACGATCCCGAGAGCCGCATGCTTCGTGCGTACCTCGCCGGGCTGGCCGCGCACCTGGAACCCGGCGGCGAAGGGTGGCTGATCCTCTCGGACCTCGCCGAGCATCTCGGCCTGCGATCGAGAGCGGAGTTGCTCGATGCGATCGCCGCGGCGGGGTTGCAGGTCGTGGACCGACGCGACGTGCGGCCCGTGCATCCGCGCGCGTCCGATGCCACCGACCCGCTGCACGCGGCGCGCGCCGCCGAGATGACCTCGCTCTGGCGTCTCGCCGTGCGCTGACGCCCGGTCGACGCGCGACCTGTACTATCATGCGGCCCCCGATGCCGGTACGCGTGCCTGCGGACCGTCCACGGCAACGAGAGGAAACGAGCTTGGCGAAGGGAAGATACGAGGAGTCGTCGATCCGCGTGCTGAAGGGCCTGCAGCCGGTCCGCGAGCGGCCCGGCATGTACACGCGGACCACCGATCCGACGCACATCGTCCAGGAAGTCATCGACAACGCCGCCGACGAGGCCCTGGCGGGACAGGCCACCCGCATCGACGTCCGCGTGCACGCGGACGATTCGGTCAGTGTCGAGGACGACGGTCGCGGCATCCCCGTCGGCATCCATCCGGAAGAGCAGGTCTCGACCGTCGAGGTCGTGTTCACGCGTCTTCACGCCGGCGGCAAGTTCGACAAGCGCGGCGGCGAGGGCGCCTACGCGTTCTCGGGCGGCCTCCACGGCGTCGGAGTGTCCGTGACCAACGCGCTGTCGCGGCGCCTCGAAGTGGAGGTGAAGCGCGACGGCAAGGTGCATCGCATCGTCTTCCAGGGCGGCGAGGTCGCGGAAAAGCTCAAGGTGATCGGGGCGTGCGGCCAGCGCGCCTCGGGCACGACGGTACGCGCCCATCCCGACCCGAAGTACTTCGATTCGCCCACGGTGTCGGTGCCCGAACTCGAGCGGCTGCTGCGCGCGAAGGCGGTGCTCCTGCCCGGCGTGAAGGTCACGCTCCACGTCGAGAAAGGCGGGGCGTGGAAGGCGAAGACGTGGTCGTATCCGGGCGGGCTCCAGGACTACCTGCAGGAACTTGGCGAAGGCATGACGCCGGCCGTGCCGATCTTCGCGGGCGAGAGCTACCTCGGCAAGCCGAAGGACGGGGAGTCGTTCGCCGAAGGTGAAGGCGCCGCGTGGGCGCTCGCGTGGTACGAGGAGGGCAGCGCGGCGGGCGAGAGTTACGTGAACCTCATCCCGACGCCGTCGGGCGGCACGCACGAGGCCGGCATGCGCGCCGCGCTGTTCGACGCGGTGAAGGTCTTCGTCGACCACCACAGCCTGCTGCCGCGTGGCGCGCGCCTGCAGGCGGAGGACGTGGCGGCGAAGCTGCACTTCGTCCTCTCCGCGCGCATCCTCGACCCGCAGTTCCAGGGCCAGGTCAAGGAGAAGCTGACCAGCCGCGATGCGCTGAAGCTGATCTCGCAGGTGATCCGGGATCCGCTCGAGGTCTGGCTCAATGCGAACGTGGACTTCGGCAAGCGCATCGCGGAGCTCGCGATCCAGCAGGCGCTCGCGCGAATGAAGTCGGGGCAGAAGGTCGAGAAGAGGAAGGGCTCGGGGGTCGCCGTGCTGCCGGGCAAGCTCACCGATTGCGAATCCGACGACGCGTCGCGCCGCGAGGTCTTCCTCGTAGAGGGCGATTCCGCGGGAGGGTCGGCCAAGCTTGCCCGCGACAAGCAGTACCAGGCGATCCTGCCGCTGCGGGGAAAGGTGCTGAACACGTTCGAGGTGGATCGCGATCGGCTCTTCGCCAACACCGAGATCCACGACATCGCCGTGGCGATCGGGGTCGATCCCCATCGCGCGACCGACGCGGCCGACCTCCGGGGCCTGCGCTACGCCAGGATCATCATCATGGCGGACGCCGACGTGGACGGCAGCCACATCAAGGTCCTGCTGCTGACGCTCTTCTTTCGCCACTTCCCTGCGCTGATCGAGCGCGGGCACGTCTGCGTGGCGAGCCCGCCGCTGTACCGCATCGACGTGTCGCCGGCCGGCAAGCGCCCGGCCCGCAAGCTCTACGCGCTCGACGATGACGAGCTCGAGGTCATCGAGGATCGTCTCGCGAAGGAGGGCGTCCGGCCCGGTGCCTGGTCGGTCGGGCGCTTCAAGGGGCTGGGCGAGATGAATCCCGAGCAGCTGTGGGAGACGACGATGAACCCGGAGACGCGCCGGGTCATGCCGGTGCGCGTCGCCCACGGCGAAGGCGACGATGCGATGCGGATCTTCGCCAAGCTGATGGGCAAGGCCGAGGCCGCGAGCCGTCGCGAGTGGATGGAGCGCGAAGGCAATGCCGTCGAAGTCGATGTCTGAGCACTGCCAGGACCGCTGAGTGGCCGCGAAGACCCCGAGCAGGAAGTCGCCAGGGACCCGGGCGCGCCGCGGCGCCGCCCCGGCCGACGCGCTGACCGGAGAGTTGTTCGAAGGCGCGGGAGGACGCGCCCCGCCCGTACCGCCGCCGGCGGGCGCGGGCGGCGGCGGCCGCAGCCCCGATGACTCGGTACCGCTCGCGCAATTCGCGGAGAAGAGCTACCTCGAGTACGCAATGAGCGTGGTGATGGGCCGCGCGCTGCCCGACGTCGCCGACGGCCAGAAGCCGGTGCAGCGCCGCATCCTCTTCGCGATGCACGAGTTGGGGCTGTATGCGCCGGCGCGCCACGTGAAGTCGGCGCGCGTGGTCGGCGACGTGCTCGGCAAGTACCACCCGCACGGCGACACGGCGGCCTATGACGCCCTCGTGCGCCAGGCGCAGGACTTCACGCTGCGCTATCCGCTGATCGACGGGCAGGGCAACTTCGGCTCGCGCGACGGCGACAACGCCGCGGCGATGCGCTACACCGAGTGCCGCCTCACCGGCATCGCGGAGCTCCTGCTCGCCGAGATCGAGCGCGACACGGTCGACTTCGGTCCCAACTACGACGGCGCATTCAAGGAGCCGAAGCTGCTGCCGGCGCGGCTGCCGATGCTGCTGCTCAACGGTGCGTCGGGCATCGGCGTGGGCATGGCCACCGACATTCCCTCGCACAACCTGGGCGAAGTGGCGAAGGCGGTGATCGCGACGATCCGCGAGCCCGCGATCACCCTCGACGAGCTGCTCGAGCTCATCCCGGGGCCGGACTTGCCCGGCGGCGGGCACATCACGTCGGACCGGGAAGCGATTCGCGCGGTGTACGAGACCGGCCGCGGCAGCCTGCGCGTGCGTGCGCGCTGGACCGTCGAGGAGCTCGCGCGCGGCCAGTGGCAGGTGGCGGTGACGGAACTACCCTACGGCGTCTCCACGCGCTCGGTGCTCGAGGACATCGAGCGCGCGACCAACCCGAAGCCCAAGGAGGGCAAGAAATCGCACTCGCAGGAACAGGCCAACCTGAAGAACCTGATGCTCTCGGCACTCGACACCGTGCGTGACGAGTCGGACAAGTCCTCGCCGGTGCGCCTCGTCCTCGAGCCGAAGTCGAGCCGCCAGGATCCGGTCGAGTTCATAGAGCTCCTGCTTGCCAACACGCGGCTGGAGTCGAGCCTGCCGGTCAACCTGGTGATGCTCGGCCGCGACGGCCGCCCGCGGTCGAAGGACCTGAAGCAGGTCGTCCTGGAGTGGATCGCGTTCCGCTTCGAAACGGTGACGCGGCGAACGACGCATCGCCTGGCGGAAGTCGACCGGCGCATCCACATCCTCGAGGGCCGTGCACTGGCCCTGCTGTCGATCGACAAGGTGATCCGCATCATCCGCCAGGCCGACGACCCGAAGGCCGACCTGATCGCGGCCTTCGGCCTCACCGACATCCAGGCGGAGGACATCCTCGAGATCCGGCTGCGCCAGCTGGCGCGGCTGGAGGCGATCAGGATCGAGAGCGAGCTCAAGGCACTCAAGTCCGAGCGCAAGGGCCTGAAGCACGTGCTGGGTGACCGCAAGGCGCTCTCGGACGTGATCGTGTCGGAGATCGAGGCCGATGCCGCGCGCTACGGCGACAAGCGACGCACGCTGATCGAAGCCGTGGCGCCCGTCGTGCTGACCCGTACCGTGCCCGACGAGCCGCTGACGGTGACGCTGTCGCGCCACGGCTGGATCCGCTCCCGGCAAGGCCACGCCCTCGACGCGTCGCAGTTCGCGTGGAAGGCTGGCGACGGCCCGCTCGCGATTCTCGAGACCCGTACCGTGCATCCGGTGATTGTGCTCGACACGACGGGACGGGCCTACACGATCCGGGCCGCCGACATACCGGGCGGACGCGGCGACGGCGTGCCGGTCACGACGCTGATCGAGCTGCAGCCGGGCGCGAAGGCGGTGCAGGCGATTTCCGGACTGCCCGGGCAGAAGTACCTGGTCGCGGGCACCGGCGGCTATGGGTTCGTCGCCACGCTCGACGACATGGTGTCGAGGCAGCGCGCCGGCAGGACCTTCATGACGATGGAACCGGACGAGGAACCGGTGAGGCCCGTGGCACTCGATCCGGCAGCCGACCACGTCGCGGCGCTGTCCTCGAACGGCAAGCTGCTCGTGTTCCCGCTCGCCGAGATGCGCGAGGTGCCCCGCGGGCGCGGCGTGATCATCCTGCGCCTGGACGACAAGGAGTCGCTGATCGCGGTCGCGGTGACGCCGGGCAACCGCGTCGTCGTGCGGGGCACCAACCGGCTGGGACGCACGGTCGACCTGGCAGTCGAGGGCGAGGCGCTCGCGAAGCACCTGCTGCCGCGCGCACGCAAGGGTTCGCTCGTCGCGCCGAAGCTCAAGGTCGTCGGGTTCGCATGAGACCGAGGACGCGCAAGCCACCGCCCATCGTGCACGAGGCCGAGCGCAACGTGCCGGAGCCGACGCTCGCGGAGGTCGTGCGCGAGCGGACCGGGTTTGCATGGTCGCGTGCGCGCGCCCTGTGCACCGATGGACGCGTGAGCATCGATGGCCAGCGCTGTATCGATCCCGCATCCCGTGTCGCTGCGGGTGCGGTCGTCGTCGTCGACGAGAAGGCGCCACGGGTGCGCACCGGCCCGCTGGCGGAGAGCGCGATCGTGCATGCGGACCGCGACCTCGTAGTCGTCGACAAGCCCGCCGGAATGCTCAGCGTCCCCGACGAGCCGGGAACGAAGGGCACGCTCGCGGACTTCACCCGGGCGCTGCTGCGTGCGCTCGGCCGCGGCCCGGACACCGCGTTGAGCGTAGTGCACCGCCTCGACCGGGACACCAGTGGCCTCATCGTGCTGGCGCGGACCGCGGAGGCGAAACGCAGGCTGGCGGCGCAGTTTCGCGCGCACGACATCGAACGCGTGTACCACGCCATCGCGCACGGCGACGTCGAGGCGACGCGCGTCGAGACGATGCTCGTCATGGATCGCGGCGACGGACTGCGCGGCTCGTTCGGGCACTTTCGGCGCCCCCGGGGCACACCTCCGGCCGACGCGAAGCGGGCGGTCACCCACGTCGAGAGCATCGCCGCGCTCGCGGGCGCGACGCTCGTGGCGTGTCGTCTCGAAACGGGCCGCCAGCACCAGATTCGCATTCACCTGTCGGAGCTCGGGCATCCGCTGGTCGGCGAAAGCGTCTACATACGCGACTACACGGGGCCGCGGATCAAGTCGTCGCGGGCGATGCTCCACGCGCAGGCGCTCGGCTTCGTGCATCCGCGGAGCGGCGAGCGCGTGCTGTTCCGGCGCGACGCGCCGGAAGACTTCCAGGCGATGATCGAAGCGCTTCGCCAGCGCTGAATCCGCGGGCGACCGCGGCCGGTCACGCCGCGATCGACTCCAGCGCCAGGTACTGCCGGAGGTAGGTCTCGAAGGGAACCGTGTCCGCTTCCTCGAGGCGTCGCTGTTCCTCGACACTCTCGCGTGCGAGCGTCTCGAGCCGGGCGGCGGCCTGCGTCGATATCGGCTCGGAACGCATCGCGGCGGCGTGTTGGCGCGACTGCGCAAGCGCGAAGGCAAACCAGGACCCCCGATAGTCGTTGCGGATCGCGGCGAGTACGCGTGCGGACGGCAGCGACGCCGGATCTTCCAGGGACTTGTGCGCAGCGTCGAGCGCCGCCGCGTGCGCGTGCCCGCCGCAGGCACCATCCAGCGCGCGCGCCATGGGCGCGCACTCGGCGAGCAGGCGCCTGGCCCACGCGCGCATGCCGACGCGGCGTGCACCCTGCCGCAGCCGCAGCCCCGGTTCCCGCCCGCGCTCCGCGACGAGCTGGGCGTTGCGGGAGTTGGCGCGAATCTCCTCGGGCGTGTCCGGCGGGCTCGCGCTCGTCAGGCAGTGCAGCAGGAACACGTCCAGGAACCGGGCGGTGTCGGCGGTGATGCCGACGCGGGCGAAGGGATCGACGTCCATCACGCGCACTTCGACATACTGGATGCCGCGCTGGCGCAGCGCGTGCAGCGGCCGCTCGCCGGTATGAATGATGCGCTTGGGACGGATGGTCGCGTAGTACTCGTTCTCGATCTGGAGCAGGGTCGTCGCGAGCTGCCGATAGCCGGTGCCGTCGCGCACGCCGATCGCCTCGTACGCCGGGTGGATTTTCGTCAACCCGGCCTCGAGCGAGGCCGCGTAGCTCTCGAGATCGTTGCAGCTGACCGCCAACGCCTCCTGCGCCTTGCCGAGATAGCCGATGCGTCCCATGCGCAACGACGTCGCGTACGGCAGGAACAGCGCGTCCGCCGAGAGCTGACGTAGCGAGTGGCTGCGGCCCTCGACAAAGCAGGCACAAACCGCCGGAGATGCGCCGAACAGGTACAGCAGCAGCCAGGCATGGCGGCGAAAGTTCCGGATCAGCGCCATGTACCCGCTGTTCGCGTCGCCGAGCCCGGCGACCGGCCAGACCGCGTCCGGCAGCGAGAAGTTGTAGTGGATGCCGGAGATCAGCTGCATGCGCCGGCCGTAGCGATGCGACAGGCCGGTCCGGTAGACGGTCTTGGCCTGCGCGACGTTGGAACGGCCGTACTGCGCGATCGGGATCTCGGATTCCCGGGGGAGCGCGCAGGGCATGCTCGCCGCCCAGACGATCTCGTCGCCGATGTTGCGGTAGACGAAACGGTGCAGCTCCGCGAGCTCGCGCAGGCAGTTGTCCGCGTCGGTGTGGACTGCCGTGATGAGCTCGAGCTGCGACTCGCTGAAGTCGGTCGTGATGCGTGGATGGGTCAGCGCGGCGCCAAGCGCCACGGGATGCGGCGTCGCGGACAGCTTGCCGTCCGGCCGCACGCGCAGGCCTTCCTTTTCGATCCCGCGCCGCAACTGCGAGAGGACGGGGGCGAGCACTTCGAGCGTTCGGCCTGGGTCGATCATCTGGGCTTTCGTCGCATGCCCCGCTCGGGCGGAGCCGCGACATCGTGGTCGGGGTTGATGCCTAGGTTAACGGATCGGCGCATGCGTGCCGTGGACGATGCTTTACGGCCGCCCCTCCTGCATCGGGAATGCAGGCCATCGGGCCGCGGCGTGCCGCCGCCGTTGCCCGGCCCATGCAGGCCGGGTAGAGTCGCACACTCGTGGCCCTCCGGTGCCGGCGTACGGCGCAACCGTCGTCCCGCCGGTGCTTCGCTCGCAAGGTGCCTCCCCATGCGCGACAATCCAGTCAAGGCCAAGCTCGCCGCCGGTGGAAGTGCGTACGGCGCGATGGTGTTCGAGTTCTGGTCGGCGGGGCTGCCGCAGATCTGCACGAACGCCGGTGCCGAGTTCGTCCTCTACGACATGGAGCACACGGGCCTCTCGTTCGAGACGCTGAAGACGCAAGTTGCGCTCTGCCGGGGCCTCGACATCGTGCCGATGGTCCGCGTGCCGCGTGGCGAATACCACTTCATCGCGCGTGCGCTCGACGTCGGCGCGCTGGGCGTGATGGTACCCATGGTCGGGACGGCGGACGAGGCCGCGCACGTCGTGGCGTGCACACGCTATCCGCCGGACGGCCGGCGAGGGGCGGCGTTCGGTTTCGCGCACGACGACTACCAGGGCGGTGACGTCGCGGCCAAGATCGCGGCCATCCGCGAGCGGACGCTGGTGATCGCGCAGATCGAGACCGCGGAAGGACTGGCGAACGTCGAGGCGATCGCCGCGACACCGGGCGTCGATGCACTGTGGCTCGGACACTTCGACCTCACCAATTTCATGGGCATTCCCGGAGCGTTCCGGCATCCGGATTATCTGGCCGCCGTGAGGCGCATCGTCTCTGCCTGCGCAACGCATGGCAAGACGGCCGCGTTCCTGGCGGCGGACGACGACTGGGCGCGCGAGTACAAGGCCCACGGCTTCCGGCTGATGGCCTACGGCCTCGACCAGGCGATGCTCGGCAAGGCGTTGCGGCACGGCCTCGACGTGCTGCGCGCGTGACGGAGGAGGGCCCCATGGCAGCGAAATACCGCGTCGGCATCACCCGCGACATCCTCGATTCGCGCGGTGAACCGGCATTCGGCAGGGCAGCGCTCGCGGTACTCGACGAGGCGCCGGACATCGAGTGGGAGTACCTGCCCGCGGTCGTGGGCGAGCTCACCGCCGACCACGCCGCACGCTACGACGCGCTGTACGTCAACATGGCGCGCACCCCTGCCGCCGCGGTGACGCGGCCCGATTGCCGCTTGCGTGTCGTGGCGCGGCACGGCGTGGGCTACGACTCGGTCGACGTTCCGGCGATGACGCGCGCGGGGATCCTGGTCACGAACACGCCGTGGCCGATGCCGCGACCCGTGGCGACGATCGCGCTGACGTTCGTCCTCGCGCTCGCGGGGAAGCTGATGCAGAAGGATCGCCTCACCCGCACCGGCCGATGGAACGAGCGGATGGACCACATGGGGATGGGGCTGACGGGGCGCACGCTCGGCGTGGTCGGCGCCGGTCGCATCGGCAGGGAGCTCCTGCGGATGGCGCGCGTGTTCGACATGCAGCTGCTCGCCACGGATCCGTACGTGAATGCGGTCGAGCTCGCCACCCTCGGCGCCCGCAAGGTCGACCTGTCGACACTATTGCGAGACGCGGACTTCGTCGTCACGATCCCGCTCCTCAACGACGAGACGCGCCACCTGATCTCCGCGCCGCAGTTCGCGCTGATGAAGCGCACCGCGTATTTCATCAACGTGTCGCGCGGGCCGGTGGTGGACGAACCGGCACTGATCGCGGCGCTGCAGTCGGGGCGCATCGCCGGCGCCGCGCTCGACGTGTTCGAACAGGAGCCCGTCGATCCTGCCAATCCGCTGCTCGCGATGGACAACGTGCTCGTGACGCCCCACTCGCTGTGCTGGACCGACGAGTGCTTCCACAACATGGCCACGACCGGCCTGTCGAGCATCGTCGACGTGTTGGCCGGTCGCGTGCCGGAGTTCGTCGTCAACCGCGAGGTCCTGGTCCATCCGCGCGTCAAGGGGTGGCTTGCCGGTTAGCGGCACGGCAGGCGGAGTCGACCCCAGACGCCGGCGGCCCCCCGGGGGAGGCTCGCTGCATTGGTATAATGCTCGTTTCCGCCTCCCGCGCGGAGCATGCGACGCACCGGAATCTCCGGCGTCCGCATCAATTCGGGCCGAGCAGCGCTTCTCAGGACATTAGCGCGCCTCGGCCCACGCCATTCCGGGCCGAGTCCATGTGCCGACGCCAAAGGACCACCTGCAATGGGAAAGCAAACCGCGGTAATCATCGAACGCCAATTCATCGACGATGAAGGCAAGGTCGTCGTCTTCCGTCACCCCGAGTGGAAGGTGGCGTGCTGGGATGCGATCGAAGCGCTGCCCGACCACGATGCGCGGTCGTGGGCCCTGGAGAAGCTCCTCTGGGGCATGTGGGAGCGCGACGTCGACGTCGAGCACGTCGTTGCTTTCGTTCGGGAGAAGTATCGGGCGCGCGACGAGCAATCGCGTCTCGAGGATGAATTGGAGCCGGGCACCGTGTAACGGCGACGCGCTCGCCCACCTCGTCGCAATACTCGTCGTTGCCTTGAATTCCGCCGACGGCCGTCGATGAAGAGCCTGCCGCCCGGCTTCAAGGCCATCGTGCTGGGTGCGACGGGCGCCATTGGTGGTGCCTTCGAGAAGGCGCTGGTGCGGATGCCGGCGTGTGCTGGCGTGATGGGGCTCGGCCGCCGGTCCGATCCGCCCTTCGACCTCGAGGACGAGGCGTCGATTGCCGCTTGCGCGCGCGCGGTGGTATCGAGGGGACCATTCGATCTCATCGTCGATGCGACGGGGGCGCTGCACATCGCCGGCGTAGGGCCGGAGAAGCGGCTGCACGACCTCAGCGCCGACCGGTTGTCGCGCGCGTTCATGGTCAACGCGATCGGTCCCGCGCTGCTGATGAAGCACTTCATTCCGCTCCTGCCGTCGAAGTCGCGATGCATGTTCGCGACGCTGTCGGCACGGGTCGGCAGCATCACCGACAACCGGAAGGGCGGCTGGTACGGTTACCGCGCCTCGAAGGCGGCGCGGAACATGCTGCTCAGGACGGCGGCCGTCGAGGCCTGCCGCCAACGCCCCGACGCGATCTTCGTGGCGTTGCAGCCCGGCACGGTACGCTCCCGGCTCTCGGCCCCGTTTGCCGCCGGCGTCGACGCGATGGATCCCGACGTTTCCGCCGCGCTGCTCCTCGACGCAATCGACGCGCTGCCGGCTCGGGGCGAGGCGGTGTTCATCGATTGCCGCGGGCAGCCGATCGAGTGGTAGCCGCATGATCAACCTTCGGGAAACCATCGAAGTCCCGCGTCCGCTCGACGACGTCTTCTCCTACGTGAGCAACTTCGCCAATGCCGCGCAGTGGGACCCGGGCGTCGCCGAATCGACGAAGACAAGTCCGGGCCGAGTCGGCGTCGGCACGGTGTTCGACCTGCGGGTCAGGTTCGGGCCGCGTTCGATCCCGATGGCGTACGTCATCCGCGTTCATGAGCCGCCGAGTCGGGTGGTCCTGGAAGGGACAGGCGATTCGGTTCACGCCCTGGACGACATCGCGTTCGCAGCGACGCGTCGAGGCACCCGCATCACCTACGCGGCGGACATCTCGCTGCGCGGCACCGTCGGCATGGTCGAGCCGTGGCTGAAAGGCGCGCTCGACCGCGTCGGAAAGAACGCCGTCCGGGGCCTTCAGGCGGCCCTCACCGACGACTTTCCGCCACCCCGACGCAGCCTGCTGGCCGACCTCCAGGACCGCCTGATCCTGCCGGGCCTCGTGGGCTTCACCAACGTCGGCTACCACTGGCACAAGCGAACCTGGAAGCCGCTCTCCGCGTCGATGCGCGGACGCACGGTGGTGATCACGGGCGCCACGTCGGGCCTCGGACGGGCTGCCGCTCACCAGCTGGCCGCGCTCGGTGCGCGCGTGATCCTGGTGGGTCGCAACAAGGGGAAGACGGAGTCCACCCGGCGCGAAATCGTTGCCGAGACAGGCAACGACGACGTGGCAGTCGCGATCGCGGATCTCGGCCTGCTGGCCGACGTCCGGCGCCTCGCGCAGCACTTGCTGGAGGACGAGCCCCGGATCCATGTGCTGGTGAACAATGCCGGCGTGCTCCTCAATCGGCGCACGACGACTGCCGAGGGCAACGAGGCCACGCTGGCCACCAACTTGCTTGCTCCCTTCCTCCTCACGCAACTATTGCTGCCGCGCCTGCGCAAGTCGGCGCCATCCCGGATCATCAACGTGTCCTCGGGCGGGATGTACACCGCGGGTCTGGCCCTGGACGACTTGCAGTACGAAAAGACGGCCTACCACGGCAGTCGTGCGTATGCACGCACCAAGCGCGCACTGGTCGTTCTGACCGAGCTGTGGGCGGAGCAGCTGAAGGAGAGCGGCGTGGTCGTCCACTCGATGCATCCCGGTTGGGCCGACACGCCGGGTGTCGCGAGCTCGCTTCCAGGATTCCACACGGTCACCCGGCGCTTGCTGCGCACGGCGGAGCAGGGTGCCGACACGATTACCTGGCTCGCGGCATCGCCGGAAGCGGCGAGAGCAAGCGGTGGGTTTTGGCTCGACCGCGAACCGCACGCCACCCACGTCCTTCCCGGCACCGACCCGACGCCGGCGGAGCGGCAGGAATTGTGGGAGGCGCTCACCACGCTGACTGCTCGGCGCAAGGCACGGCCCAAAGTTCGTTGAACGACCTGCGGGACCGGTGCGCGCCTCGTCATCGGGAGACCGTCTCATGTAGCGGCGTATCGGGCGGAGCGTATTGTCAGGCGATTGAAGGAGACACCCACCAGGACTCCCGTCGGTTTCGCCTTCGACGAATGTCGAAGTCGACGAGCGATCGGCGAAGTGCCATCCCTGCCGGGGGATGCCGCGCGTTCGTTCCGCTTGGTCGGAACGACGGCTTGCAGGAAAATCGGATTGCAGGTCAGGCCGACTGCGCGCCGCCCACGCTGCGAGCTTGGCAGAAGAAGAATCGCTGCTCGAGAAGTGACGGCACCGCGCTTGCCGCGGCGTGCGGTGCGGGGCAACGTGTCTGGAAATGGCAGGCAGGCGGGACGGCGTCAGCCGAGTCGCCTGCCAACAAGGGACGGTAT
>Ga0105106_10001276_pt1 | contig 18071 bp, 20 predicted proteins | sample PPLLaktember2015_5_FD_79109 | JGI IMG/M metagenome (GOLD analysis project Ga0105106, IMG submission 79109) | Freshwater sediment microbial communities from Prairie Pothole Lake near Jamestown, North Dakota, USA - PPLs Lake P8 Core (1) Depth... | ecosystem: Environmental > Aquatic > Freshwater >...
CGAGCGCGGCAGCATCCGCGTCGAATTGCGCGACGACCGGCTGGCAGCCGTCACCGGCGTCGTCGCCAATGTCGCGCGAGCTGCCTGACCGGCGCGACGCACGACACCGGCTTCAAGGGCATCGGCGGGCACTTCGACCGTCGCGGGCTGCTCGACTTCGGCGTCGACATCCCGGGCCAGATCGGCTTCACGCGCGTGGACACCGGTGCTGGCGTCAACGTGTCCGCCCGGCTGGAGCGCGTGCCGGCGGACTCGCGCATCGTTGCCCTCCTGCCGCGTTGCGTCGCCGGTACCGCCACCGTCGACGAGGCGGCGCTGTTCCAGTCGTTATGGCAGGGAAGGGTCCGGAACCTCATCGTCGACCACGCCGACGACCCGGAGGTCATCGTCGTTCAACAATGAGGCGGTTCCGGCGTCTACCCGCGGCGCGTTTGAGTCGCCCCGTTGGCCCGCACGCGCGCTCGTCGGCGCGGCATGCATCGATCCCGTGCCTTGGCCCATTTTTTGCACGGCCTAGTGCATGTCCATCTATTCCAAGCATTATCGACTGCCGCTTGGTCTGGCCGGCTCGGAACCGGTCGACCGGCAAATGGATCGGAGTCCCCCACTGCGCGACCAGGAGATGGTCCGGCGGCGAAGGCTCGCGCCGATCAACGAACCGCTTCCCACCACCTTCAAGTGGTTGGCGCGCTTGCCCCGGATCGTTCGTCCACTTGCCCTTTTGCGTCGGTATCCTCGAATCGCCAACAACATGGCGGGAGCGTGGGGCGATCCCAAGGCGTTTCGTGCGTACCTGGACGACCTGCTAATTGACCGCCGCGGGAATCGGCAGGGGTTCGCCCCCGAAATCCAACGCGAACTGGTGCTGCTTCGCTTCCACTACGAAGAGGAGCACCCGGTCCTGCTCGACGCGTACAGCGACGTGACCAAGCGCCGCTGAAGCCCCGCCTCGGGAGCCGGTTCGGCACGTCGGGCGCGGGGCGACCTGACAGGGAAGGCCTGCCGCCCGTCCCTTGTTCGCATCCGAAACGGCGAGCGGCAACGCGCGTCGGATGCCGGACCTCACTCCTCGTACGCGGTCAGGCGTGGACGATTTCCGGCAACTCCGCGAGTGTCGCGATCTGTGCGTCGGGGGTTTCGGGCAGTCGCTCTGGCGCCTGATGGAACCGGTTGCACCATAACGCGCGAAACCCGAACGCCTTGGCCGAATAGGCATCCCATCCGTTCGAGGACAGGAAGCAGATCGCATCGGGGGCAAGCTGCAGGCGATCGGAAGCCAGTCGATAAACCGACGGATGGGGCTTGAACACGCCGACCTCCTCGACCGACAGCACGGCATCGAGCAGACCGCCGATGCCCGAATGGCTCACGGCGGATGCAAGCATCTGTGGCGTCCCGTTGGACAGGACCGCGAGCTTCTTCCCATCCGCCTTGAGGTGTTCGAGCGTGTCCTTCACCTCGGGAAAAGCATTCAGCGACAGATAGAGGGTCATCAACCGGCGATGGAACTCCGGGTCGTCGAGCCCGAGACTCTCCATCGCGAACGAAAGGGCGTCCGACGTGACGCTCCAGAAATCCGCATGACGACCGCCCAGCCCGCGCAGCCACGTGTATTGCAGCTGCTTCGTGCGCCACAGCTCGGCAAGGGGCTGCCAGCGGGACCCCAATTCGTCCTGCGCACTGCGCGCGGCGCTGTCGACATCGAAGAGCGTGCCGTACGCGTCGAAGACGCACGCCTGGATTCCAGGCAAGCGCAGTCCTGTCGTCACATTACTTCCTTCGAGTTCAGCGCGGCGCCCATGTTCGGTGCCGAGCAGCAACCATCGAGGTATGTCAGGTGTCGAGCAGACTACACACAGAACCAGTGTCGCGCCAACCGCCCGTGAATTCGCCGCGCGTTTCGCCAGGCACGGCGACACGGCTTGAATGCGGTGACAAGAACCTACTTGGTCGTATCGGTCTTGCCGCCCGCCTTGAATGCCGGACTTGAGTGGTCACCGGCCTGTCCCGGCGTTGGCTTGGGCGCCTCGGCGCCCTTGGTAACGACGGGATCCGGCAACTGCGGTGTCGGCGGAGCAGGCGTCGACGGCGCTCCCTGCGTAGATGGCGCTTGCGCAGCCTCTTTCGGCAGCGGGGGATTTTCGGTCTTGCTGCATCCGGCGGCGAACAAGACAGTACCAGCGCAGATTGCAAGAATGGGAATGGCACGTTTCATTGCGTTTCTCCATCAGATAGGGGCCGGAGGGAAAGGCCCGGTCGAGGCACGTTCCGTCAACAACCGCTTGAAAGGACGTCCTGCGGACGTGTGCAAACGCCGGGGCGCCACTGACACCCTGCGTCGGGGCGACCCGATCCTACGCATTTTTCGCCTGCCGGTGAGTGCAGTCTGTGCGTTGTCGAACACAAGCCTCGACGGCGCGGCATTCGGTTATGGCGCACGGCGGTTCCCGACGCCGACTGGCAGCACTTGCTGCAGCAGCTGAATGGGGTCCAGATGCCGCTGGTCGCGGTCCTGTGCGAATGCGGCGTGACTCAGCTGCGTTGGCATGACCGGAAGGCGTCGATGCGAGCGGACGCAAGTCGGGATGGCGTTCTCGCACCGGTTGGCCGTTCGCCGCATCTTGTCATCCACGCGGGGCGCGCGATCGCTCGTGCCGAACGGGAGGATCGTGCCGGCATCGTCGAGTCGCTCACCGGCGCGGGCTCGTCTTTCGTCTTGTGTACAGGCTCATCAGCGGCGTCACCGAAATGCCATGGAGCAGGATCGATGCGGCGACCGTCATGAGCGTGATCGCGAGCAGTTGCTTCGCCAACGGTTCCGGCAAGCCGCGATTGATCGCGTACATCAGGTAGAAGATCGACCCGACGCCGCGAATACCGAACCAGGAAATCAGGATGCGTTGATCGCGTGATACGCCGGTCGATCCCACCAAACCCAGCCAGACAGACACGGGGCGCGCCAGAAAGAGCAAGAGCAGCAGGAACCAACCGGCCCGGTCAGGCAAATAGGTGTAGGACAACATCGCGCCGACGACCATCACCACGCCCATTTCGGCAAGCCGCTCGAGTTGACCGTTGAAGCCCTGGACGGCTTCCATCATGTAGGTGCCGGCGTGGCGGGAGTGCGTCGCGAGCTCCCTTCCGCGTTCCGCGCCCGGGATGGTCGTGACCATTGCCGCGCCCGACGGCCGGTCGAGCTTCGAGCGCTCCTTGATCCGCTGCAGCGCGAGCCCTGCGGCAAACACCGCGAGAAAGCCCGAAGCGACGCTGAGTTGCGCAACACCATAGGCGATCGCGATCAGCCCAAGCGCCAGGAACTCGTCGAGACCGACCGCCTCCTGATGCCGTGTGCGCAGATAGAGAACCAGCTTCCCGATCAACGCGCCCAAGGCGCTTCCGATCGCCAGCCCACCGGCGATGGCCCACAACAAGTCGACTGCAATCCAGCGCCAGCCGCCGTCGCCGAGTTCGTGAAGGCCAAGCAGACCCAGAGCGAGCATCACGACAGGAAACGCGGCACCATCGTTGAGGCCGCCCTCGGCGGTCAGGCTGAAGCGGAGGCGGTCGCGATCCGACGAGTCTTCAACCTGCACGTCCGATGCAAGCACGGGATCGGTAGGGGCCAGTATCGCGGCGAGCAGGATCGCTGCACCCGCGGGCAGTCCGAGCACGAATGCGCCGATGGCCGCGACGAAGGTCACGGTCAGTATCATCGAGGGAAATGCCAGGCGCAGCGGCAGGTACCAGCGTCTGTCGCGTAGAGGAACGCCGAGCTTCAGCCCAACGGCGAACAGCGAGATGAGCAGCGCGACTTCCGCCATCTTTTCCAGTTCGGCGGAGTACCGGAGCGGGTCTGGCGTCATGAGCGCCAATCCCGCCGGGCCAAGCGCGTAACCGATGGCCAGGTAAATGATGCCCGGACTCAACGGCAGGCGCTTGAGGAGCGTGCCGAACAGCGCCATGGAGATCAAGATGGCGCCGATGATGAGTGCCCAGATGGCGAAGGACATCGCAGATTCCCGAGCAGGGTTGTCGATCCGTCGCGATTCGGCGGTTCGGGCGAGGCCGACACGCGCCCAGCGCGCAGGGGACGTGGCGAGCCGACCGGCGGCGTTGATGGCGCCGGGAAAGGGCGCGCGGGCGGATTCCGCCACCGACGCTCGACCGGTTGGCGAAACGGGGAAGGCTAGCGGTTAACAACAGCCCTGGTCGGTGCGGCGACGCACAAACGACGACGGCGTGGGTGATGGAGGTAAGTCGGTTAACAGATGGGGAACTTGCCGGCAAAAAAGTTGACCAAAATGCTCAGGTATGGTCGAATTGCTAACTGAGACGAGAATTCCACGGGCAACGTAGGCTATTGATTCCAATGAGGGTCCGCGATGAGATTGACAACCAAAGGACGTTTTGCGGTCACGGCGATGATCGATCTCGCCATGCAGAATGGCTCCGGCCCGGTGACGCTCGCGGAAATCAGCCAGCGCCAGAAGATCTCCCTCTCCTATCTCGAACAGCTGTTCGCCAAATTGCGCCGCAGTGAACTCGTCAACAGCGTTCGCGGCCCGGGCGGAGGGTACAACCTGGCCAAGGACGTGGGGCAGGTGTCGGTAGCCGAAATCATTCTCGCCGTCGACGAACCACTTGACGCGACGCAATGCGCCGGCAAGGTGAACTGCCAGGACGACCGGAAATGCAGCACCCACGATCTGTGGACTCAGTTGAATGGGCACATCCTGGACTACCTGGGCAGCGTTAGTTTGAGGCAACTGACCGATGCCCAGAGACCGAGCGCGACGGTTGTGATGCCCGTAGGAAACATGCCGGAGCGAAGTCAATGAGTACGGTACTGCAAAATCTCGTCAATCAGCCGTACAAGCACGGGTTCGTCACCGCAATCGAGTCCGATGTTGCGCCTAAAGGGCTCAACGAAGACACGATCCGGCTGATTTCGATCAAGAAAAGCGAACCCCCGTGGTTGCTCGAGTTCCGTCTCGAGGCTTATCGGCATTGGCTCGGGATGGACGAGCCGAAGTGGCCAAACGTCCATTATCCGAAGATCGATTTCCAGGCGATCAGCTACTACTCCGCGCCAAAGGCGAAGCCAAAGCTGAGCAGCATGGACGAGGTGGACCCGGAGCTGCTGCGGACCTTCGAGAAGCTCGGCGTGCCGATGAACGAGCGGGCGGCATTGGCCGGGGTTGCCGTTGACGTGATTTTCGACAGCGTGTCGGTGGCCACCACCTACAAGGAGAAGCTCGCCGAGGTCGGCATTATCTTCTGCTCGATCACCGAAGCGGTGCACAAGCATCCCGAACTCGTGCGCAAATACCTCGGTACGGTGGTTCCACCAGGTGACAACTACTACGCTGCGCTCAATTCGGCCGTGTTCACCGACGGCTCGTTCTGCTTCATCCCCAGGGGCGTCAAATGCCCGATGGACCTGTCGACCTATTTCCGCATCAATACCCAGGACTCGGGGCAATTCGAGCGCACGCTGATCGTTGCCGAGGAAGACGCGTCGGTGTCGTATCTCGAGGGTTGTACGGCGCCCAAGTTCGACACCAACCAGCTGCATGCGGCGGTGGTCGAGCTGGTGGCGCTCGACCGTGCGGACATCAAGTACTCGACGGTACAGAACTGGTACGCCGGCGACGAGAAGGGCATCGGCGGCATCTACAATTTCGTCACCAAGCGCGGCCTATGCAAGGGTGCGGACTCGCGGATCTCCTGGACGCAGGTGGAAACCGGCTCGGCCATCACCTGGAAGTATCCGAGCTGCGTGCTGCTCGGCGACAACTCGATCGGCGAATTCTATTCGGTCGCGCTCACCAACAATTACCAGCAGGCCGATACTGGTACCAAGATGATCCACATCGGCAAGAACACGCGCAGCACCATCGTCAGCAAGGGCATCTCCGCCGGCCATTCGAACAACAGCTATCGCGGGCTGGTCAAGATCGGCGCGAAAGCCGACGGCGCGCGCAACTATTCGCAATGCGACTCGATGCTGATCGGCGGCAGCTGCGGCGCCAACACCTTTCCGTACATCCAGGTGAACAACAGCAGCGCCGTGGTCGAGCACGAGGCTTCGACGTCGAAGATTGGCGAGGACCAGCTGTTCTACTTTGCCCAGCGCGGCGTCGGTGCAGAGGAAGCGGTGTCGATGATCATCAACGGGTTCTGCAAGACTGTGTTCCAGCAGCTCCCCATGGAGTTTGCGGTCGAGGCGACCAAGCTGCTCGGACTGAAGCTCGAAGGGAGCGTCGGATGATTCAGCAGAACGGCAAGGCACTGCTCGAGGTCCGCGGATTGTGCGCGACCGTGAACGGTGTCGACATCCTCAACGGGATGGACCTCACGGTCAGCAGCGGTGAAGTGCACGCGCTCATGGGACCGAACGGGTCCGGAAAGAGCACCTTCGCCAAGGTTCTGGCCGGCCATCCCGCTTACGTCGTGACCGGCGGTACGGTCGTGTATGAAGGCCGGAATCTGCTCGAGCTCAAGCCCGAGGAGCGTGCGCGGGCGGGTATCTTCCTCGGTTTTCAGTACCCCGTCGAGATTCCCGGCGTCGCCAACAGCCAGTTCCTGCGACTCGCCTACAACACGATTGCGGTGCAGCGCGGCAACGAGGAGCTCGACCCGCTGGAGTTCGACGACCTCGTGCGCGATAAGATGAAGCTGCTCGAGATGAATCCCGATTTCCTCGACCGGAGCGTCAACGAAGGCTTCTCCGGCGGCGAAAAGAAGCGCAACGAAATATTGCAGATGGCGCTGCTGGAGCCGCATCTCGCAATCCTCGACGAGACCGATTCCGGCCTCGACATCGACGCGCTTCGCGTCGTCGCCGGCGGCATCAACCAGCTTGGCACCAAGGACAATGCGATCGTGCTGGTCACGCACTACCAGCGGTTGCTCAACTACATCGTGCCCGACTACGTGCACGTGATGGATGCGGGCCGCATCGTCAAGACCGGCGGCAGGGAGCTCGCGCTCGAGCTTGAGGCCCGCGGGTACGACTGGATCGGCGCCGAGCGCGGAGCTGCCGCCGAGGCCACCGCATGAGCGTGCCCCCCACCTTCGCCGCCGGTTACCTCGAAGGCCTGCTTGCCGGACAGCCACGTCTGCCCGCAAGCCCGTTGGCGTGGCTCAACCAGCTGCGTGCGGAGGCCGTCGACCGTGTCGGCGTGCTGACGGTACCCACGGTCCGTGACGAGGAGTGGCGTTTCACCGACCTGTCACCGCTGACGAAGCTGTCCTTCCAGCCAGCGCGCATGCCCGTCGATCTGACGACGGTGGATGTCGAGCGTTTTCGTATCGAGGAGGCGGCCGTCCGACTCGTGTTCGTCGATGGCGTCCACGTGCCGCAACTCTCCAGCGTCGGCCGGGACGGCGGCGTCGTGGTTGCGAACCTGTCGGACGTGGGGGCGGGGCACGCAGCCGTGATCGAGGCACACCTCGGCCGTCATGTGGAGTTCCGCGACAACGTATTCGCCGCGCTCAATACGGCCTTTCTGCGCGACGGCGCGCTGGTCGTCGTGCCGCGAAACGTGGCGGCTGCCACGCCGGTGCATCTGCTGTTCATCGCCACGCAGAAGGACGCCGCACACTACCCGCGTACCCTTCTGGTTGCCGAGCCGGGCAGCGCGGTGACGGTGGTCGAGGACTACGTCACGTTGCAGCAGGAGACCTATTTCACCAATGCCGTAACCGAGATCGCGCTTGGCGATCAGGCGCAAGTCGACCACGTTCGTGTACAACGCGACAGCGGCCAGGCTTTTCACATCGCGAACGGTGCCGTGTCGCTTGGGAATGCGAGCCGCTATCGATCGGTGAGCGTCGCGCTTGGCGCGCGGCTGTCCCGGCATGACCTGAACGTGGTTCACGCGGCCGAGGGCGCCGAGTGCACGATCGACGGGCTCGCGCTGATCGGGGAGCGCCAGCTCGCCGACACCCATACCCGCATCGACCACGCGAAGCCGCATGGCGTCAGCCGCCAGCTGCACAAGTGCATTGCCGGCGGTGCCGCGCACGCGGTGTTCAGCGGCAAGATCATCGTGCGTCCGGGCGCCCAAGGCACCAATTCCTCGCAGTCGAGTCGCAACCTTCTACTGACCACGAAAGCGCACGTCGACACCAAGCCGCAGCTCGAGATTTTCGCCGACGACGTCAAGTGCACGCATGGCGCCACCGTTGGTCAGCTCGACGGCGAGGCGCTGTTCTATCTGGCCAGCCGCGGGCTTTCGGATGCTGCGGCGCGCAACCTGCTTACCTATGCGTTCGGCGCCGAGATCATCGACCGCATCTCCATCGCGTCGCTCAAGCTTTGGCTCGAGCGCACCGTGCGCGACCAGACAGCACGCAAGCCATGACCGCAGGCCGGACCGCCCTGAAGTCGCTGTCGACACCCGCGTTTTCCCTCGAGCGCGTCCGGGCCGACTTTCCGATCCTCAAGCTCGAAATTGGCGGCAAGCCGCTCGTGTATTTCGATAACGCCGCGTCGAGCCAGATGCCGCAGCCAGTGATCGATCGCCTCGTGCGCTATCAGACGACGCAACACGCCAACGTCAACCGCGGCGTGCATTTTCTCTCCGAAACCGCGACCGCCGCCTACGAGGAAGCACGTGGTAAAGTTCAGCGCTTCATCAACGCGCGGGAGGACCGCGAGTTGGTCTTCACCAGCGGCACCACGGATGCAATCAATCTGGTGACGCATGGCTATGGCCGGAAATTCATCGGCCCCGGCGACGAAATCATCCTGACCACACTCGAGCATCATTCGAACATCGTCCCGTGGCAGATGCTGGCGGAGGACAAGGGCGCCAAACTTCGCGTGGCACCGATCAACGACGCGGGAGAGTTGCTGGTCGACGAGTACGAGAAACTGTTCAACGCGCACACGAAGTTCGTCGCCGTGACGCACGTCTCGAATGCGCTGGGCACCATCAATCCGGTCAAGCGCATGATCGCCTTTGCGCACGCACGGGACGTTCCGGTGCTGGTCGACGGCGCGCAGGCCGTCCCGCATATGGCGGTCGACGTCCAGGACCTCGACTGCGACTTCTACGCGTTTTCGGGCCACAAGCTCTGCGGCCCCACCGGCATCGGCGTGCTTTACGGGAAGGCTGCGGTGCTCGAGCGCATGGCGCCTTTCAAGGGCGGTGGCGACATGATCCTGTCCGTGACGTTCGAGAAGACGACCTACAACACCATCCCGCACAAGTTCGAGGCCGGCACGCCGCCGATCGCGGCCGCGATCGGGCTCGGTGCCGCGGTCGACTACATCCTGGCGATCGGCATGGACGCCATCGCGGCCCACGAATGCGATCTGCTCGAATATGCGACCGCGCAGATGAATCGGCTATCCGGCGTCCGCATCGTCGGCACCGCCGCGCAGAAGGCTGCGGTGCTCTCGTTCATGATCGACGGCGTGCATCCGCACGATGTTGGCACGCTGCTCAATCAGGAGGGCATCGCGGTACGGACCGGACATCATTGCGCACAACCGGTGATGCGGCATTTTCGCGTGCCGGCCACGTCGCGCGCGTCCTTCGCCTTCTACAACGGCATGGCCGAAGTCGATGCGCTGATCGCCGGCATTCGCACCGTGCAGAAAGTGTTTGCGTAATGGTCGCCGCCAACACCCTTTATCAGGAGGTCATCCTCGACCACAATCGGAAGCCGCGCAATTACGGCACGCTGGAACACGCGAGCCACCATGCGGAAGGCCACAACCCGCTGTGCGGCGATCGCATCGTCGTATCGCTCCAACTCGACGGCGAGCGCATCGGCAATCTCGCGTTCGAGGGAGAGTCGTGCGCAATCTGCAAGGCATCCGCCTCGATGATGACCGTGAACGTCAAGGGCAAGTCGCGTGCGGAGGCGAAGGCGCTCATCCAGGAGTTCCGCGACATGGCGACCGGAAAGCTCGACGCCGACGGCCTTCGCCACATCGGGCGGCTCGCGGTGTTCGCCGGCGTTCGCGATCTGCCGACGCGCGTCAAATGCGCGATCCTGCCTTGGCACACGCTGCACGCGGCGCTCGACTCGGTGGCGAGCACATCGACCGAGGCGGACGATGATCCGATGCACACATCGATCGGCGACGCCTGAGCCCGGATCGTCGAATGCCAAAGATCGCCGAAATTGAACTCACGCCCAATCCGAACGCGCGGAAGTTCGTGCTCAAGGAGCCTTTGACTTGGGGAATGAAGCGCTCGTACGACAATGCCGAGGAGGCGAAGGACGATCCGCTCGCGGCGGAGCTGTTCGCCATCGGACATGTGACCAACGTTTTCTACGTCGACCACTGGCTGACGGTTACGCAGGACGGCGGCGCCGACTGGCAGGAGCTGGCGCGACAGATTGCAGAGCCGCTTCGCGCCGCGCCGTCGGCGGCAGCGCAGACAGCCGCGACAGTGGCGGCGGCGGACACTGCGATCGCCGACTTGTCCCCCGAGGACGAGCAGCGTCTCGCGATGATCAACGCGCTGCTCGACGAGCAAATACGACCGTACTTGCAGGGCGATGGCGGCGACCTGTACGTAGTCGGCCTCGACGGCAACAGGCTCGCTGTGCATTACCAGGGGGCGTGCGGCAGCTGTCCAAGCTCGATCTCGGGAACGCTGGCCGGCATCGAGAGTCTGGTGAAGTCGATCGAACCCGACATCGAAGTCATTGCTGTCTAGTCACGATCGAGGCTGCCGTCGGGCATCGACGCATTCCGGAGTCCTGGCCGCATGAGCGAATGGGTGAAGGTGGCGCGAACTGGCGAACTCGCGCCGGGGGAGTGGCGGGTCGTGGATGTGGACGATGCGCAAATTGCCGTGTTCAACCTCGATGGCGCGTTCCACGCGATTGCGGACATCTGTACCCACGACGGCGGACAGCTATCCGGCGGCACAGTCGAAGGCGATCAGATCGTTTGCCCGCGTCACGGCGCGCGTTTCTGCATCCGAACCGGCGCGGCCCTGTCCGCGCCAGCCTACGAGCCGACCCACCCTTTCCCCGTGCGTGTCGAGAATGGGGAGATCCAGGTACGCGACGACCGCTGGGATTGATCTCGGCACTGCCCGCAGATCCGCTCGGCGTCGCCTGACCACCCCTTGGAGTTGTGGCGGACCCGAATACGCCCGGCTACTTCAGCGGAATCGGCGTCGCCCGGTCGACGGGCACCGCGGTCACGCTGTTCTGCGGCGAACCTTCGATCACGCGGTCGGAGTAGGTGAGATACACCAGCGTGTTGCGCGGCCTGTCGACCATGCGGACGATACGGAGCTTCTTGAACACCAGCGAGATCCGTTCGCTGAAGACCTCTTCCTGAGCGGGCAGCGTCTGGGCAAACGAGATAGGGCCGACCTGGCGGCAGGCGATCGACGCCTCGGACCTGTCTTCGGCGACCCCGATCGCGCCGCTGATCCCGCCGGTCTTGGCGCGCGCGACGTAGCAGGTGACGCCGCCGACCTTCGGATCGTCGTGCGCGTCGACGACGATCTTGTGATCCGGACCGATGAGCTTGAAGACCGTGTCGACCTGGCCGATCGGCTCGGCCTGAACCAGCGCCGCAAACGGTAGCAGCGCCAACGCATGGAGCTTCTTCACATGGGATCCTTCGCCTGTATCCAACGAAATCGCATGGTGGCAGGGAGCCCATCCATCGTCTGCGGAATCACTTCGACTTGACGGGTACAACCTTGAGGATTCGGCCGTTTGCCTCGTCGGTGAGCAGGTAGAGCAGGCCATCGGGGCCCTGCGCCACGTCGCGGATTCGACCGGAGTCGGCCAGATAGCGTTCTTCCGCGGTGACGCGATCGCCGTTCATCGCAAGCCGGACCAGTGCCCCCGGGCGCAGCGAGCCGATGAACAGGCTCCCGCGCCATTCCGGAAAGGCATCCCCGGTATAAAACGTCGCTCCAGATGGCGCGATCACGGGGTCCCAGTAGTAAACCGGCTGCTCCATCCCGGCCTTGGCTTGGCCTTCGCCGATCTTGGCCCAGGAATAATCGACACCGTACGTGATGACCGGCCAGCCGTAATTCTTCCCCGCCTCCGGATGGTTGAGCTCGTCGCCGCCCCGAGCCCCATGTTCGACGGTCCAAAGCTGCCCGGTCTGCGGATGCAGGGCTGCCGCCTGCACGTTGCGGTGACCGTAGGACCAGATCTCGGGGCGCACACCATCGCGCTTGACGAACGGGTTGTCCTGCGGGATGGAGCCGTCGGTGTTGATGCGGACGACCTTGCCGATGGTCGTCGAGAGATCCTGTGCTCGTTCGCGATGCGAGAAACGGTCGCCGGTCGTGATGAATAGCGTGCCATCGCGCGCAAACACCAGACGCGAACCCCAATGGTTGGGTCCGCTGACCTTCGGTACTTGGCGCCAGATAACCCGCAGATCGTCGAGCTTGCCCTCGCCGAGCTGCGCGCGCGCAACCGCTGTACCAGCGCCACCCTCACCCGGCTCGGCGTAACTCAGATAGACCAACCGGTCCTGTGCAAAAGTCGGCGAAATGGCGACGTCGAGCAGGCCGCCCTGGCCGGTGACCTGCGCCTGTGGGACCCCGGCGAACGGTTTTCCTGTGTTTCCGTGCTTGTCGATCAGCCGGAGCCGGCCCGCACGCTCCGTGACGAGCATGCTGCCATCGGGCAGGAAGGCAAGACCCCACGGATGCTCCAACCCTTTCGCGAAGATTGTCGCTCGGATCGGCGCTTCGCTTGCTTGGGGTGTCGGCGAGCGCGGCGCCTGCGCCACGCTCGACGTGGTGATCGCCGCCGTAAGCGTGGCAATCGCAAGCCGAGTCGCCGCCTGGCGCACGGGGCGATTCCTGCGGGCCTGCTCAAACATCCCAGGCATCGCGGCCTCCGATGTCACCGTCAAAGGCCCCGGGCGCATGCCGCCCCGGCCCCTCGTACGTGTCTGTGCGTGCATCATTCCCCGTTGCTGCGCCGCCCGCGCCGAACGAATCGTCGCCTTCGCAGCGCTGGTGCACGATTGTCGTTCCGATCACCGCCTCGGCGATGGTAATTGAGTAGGGGCCTGTCATCAAGGCGCTCACCCCGTCTCGCCCCAAGCCTCCGCAACATGCGCCCGATCGTCAGCGCCTGCAATTCAGCGAATCATTGCTCTGACATGAAGGGTCTTGCAGAATTTCCCTGGGCGGCTCGGAACCGATAGACCGGCCCCGCAGACGAACACCCGAAGCGGATCACCTCCGCTTGACGGTTGCCCCCGCGGCAAGATCGAGAAGGGTGTGGCGATGCAGTCTTCTCACCCGAAACGCTTGCGGCAACGACGTGTCACCAAGCGTGTGCGTTACAGCATGTAGTAGCGATACCCGGGGTATGTATGTCGAGCGACTTTACAGTCACGCGGCTTACCGCGAATGGCCATTGGTCCAAGCCACTGAACCAGCGTGACTTCCTCGGACCCGGAACACATCTTGCTGCTATAAGAGACAAGAACGTTCGTACGACACAGACACGACAGGGGCACCAATGAAATCGATACTCGATCGTTCCTTTCATTACACCAATAGCATTAACACGGACCTTCGCAAGACCTTCGCCAGAATTCGACGGGAGCAGCGCCAACAAACGTTGGTGCAAGTTGAGGGTGAACATCCCCGGAAGGTGTTCCCGATCCGACAGCGCAAGCACGCTGCCGCGTCGTGAGTTGGTGGAGGTCGGTCTCCACTCGGAGTGGCCTACTGGTGACAAGTGTTCGTGGTGATGACCTTCAGCCCCCAGTTCGCAACGGGGGTTCTTTTTCACAAGAGGCTCGGTCGGTAACGCTCCGCTGAGTCGAATACAACAAGGAATCGGATCTTGGGCAACAGCGATTCTAAGCGCATCGGGTTTCGACAAATCACCAACGCCGAATTCGCGCGCTTGAGTTCGTCCATGCAGCTGACGCTCCTCACCATTCGCCGGGCGCAATTGAGCAGCCGCAAGGCAATTGCTACGACCGCCGAACGGAAGAGGCGGAATGGCGAATCCTAGACATTTGCTGCCCCCGATTGGAGCCGTGGGACCGACGACCACGCGGCGGCTCGTGCATGAAACGCGCTTGGGAAACCGTCACTACTCGAGCGCCACGGAACGCCTTGAAGACCACTCGAGGCCATCCATGCTGCCCATGCCGGATGCCATGACGAAATGGCGATCCGAATGCCAGCCGATGGCATCGGGCTCTTCAAGGCGACCGTCCCATCCTCAGGGTGGCCCGCGGTATCAGGCCGGCTCGTTTGCCCGCGCCAACCCTTGCAAGCGGTCGTCTGAGCGACGCCGAGACCATCGTCCATCGGCGGCGCGAATCGGGGTTCGCAGAGGAATGTCCCGCAGCTGGTTGCCCTCGGGAATTCGCAGCGCTAAGATGTAGCTGACGTTGTGGTAGTTGACGAAGCGGAGGTAGCTTATCGATGACATTTACTACAGGTCGACCCCGACGCCGGTGACCAACCGCCGGCACACGTTGCGGTGACGCAACGAAATGAAGCCACAGCGATGTGGCGATCCTGCGAAGCCCCGCGATCATCGCGGGGCTTTGCGTTGGTGTTGCTTGCGCGCCCCAGGGACGTGATGTCGGCTCGGCCCGCGTGCGCGAATGCGGCGACGCCCGCCAGCGCGGACGAGCTGATCGTGTAGGTCGGGAGACGGCGCCGCCGCGCTACGCCCCCCTTGGCGTGGTGCGACGCCGGCGTGTCCAATGGTGCGCGCGTTGCCGTCATCCCGGGAGGATCGCATGGCGCAGACCTACCTGAATCTCAAGGGCTCGACGCTCTGGGCGATCATCCTCGTCCAGTTCCCCGACGTCGTCGTCAACCCGCAGGACTTCCACCGCAACTACTTCGAGCGGCTCTTCACCGGCGTGCCCGGCTCGGCCGGGGGTGTTGCGGAATACTGGAAGCGGGGGTCGTTCGGCAACATCGATCTCGACGGCACCGCGGTCTTCGGGCCGATCACGCTCGCCTGGCTAAGCACCGACTACGACCATGGAGACCAGCTGGCCGACGCCTCCCGCGATCCCGGACGCTCCGTCGCTTCCGCCGCACCCCGGCGACCCTCCACCGCTGCCGCGCGACGTGCCGCGCACGCTCGAAGTGCTCGAATGGTGCGCGAAGAACGCGCCGCAGGACCTCGAGCACGCGCTCGTCGGGTCGCTCAAGCTGCACGGCCTCGAGTTCGCGGAGGCGCTGCGCATCCAGTCGTGGCAGGAAATCCTGCAGTGGGGGCGTCCGCTCGGTCGCGGGCTCCCCCGTGCGACGGCAAAGTCCGCGGATCATCCGGCCGATTACAGGTAATCACGCAAGGACGCCCGTAGACAGGTCCGCACTATGCGCGCGCAGGAAAAAAACCGCACATGGCGGCCTGTCATTCGGAAGCTTGGAGGCGGGGGTCGGATGAGCCATCCGGCGCGGCATCATCGCGTCATTTCGCGAGAGAGCGACTTCATCGACTTCGTGATCGCACTCGCGCGCGCCGATGATCCGGGCAAGCCGCTCGACTTCTGGTTGCGGCCTGCGCGCCGCTGGCGCGACCGATGGGGCGGGCGACGGCACTTCATCGCGAAGCAATCCAGCGTGGATCGCGCCGGGCGCGACGACCGGCAGCGCCGAGCTAGGGTGTGGCGCCCGGGCGAATGATCGCGCCGCCTGCGTCGATCTGCGCGGCCGCCGGAACCTGGGTCATGTCGATCGGAAACGATCGGACTCAGTTTGGCAGCAACAGGGATCATGCCGAGGGCATGCGGTCCTGGTCCTACAGTTGGATCAGCATCGGACTACAGCTTCGCGCGAATCAATCCGCGATGATTCGCACGAGGAGGTGCTGCATATGAGCCACTTCGAGCATGCCAGCGGCTTCATTCATTTCCGCCTCGGGCACACGCCGACGGATATTCGCGTGCCGACGGAGTTGGGCGCGGCGCGCGGAATCATTAACGGCGTACTGATCGGCGCAATCATTTGGGTCGCAATCATCGCGCTCGGGTATGCGGCCTTTGCGGTGTATGCGGGGTGGCTCGGCCACTGACACAATCAGCGCAGCAGCGCGACGCCGACGTACACCCCGAGCGTCACCCGCAACAAGAAGACTGTCGCAAGAAACGAAAACGCCGCGTCGCGGGCGGCGTACCGTGCCGCGTGATGTCGCGCTAGTTCAACTTACGTCCACGCGATGCGGCGAGTCCGGCGGGCCGTCGGGCGAGAAGGACCAGCGCATGCCCCTGCCGGGACAGGCCAATGATCACTCGACGCCCGACTTTGCGAAGCGCGGGAACGAAAAGCCCGACAAGTGACATCGCCGTTCAACGCAATTGGTGGGCGCCATCGGTAGCGCCGGCGTCGTCAGGACGAAGTCGAGAAATTCCATCGTGTCGGCGGTTCGCGGCATCGAATCGTCGTCCGCCTCGACTCGGGCGCGCGTGACCTTGGCGACGATCGGGCAATGACGCGGCGCACAATTGATCGAATGCGCAACATGGACAAGCACGCAGCGCGCGTAACGGTCCTACGCGAGCGTCCCGTTCGTCCAAGGCGCCCGTTCGACGCTAAGATGAGGAATGGGGAGGATCGGGCCCCGCGGGCGCATCGTTCACAGCCTGCGAGGCGAGCGCCTAGCGAGAGCCTATTTAATGATGCCGTGACAACGCCAAGGCGGTCTCGCGCGTTTCGGTCTGCATATGCGATAGTTACCCCCGCGTCAGTTGGGGAAACGACGAGGAGAAAAGCAATGCGAGTGGGACGCAAGTTTGCGATAATTGCCGCCGGATTGATTCTTGCGACGCAGGCGGCCGCGCAAGTCACCTTCTACGAGGGCGAGGAATTCAGGGGCGCGAGTTTCAGGGTCGACTCGACCATCCAGAACTTCGCCCCCATCGGGTTCAACGATCGTGCCTCGTCGGCGATCGTCGAACAGGGGCGGTGGGAAGTGTGCGAGGACGCGGTTTTTCGCGGCCGCTGCACGATCCTGAGTCCCGGAAACTATCCGTCGCTGACCCCCATGGGCTTCAAGGGCCGCATCTCTTCGGCGCGGCCCATCGAGGGGCAAGCGCAATATCCGGTCGCGGCGTCACCGCCGCCTCCGCCAGCGTCCGACTATCGCCGGCGCCCGGACGAGCATCTGTTCGAGGTTCCGGTGCACACTGTTCGCGCGGTGGTCGGTCCGCCGGAGCAGCGCTGCTGGGTCGAGCGCCAGCAGGTGGTCGAGCCCTCGCGGTCTGCGCCCAACGTGCCCGGCGCGATCGTCGGCGCGATTATCGGCGGCGTGCTCGGGCACCAGGTGGGCGGCGGGCGTGGGCAGGACGTCGCGACGGCGGGCGGCGCCGTAGCGGGAGCCGCGATTGGCGCCAATGTCGGACGGGGCCCGGGCGCGGTGTACGGCCAGGACGTCCAGCGCTGCGACGTGGTTCCCGGTTCTGCGCGTACGGAGTACTGGGATGTGATGTATTACTTCGACGGCCTCGAGCACCACATGCAGCTGAGCGCGCCGCCGCCGCCGACGCTCTGGGTAAATCGCAATGGGGAGCCGCGGATGTAAGGCATCCGGCGCAGAAACGGCAACGCCGCCGCACCGCGTAACTTCGCACTTCGGGGTGCGTAATCTCGTGTCGGACACCAGAGCGTTGCGGGGCTCAGTGCCCTTCAGTTACCGCGGCCCGCGCGGCCTTGGGAGATGACACTGCCTTCGACCGCTCCTGGCAGGAAGGTCGTACTTTGACGCTCGAGCACGCGATGGAGCTCGCAATGGAGAATACAGTCGAGCGACCATGACGAATAGGCCCGTCGTGGGCGGATTGTGACGCAGCCTCCGTGGGCCCCGCATGTTGAAGCTTGGCTGCGAGCTGAAACGTCCGCATTCGGCTAACCCAATGTCTGCAAGGGGTCCGGACTGCGACCGCCGACGATCAGGCCGAATACGGGCAACTGCGGTCCTACGCCCGCATCGCCGAAAGCAGTCGGTCAGCGGCGCTATCGACCGAGGACGTGTGAAAACGCGAAGGTTGTCGAAACGGAGGGATTGCCTATATTGAAGAAGGTGATTTCTTCGGAGCAGCGGCATGAAGCGATTTGTCGAAGGCG
>Ga0105106_10001278_pt1 | contig 18053 bp, 16 predicted proteins | sample PPLLaktember2015_5_FD_79109 | JGI IMG/M metagenome (GOLD analysis project Ga0105106, IMG submission 79109) | Freshwater sediment microbial communities from Prairie Pothole Lake near Jamestown, North Dakota, USA - PPLs Lake P8 Core (1) Depth... | ecosystem: Environmental > Aquatic > Freshwater >...
CTCACCATCGGCACCGGCGCCGGGGACGACGTGGTGGACGCGTCGGGCCTCGCGACGCCGAGCCTCATGCTGACTGCGGACGGGGGCGCAGACCACGACGTGCTGATCGGCGGCGACGGCGGCGACTACCTGCTCGGGGGCGACGGCGACGACGTGCTGCTCGGCGGGCCCGGCCTCGACGCCCTGGACGGCGGCGCCGGAGACAACCTCGTGATCCAATGATCGACCCGGGAGGCGAGCCTCGCGAGACCGGGCCCGGACGCCACGCTCACCACGCGCGCAGCTCCGGGAGCACCTCGCCCGCGAACAGGCGCAGGCTCGAAGCCGCGTCCTCGAAGCGCATGCCGCCATAGCGCGAGATCACGAGCGTCTCGAAGCCGCCGAGCAAGCGCTTCCTGGCCTCGAGCTTCTCCAGGATCTGGGCGGGCGTGCCCCACGTCTGGATCGAGACGTACGTGTTCAGCGCAGGCTCCATCCCGACGGCGCGGAAGACGCCCGCCGCGTTCGCATAGAGGTCATAGCCCTTCGTCTTCCCGAAGTGCTCGCTCATCAGCTCGTAGTGGCCCACGATCGAGAGGAAGTAGTTGGCCATGTACTCGCGGGCCAGCGCCTCGGCCCGCTCCGCGGAGGCGTCGCAGAACATCAGGTCGCCGGTGAGCGGCCAGGGCGCCTCGCGGTGCTGGTGCTCGCGGAAGCTCTTGCGGTAGGCGGCGAGCGGGCCGCTCGCGTACAGCTCCCACGGCATCTGCGTGAAGGTCATCAGCGTGGCGCCCAGCTTCGCCGCCTGCTCGACGGACTCGGGCGAGAGGCCCACGCAGTAGAAGCGGTCGCGGAAGCCAGCGAGCGGGCGCGGGCGGATCGGCGTGCGAACCTGGGGGTAATAGCGCCCCGCGCCCTCGATCTCCCCCTGCTCGAGGGCCTCGATGATCATGCGCGAGCCTTCGTCGAAGCGGTCGCGCGCCTCGTTCATGTCGACCTGGAAGTGGCGGTACTCGAGGCGCGAGAGCCCGCGCCCGATGCCGAGGATCGCGCGCCCGCCCGACAGGTGGTCGAGCAGCGCGACCTTCTCGACCACGCGCAGGGGGTGGTTCCACGGCACGATCACCGCGCCGGTGCCGAGGCGGAGCTTCGTGGTGCGGCCCGCGAGCCACGACAGGAGCTGGAGATTGTCCGGGCAGGCCGAGTAGTCCGTGAAGTGATGCTCGGGGGGCCAGTAGCTGTCGAAGCCGAGCGGCTCGGCGAGCTCCGCGATGCGCATCTCGTCGCGCATCATCTCGGCGTCGCTGGCGCGGCCCTGGTAGTTCTGGAAGATGCCGAGGATGCCGACCTTCATGCGGGCCTCCGGGTAACCTCGGGACGGTAACTCACCGGAGCCGGCGCAAGGCGGTCGGGATCGACGCGCGGGTCACCCTCAGCGGCGGTCCCGCCCGAGCCTCCGGCGCACGCATCGTGATAGAGTCCGCGCAGACCCCGAAGGAGAAGCTCCATGCCGGCGCGTCGCCTCGTCCCGGTCTTCGCCGTAATCTCCCGCTCGCTCGCGGCCGGCTGCGCCTACGACTTCGAGTCGCTGGAGCCGGTCGGCCGCTGACGGCGCAAGCGAGCGCCCCCGTGCGCCTCGAGCTGCTCGTCGACGGGCGGGTGCTCGACGACGACCACCCCGGCGTCCGGCGTTTCTGGGTGCCGGTGCTCCGGGCGTGGGCTTCGCGCGGAGGGCGCGGCGCCGTGGCGCACGCAGCGCGCCGCGCGCCCGAGGCGCAGCTCGTCGAAGCGGGCTTCACGCCGGTCGAGCTGCGCGACGGCCCGCGGAGCGCGCTCGGCCTGCTGCGAACGCGCCGCGTGGTGCGCGCGAGCGGCGCGCGGGCTTCGCTCTCCCCGCTCTACCTCACCCTCTCCGGCGCCCGCGTCGACGTGGGGACGATCTACGATCTCACGGGGAGGACCCATGCGCGGACGCCGCTTTCGCGATTCGTCTTCGAGGCTGCCCTCTTCCACACGCGCCGCCACGCGTCGCGCGTCGTGACGATCAGCGAAGCCGCCAAGGCCGCGCTCGAGGCGGCGATCACCGGCCTGCGCGGGCGCGTCGACGTCGTCGCTCCGGTGGCTCCGGCGGAGCCGCGTCCCGACCCGGGCTTGCTGGCGCGCCTCTCGATCGCTCGCCCGTATGCGCTCGCGATCGCGAGCCACCGTCCGCACAAGCGCTTGGCGCCGCTGGCGGATGCCTGGCTCCGCGCCGCGCCCGATCTGCCGCTCGTCGTCGCGGGCCGGGGAACGGAAGCCCTGGCGGCGCCTCCCCTCGTGTACGGACTCGGGTTCGTCGACGACGCATCGCTCGAGGCTCTCCTCGCCGGGGCGGCGTGCCTCGTGTCGGCGAGCGTCGCAGAGGGTGGCGGTCTCCCGGCTCTCGCGGCGCTGGCAGCCGGCGTCCCCGTCGTGGCGACGCGCCTTCCGGCACTGGAGGAGCTGGCGGGGGAATCGGCCGTCTGGGTGGAGCTCGACGACCACGCGGGCCTCGTGGGCGCGGCCGCGCGCGTCGCGCGCCAGGCGGACGACACGCGGCGCCGTGTCGCGGCGGGGCGCGAGCGCGCGCGCGCCTTCTCGGCCGACCGTGCGGCGCGCGAGCTCGCGCGCCTGCTCGACTGATGCCGCCGTGAAGCCCTCGACCCCCTTCCACGGCCCGCTCGACGTCGACGACCTGCGCGCCGATCTCGCCGAGCGCGCCGTGCGCGGCACGGCCGCGACCCTGGGGATCCAGGTGTCGACCGTGCTCGGCGCTCTCGTCGCGACCGCCGTGCTCGCGCGCCTGCTGACGCCGGGCGACTTCGGCCTCGTGGCGATGGCCCTCGTGGTGCTGGGGCTGTTCCAGATCGCCGGGGAGCTCGGCCTTTCGGCTGCGACGGTCCAGGCGCCGGAGATCGACCGCGCGAAGCTCACGAGCCTGTTCTGGCTCCAGGTCTCGCTCGGCGTCGCTCTCGCGCTCGCGCTGGCGGGCTCGGCGCCCCTGGTCGCCCGGCTCTACGGAGAGCCTCGACTGGTCGCGGTCGTGGCTGCCCTGTCGGCGGTGCTGTGGCTGCGGGCCCTCGGCTACCCGCAGATCGCGCTGCTGCGACGTCGGATGCGCTTCGCCGCCTACGCGGTTTCGGAGCTCCTCGGGGTGCTGGCGGGCTTCGCCGCGGGCTGCGCGCTGGCGATCGGAGGCGCCCGTTACTGGGCGCTGGTCGGCCAGCAGCTCGCCGGGGCGGCGGTCGCGACAGGGGCGGCCTGGGCTTTCTCGTCCTTCAGGCCCGAACGGCTCCCGCGCTGGGCGGGCGTGCGCGATCTGGTCGGCTTCGGCGTACGCCTCACCGCAGCGACACTCTTCGCCTCCGCAGCCCGCAGTCTCGATCGGCTGCTGATCGGGAGCCTCGTCGGCGACGTCGCCCTCGGCCTCTACGCCACGCCGCAGCGGCTCCAGGAGCGGGCATCCGATCTGGCGGCCGTCTCGATCGCCCGCGTGGCCCCCGGCGTGCTCAGCCGCTTGCAGTCCGAGCCGGACCGCTATCGCCGCGTCTACCGCCAGGCGCTCCTCTACGGGCTCTCCATCAGCGCTCCCGTGCCCGCCTTCCTCTGCGCCGACGCCGGTCCGCTCGTGGCGACCCTGCTCGGCCCGCAGTGGCTCGACGCCATCCCGATCTTCCGCCTGCTGGCCGTGGCCGGCCTCGCCGCCACGCTGCAGCCGGCGACGCGCTGGGTCTACCTCTCGCGCGGGCGGATGGATCGGCTGCTGCGCTGGACCGCCATCGAGTCGGCCGCGCTCGCAGCGGCCGTCGTGCTGGGCGTTCGCTGGGGCGCGCTCGGCGTCGCGGCGGCCCTGGCCCTGAGCGGCTGGCTGCTTCGCCTGCCGGACGCTCTCTTCTGCTTCCGCGGCGCTCCGGTCGCACTGTCCGACGTGGCGGCCGCTGGCTGGAGGCCGTTCGCCGCCGCCCTGCTCGCCGCTCCTGCACCCCTGGCGCTGAACGCCCTGCGCGGCGCGGCCCCGGGGTCGCCGATCGACCTCGGCGTGGACCTCTTCGCCTTCGGCGCGCTCTACGTCGCCGCGTGGCTCGCGCTGCCGGGCGGCCGAGGAGTCGCCGCGGAGGCGCTGCGGCTCGCCCGCGCGCTCCGGCGACCGGGCGCGCCGCAGGCTGCCGGGTTGCGCCCGTGACCTCTCGGCGACCGCGCACCCTGGTCCTCCACAACGAGATCGCGCCCTATCGGCTCCCCGTGTTCGAAGCGCTCGCGCGCGAGTGCGACCTCACCGTCTACTTCTGCCAGGAGCGCGCTCCGGGGCGCCGCTGGAGCAGCGCGACGGGCTCTTTCTCGTTCCGCCACGCGGTGCTCCCGAGCCGCCTGATGTCGCTCGGGCGCTTCGGCTCTCTCGTCTGGAACCCCGGGCTCGCGCGGCGCCTCCGGGAAGCCGGGCCGTTCGACGTCTACCTGGCGGGGGAGAACCTGCAGAATGCGCTCTCCGTGCGAACGGTGCTCGCCGCGGCGAGGCGCCAGCAGGCGCCCTTCGTCCTCTGGTCCGGGCAGGTCGAGGGGGAGCGCGCGCAGTCGCACCGCGGGAGAGTCGGTCGCTGGCTGGTGGAGGCGCATCGGCAGGCGCTCTACCGCTCGAGCGACGGCTTCCTCGCCTACGGCAGCGCCGCGCGCGAGTTCCTGCTGCGCCGCGGCGTCCCGCGCGAGCGCATCTCGTGCGGCGCCCAGGTGGTGCCTTCCGACCCGCCGCTGCCCGTCCAGCCGACGAAGGAGGCTCTCGGCTACGGCCGGAAGCTCGTGGTGCTCTCTCTCGGCTACCTGACCCCGCGCAAGGGCCTCGACTCCCTGATCCAGGCGTTCCGCGAGGTCGCCCACCCGGACGCGCTGCTGGTGATCGCCGGGGCCGGCGAATCGCTGGCGTCGCTTCGTGCGCTGGCCGGGGGCTCGGAAGCGATCGTCTTCCCCGGCTACCTCGAGGGCCCGGCGAAGGCCATGCATTTCGCGCTGGCGGACGTCTTCGTGCTTCCGACCTTGCACGATCCGTGGGGTCTGGTGGTGAACGAGGCGATGGCCTACGGGCTCCCGGTGGTGGTGAGCGAGCGCGCGGGCTGCGCCCGGGACCTCGTCCGCGACAACGGAATCGTGGTGCCGGCCGGCGACGTCTCGTCCCTTCGCGAGGCCCTGCGGCGGCTGCTCGGCGAGCCGGCGCTGCGGCGCGCGATGGGCGAGCGCTCGCGCGCGATCATCCGCGCCTACGACGTGCCGCGGGCGAGGGACGACATCCTGCGCGCCCTCCGGCGCGCCCGGGTCGGCGTCCCGTGAGGGTGCTGATCGTGACGCCGCTCTTTCCTCCCGCCGTCGGAGGCGCGGCGACGTACTTCGTCGATCTGGTGGAGCGACTGGCCGGGAGCCATGCGATCACCGTGCTGACGGAGCGGACTCCGGGAGCGCCCCGGGAGAGCGAGCTCGGAGCCGTGCGCGTGCTGCGGCGGCTGCCTCGTCACGCGGGCGCGGGGCCCGCGCTCGCCGCGCGCGCGGGCGGCTACGCGCGCTCCCAGCTCTGGCTCGCGCTCCGGCTCGGCTCGCTCGTCCGTCGTCACGGCATCGAGCTGATCCACTTCCACGCCCGCCTCGGAGGCCGCGCCTTCCATGCGGCGCTGCGGCGCTCGGGCGTCCCGATCGTGGCCGACCTGCGCGATCGCCTGCGCGATCCGGCGCCGCTCGCCCGCGTGGCCGATCGCGTGATCTGCTGCGGGGAGGCCGTGCGGGACTTCGCCCTCGCGGCGGGGATCGACGCAGCGCGGCTCGTCCCCGTCGCGAATCCGCTCCCGCCCGTCGTGCGGCCGGCGCCGGAGGAGGCCGACGCCGTGTGCCAGCGGTACGGCCTCGGCGAGGAGCCCTACGTGCTCTTCGTGGGCGACGTGCGCGCAAGCAAGGGGGTCTACGCGCTGCTCGACGCGTTCCGCTGCTGGCGCGGCGGAGCGCCTCCGGCCCGGCTCGTCGTCGTCGGCCGAAAGCTCGAAGGCGCACGCCTCGCCGCGCGGCTCCGCGAGGCCGCAGGCGTCCGCGCCCTGGGAGCGCTCCCGCGCGCGGAGGTGCTGGCGCTCATGAGCCGGGCCCGCATCGTGGCGCTGCCTTCGTTCTCCGAGGGGCTTCCGACCGTGATCCTCGAGGCGCTCGCGCTCGGCGTCCCCGTGATCGCGCCGCCCGGAGTGCCCGAGTTCGAGCGCGATCTCGCCGCCTTCGTGGTGCCGCGCGTGGAGCCTCGGGCGATCGCCGAGCGCCTCGAGACCCTCTGGTCGTCGCCTCCGCGCGCCCGCTATCCGCTGGCGCGCCACGACCCGGCGCGTGCGGCGGAAGCCGTGGAGCGCGTGTACCGCGAGCTCGTCGCGCGGGACGCCGCGCCGTGAGCGACGTGGTGCACGTCTACAAGGACCTCCCGCCCGTGTACGGAGGGATCGAGCAGCACGTGGCGCTGCTCGGCCGCCTGCTCGCCGAGCGGGGCCTTACGGTCGAGGCTCTCTGCACGCGTCGGTCGGGCTCTGCGAGCGAGGAGGTCCGCGGGGGCGTCCGGATCCGCCGCTGCGCGGCGCCCCTCGAGCTCGCCTCGACGCCGCTCCCTCCTGCCCTCCCCTGGGCGCTCCGCCGGAGCGGCGCGCGCATCGTCCACCTCCACCTTCCGTGGCCGCCCGGCGAGGCGGCCTGGCTGCTCGGGGGTCGGGGCCGACCGCTGCTGGTCACGCTCCACTGCGAGGTCCTCCGCTACCCGCGGCTGGCGAGCCTCCTCGCTCCGCTCGAGCGTCGCGTGCTCGGGGCCGCGCAGCGCATCGTCGTCTCGAGCCCCGCCGTGGCCGAGCTTCCTTTGCTGGCCGCGCACCGCGACCGGGTGCGCGTCGTCCCCCACGGCGTCGATCTCGAGCGCTTCCGGCCGGGCGTGCCTCCGGACCCGCTTCCGACGATCCCTCGTCCGCGCATCCTCTACGTGGGACGGCTGCGCCACTACAAGGGCCTAGAGGTGCTGGCGGAGGCCCTGGCGCGGCTCCCGGCCGCGCAGCTCGTCGTGGTCGGCGACGGTCCCGCGCGTCCGGTCCTCGAAGGGGCTCTGCGACGTCACGGCTGTGCGAACCGCGCTCACCTGCTCGGCGCGATCGGCGACGATCGCCTTCCGGCGCTGCTCCAGAGCGCCGACGCCGCCGTGCTCGCCTCGACCTCGCGCGCCGAAGCCTTCGGCCTGTCGCTCGCCGAGGCGCAGGCCTGCGGCGTTCCCGCCGTGACGACCGCGCTCGGGACGGGAACCGCGCTCACGGTGTCCGACGGCGCCTCCGGACGCGTCGTGCCTCCGGGCGACGCCGCGGCGCTCGCCGAGGGGCTCGCCTGGTGCCTCGACCCCGCCGAGCGCGCGGGCCGCCGCGCCGCGGCCCGCGCTCACGCCGAAGCGTCCCTCTGCGGGCGGCGCATGGCGGCGGCGATCCACGCCCTCTACGACGAGATCGCCCCGCTTGCCGATCGGCCGGGGCGCTGAGGATGGCGGCCCTCGTCTCCGTCGTCCTGCCCACCCGCGACCGCGCCGGCCTCTTGCCCGAGGCCGTGGCGAGCGTGCTCGCACAGAGCCGCGCCGATCTCGAGCTGATCGTCGTGGACGACGGATCCACCGACGACACGGCCCGCGTGGTGGCGGCGTTCGCCGACCCGCGCGTGCGCTACCTCCGCCAGGACCCGCGCGGCATCGGCGCCGCGATGAACGCCGGGATCGCTGCGGCTCGCGGCGAGCTCGTGGCGCGCATCGACTCCGACGACCGCTGGCTGCCCGCTCTGCTCGCCAAGCAGGCTGCCGTGCTCGAGACGCGGTCCGAGGTCGACCTCGTCTACGCCAAGGCCCGCGCCATGGACGCGGAAGGCAGGCCCCTGGCGCGAACCCTCGGCGCGCCCGAGCGCTGGCGGGGCCGGACGCTCGAGAGCCTGCTCTACGGAGACTTCGGCTGCGCCATCGCCACGCTGGTGCGTCGCCGTTGCTACGAGGGCGTCGGGGGCTACGACCCCGATCTCCGCACCAACGAGGACTGGGACCTCTGGATCCGCCTGGCGCGGGCCGGCTGTCGCTTCCACTTCCTCGACGAGGTGCTGGCGGAGTTCCGCTGCCACCCGGGTCGCTCGACGACCTCCGCGCTCTCCGCCGACGTCCTGGAGAGCCGCCTGCGCCCGCTCGACAAGGTCTTCGCGGATCCGTGGCTGCCCGCCGGGATCCGCGCCCTCCGCCCGCTGGCCTATCGCAACGCGCACGTCGATCTGGGCGTGCGCTGCCTCGGCGCAGCCAGGCCCCGCGAGGCGCGTCTGCACTTCGGCCGGGCGCTGGCCGCGGGCGAGGCGAGGCTCCCGACGCTGCTGCGGATCGCCTGGCAGATCCTGCTCCACCGCAGCCTCAGCCGACGACGCTGGGCCGTCCGGGCGGTGGAGGCCGCCGTGCGCCTGCGCGGCTGACGGCCCTACGGGCAGGTCGCAAAGGGGTCCGTGTCGATCACGAGACCGTCGGCCACGTTCATCAGCGCAATCGCGCGGCAGAAGGCGCGATCGGCGGCCAGGCCGGGTACGGCGCCGATCGAGACCCCCGCCCCCAGACCGGGGAAGAGCGCCGAGCCGTCGCTGATGCCGCGGCAGCTCCTCTCCCAGCGGGAGAAGAGCTTGATGTGCTTCTTCTGCACGCCCCGCACCTGGAGGTAGTCGCTGGCTCCGCCGCCCTGGATCGCGGCCGAGAGCTCCACCACCGTGCCGGCCCCGGCTTCGAGGGCCTCCTCTTTGCGCTGGTTCATCTCGGCGAAGACGGAGAGGAGGAAGGCGGCGCCGTCCTGGAGGAGCGTCCTCTGGCACTTGATGCCGCCCTTGTCGGTCGAGATCGCGCCGTCGATCGGTGTGCCGAGGAGGTCCGCGTAGAGGGCGAACGTCTCGCCGCGGGCCGCGCCGACCTGGGTCTGGAGCCCCGCGAAGCCGAAGTCGGGCGCCTGCTCGGGCGCGCTGCAGCGCTTGCTCTCGGTCTTCGCCGCCTTGTCCGCGACCTTTCCGACCTTGCCCTTCGGATCCGCGACGGCGCAGTCGTGGCCGCTCTGCACTTTCCCCTTGGTGGCGTCGTCGAAGCACTTCTGCGTCAGCTTGCCCTGGGCCTTGGCGATCGCCGCCGCGCCCTTGTTCATGTTCACGATGCAGTCCTGCTGATCCGGGGTCTGCGGGTCCGGAGGGAGCTGCGCGCCGAGAGGGAGCACGGTCACCCCGGAGGCGAGGCTCGTGAGCTCGAAGGTCAGTCCATCCCGGAAGTCGGAGGTGGCGCTGAGGTTCGTCCCGCCCCCGGGAAGGAAGATCTGGGTGCTCGCGTTCACCTCGATCTCCAGCGGATTCGCCACGATCTGCGTGAAGCTGATGGACGTCGTGCCACCGACCGAGAAGCGACCGCCGCCGAGGGGCGAGATCGTCCAGAGGCCCGGGTTCTCGAGCGGCGTGACGCCGAGGGGCTCGGCGACGAACGACTCGGAGAGGAGCGTCTCCACGTCGTTGGAGAGGATGAGATCGAGGGCGGCCGTCCCGTCCGGCACCTCGACGGTCCAGCTGATCGCGATGTCGGCTTGCACCGGTACGGTGGACGCCGCAGCGCCGAGGATCTCGTAGGCCTGGAGTCCGTTCGTGCTCGCGTTGAGCGTGCAATCGCCCGCCGTCGTCGCCGTCGGCGCCACGATCCGCGTGCGCCCGCCGAGCCTCGTCGTCTGGGTGATGGCGCGCGACCAGCTCGCCGAGGCGTCGGCGAAGTTCCCCGCGCCCGCCGGAAAGTCGTAGAGGATCGTCGCCGTCGCGGTGGAACCCGAGTCGGAGGCGCCGTCGAAGTTGTCCTCGCAGTCGTACTGCACGCCCACCGAGCCGGTCGTGGGGTCCGTGCCTCCGGCGGACGCGGGATCTCCCGAGATGGCGCCCAGGAGCGCGGCGAGACCGGCCGGCACGAGCAAGCGGAACATCGGCAACCTCCGAGACGCACGCGGCCGGGGCTGCCCGAGGGCAGCGGCTCCATTCAACCAGAGCCGAAGGGCGTCCGGCAAGCAGTTTGTGGCGAGATGGCGCGGGAACGTCACGGCAGGCCGCGGGTCCCGGCTGCCACCGCGAGCCCCCCGAGCAGGCACGCCAGCCCCGCAAGCAGGACGGACGCCTCCGCGGGCCCGAGCACCGGCAGGACCAGCGCGGCGACGCCGCAGGCTGCAGCGCTCGCCCAGAGCGTGGCGACGGCCGCGGTCGGGCGCAGGCCACGTCGCACCAGGCGGTGGCTCAGGTGGCGGCGGTCGGCGAGCCAGGGCGGCCGGCCGCTCCGCAGGCGAAGCCAGACGACGAGCACCAGATCGAGCGCCGGCACCGCCAGTACCACCAGGGGCGCCGTCACGGCGAGCTTCGGGGTGTCTGCGCCAGGCGTGTAGACGCCGAGCACCGAGAGCCCGGCCAGGCCGAAGCCGATCGCCATCGATCCCGCATCGCCGAGGAAGACCCGCGCGCGGGGCCAGTTGTGCGGCAGGAAGCCCAGGCACGCGCCGGCGAGGGCCGCCGCCGCGATGGCGACGGCCGACTCGCCGGTCCGCAGGTTGACGGCTGCCAGCGCTGCGGCACCGATCGCGCCGAGGCCCGCACAGAGACCGTCCATGTTGTCGAGGAAGTTCAGCGCATTCGTGATCGCCACGACCCAGAGCACAGTGAGCAGCGCCGCAGCGGGTAGCGGCCAGTCGAGAAAGAGCTGGAGACGAACCCCGAGCAGCGCCAGGAGTGCGCCGGCGACGGCCGCGGCGCCCAGCTGCGAGGCGAGCTTGCTGCGAGGTGCCAGCCCGCGCACGTCGTCGAGCAGACCGGCCGCCACCATCAGTGCGGCGCCGGCGCCGAGGGCCGAGAGCCCCGCCATCTCGCGCGCCGCGAAGCCGGCCGCTCCCCACCCGACGCCGGCCACCGCGCCGGCGGCCACCCCGAGGCCCCCGAGGAGCGGCGTGGGCGCAGCGTGAGCCTTATAGCCGCCCGGACGATCGAGCGCGCCGAGGCGCCGCGCGAGCCATGCCGAGGCCGCGGTCGCCACCAGGGACACGCCGGCCGCAACGCCTCCCGTCTGCAGCAGGTCGCCGGCCGTCGCCGCGGTCACCGGGCCTTCGCAGCCGTGCCCGCGGACGCGCCCTCGGCGCTCGCGCCGCGCACGCGAGCGAGGGCGCGCTGCGCCGGCTCTGATCCGGGGTCGATCGTCAGCGCGCGCTCGGCCGCTTCCGCGGCCTCCCGCGGACGCTCGAGCGCGAGGAGCACCGTCGCCAGGTTTGCCCAGCCCGCGGCCTCGCCGGCGCGGTCGCCGCGCCAGTCGCCCGCCGCGGCGCTTCGCAGCGCCGCCTCCGCCGCAGCGAAGTCGCGCCGCTCCATGGCGGCGGCGGCCACCAACGCCCACGCCGCCGCGTGCCGCGGATGGCTGCTCAGCGAGCGCTTCGCCAGGCGCTCCGCTTGCGCCGGGTCGCCGAAGAAGAGCTCGGCCTTGGCGGCGTCCTCGAGCACGCGGGCGTGGAGCGGCGCGAGCGACAGCGCCCGAGCGAAGGCCGCGCGAGCGGCTTCGCGGGTGGCCTCTGCCGGCTCGACGCGGGCGAGGTCCGCCAGCGCGCGCCCGAGGTTCGCGTAGTTCAGCGGGCTCGCCGGGACGAGGTCGCGGGCGCGGGCGTGGGCGCTGGCCGAGGACTCGAGATGCGCGCGCCGAGTCTCCTTGCCGACGCCCGCCTCGAAGGCGGCGCGATGGTGCGCGACGCCGACCTGTCGCCAGAAGGCCTCGCGCCCGGGCTCGCGGCGCGCGGCCTCGGCGAGGTAGGGAAGAGCCGCACTCGGGCTCGTCTCCTCGAGCAGCACCAGGCCGCGCCGCTCGAGGGCGTCGGCCCAGAAGGGGTCGACGACCGAGAGCTTCAGCGTGAAGGCGGCGCATGTGGCGACACCGGCGCCCGCGAGCGCCGCTCGCCGCGTCGAGGCCTCGGACGGAGAGCGCCGTTCGCCCGTCGCACGGCGCGGATGCGTGGCTCCCGCCGCCGACTCCACGCGCCAGGCGGCGAGCGCGACGGCGAGGAGCGGCAGCGCCAGCGCGGCTGCCCCGAGCCAGGCGAGGCCCCCGCCGCCCACGGCGAGCCCGTTCAGCAGGAGGAGGCTCGCGGCGAGGGCGGCGCACGCGGCGAGCGTGGCGCCGAGCGACCGAGCCGACGCCCCCTCCTCGTTTCCCGCCCCCACGCGCGAGGCGCTCGAGACGACGCCCAGCCAGGTGGCGCCCAGGGCGCCGAGCGCCGTGACCGTAAAGCTGAAGAGGCCCTGCACCGCGAGGGCCGCCAGCCCGGCGAGCGGTGCCGCGAGCGCAGCGCGCGTCTCGGCGCCGCTGCCGCGGAAGGCCCGGCTGCCGGCCGCGACGAGCGCGGCGGCCACCAGGGCGAGCGCCGCCAGGCCGACACTTCCCTGCGTCGCTGCCACCTGCACGACCTCGTTGTGCGCATGGCCGGGCGAGCTGTCCGGACCGTGCTCGAAGGCGCGAGCGCCCTGGTGTCGCTGGTAGGCGAGCTGGAAGCTGTCGAGGCCGCTTCCCAGCCAGGGCCGCGCGGCGAAGGCGACGGTCGCCACGCGCCAGAACTCGAGCCGCGGCTCGCTCGCCGGCTCGAGCACGGCAGCGGCCCGCTGCCCGGCCGCGCTGGCGAAACGTGAGCCGAGCGGCGTGGCGCCGAGCCCCGCGAACACGAGGACCAGACAGGCCGCCGCCGCAGCGAGCGCCGCGGCGGCGCGGCGTTCGCCCGCGCGCCACCAGAGCAAGGCGAGCGTCCCGAGGCCGGCGAGCGCCGCCGCCCAGGCGCCGCGGGAGAGGCTCGCCGCGATCGCGGCGACGCCCGCGGCGGCGAGCGACACCAGGAAGAGGCCGACGCCGCGCCGCCCGGCCCGCAGCGCGCGCGCCGCCAGCCAGGCGACCACCGGGAGCGACGCGGCCAGGAACGCACCCAGGAAGATGGGATTGCCGAGCGTGCCGCCCGGACGCAGCAGATCGCCGGCGCGATGCACGGTCGTCCAGCCGACGGGATCCATCCCCGCGAGCTGCAGGCCGGTGTAGGCGGTCGCGCCGGCGTAGCCGACCGCGCACGCCCAGCCGAGCGCGGCGAGGGCGTTCCGCGACGAAGCGGCGGCGCGCGTGGCGAGGAACAGCACGAGCCCGAGCGCGAGGGTGGTCAGGCCCGCCCGCCGCGCCTCGGAGCCGTAGAAGGAAACCCGCGGGCTCACGCTCCAGATCGTCGAGAGCGCTGCGGAAACCAGGAAGGCGCCGAGCGCGAGCGCCAGCGGATCGCGCCCCAGCGTCGCCACCTGCCCCCGCAGCGCGGCCACGCTGCCCCGTGCCGCGGTCAGCGTCTCGTACGCCCAGGCCGCGAGGAGCAGCACGCAGGCCGTCCGCATCAGCAGCAGCTTCGGGAACTCGAAGGCCTCGACCGAGAACACCGACAAGACGAGAGGCGAGAGCGAGAGGTGGGCCACCAGGACGAGGAGGCGGTGCGAGGGCGCAGCCATGGGCGCAGCCAACGCTATCCCATTTCGGGTAGCATGCCGGAGGAGCATCCGACCTTGCGGACCCTCGTCACCGGCGGCGCAGGCTTCATCGGTTCCCACCTCGCGGAGCGGCTGGTCGCCGAGGGCGACGAGGTGCTGGTCCTCGACGACCTCTCCACCGGCTCGCTCGAGAATCTGGGGGGGCTGCTCCGGGAGCCGCACTTCCGCTTCCGCGCCGGCTCGGTGACCGACGAGCGCGCGGTGGCCGAGCTGATGGCCGAGACCGACCGGGTCTTCCACCTCGCCGCCGCCGTCGGCGTGCGCCTCGTCGCGCTGGATCCCGCCCGCGCGCTCGAGACGAACGTGAGGGGAACGGAGATCGTCGCCCGCCAGGCCGCGGCGGCGGGGGCGCCGATGCTCCTGGCGTCGAGCTCCGAGGTCTACGGAAAGGGCGCCAAGCTCCCACTCGCCGAAGACGACGACCTCGTGCTCGGCCCGACCACCAGCGTCCGCTGGAGCTACGGCTGCTCCAAGGCCGCCGCCGAGCACTCGACGCTCGCGCGCGCGAGAGAGATCCCCGCCGTGGTCGCGCGTCTCTTCAACACCGTCGGCCCTCGCCAGACGGGGCGCTACGGGATGGTGCTGCCGCGCTTCGTCGAAGCGGGTCTGCGGGGCGAGCCCATCACGGTGTACGGGAGCGGCGCGCAGCGGCGCTGCTTCGCGGACGTGCGCGAGGTGGTGGACTGCCTCGTCCGGCTGGCGGACGCGCCGGCCGCGCGCGGCGGCGTCTTCAACGTGGGCACCGACCACGAGATCCCGATCCGCTCCCTCGCCGAGCTCGTGCGCGAGCGCACCGGGGCACGCTCGGAGGTCGTGTCGGTCGACTACCAGGCGGTCTACGGCGCGGGCTTCGAGGACGTCGAGCGTCGGATCCCGCACCTGCGGCGCCTCGCAGCAGCGATCGGACGCCGGCCGCAGCGTTCGATCGAGGCGATCGTGGACGACGTCGTCGAGCACGCGCGCGCCCGCGGATAGTCCGCTCACCCCCGCAACGAGGTGTTGCCCGACCCGCCGAGGCGTTGCGGCGGCGGTGCGCCCGGCGCTGCGGCGGCCATCCCGCGAGCGGGCCGTCGGCGCGCTCCAGCTCGCACCGGCGGCGGTGGGCGCGAACCAGCTCGCGCCCAACTCGGTGAACGACTTTCACATCGCGACCGACGGCGTCGGCGCCGCCGAGATCGCCGCGGGGGCGGTGGGAGCCGCGGAGCTCGCCGACGGCGCGGTCGGCATGGCCGAGCTCGAGACGCCCGCGGACAATGCGGGGAGCGGCGTGCAATCCCTCACCCTGGAAGCGGGGGAGAACTTCCTGTACGGCAACGCGGCGACCTTCACACCCAGCGCCAACGGCCGCTGCCTCGTCGTGACCACCGCCGGCGTCACGACCGTCGACGGCATCAACGACGACGACGCCCATCTCCGCACGGCGCGAGAGGAGGACGGCCAGTCGTCCCACGACGGCCTCGAGGGCCCCTTCTTTCCTCGCATCCCGGACGGCAGCCGCGGCACGCTCACGGTGAGCGCGATCTGGGACGTGACCGCCGGGCAGCCGACCCGCTTCGGGTGCAGCGTCTTCGTGCGCGAGACGGACTTCGAGGGCGACACGCTGCGTTGCCGCACCAGCTACTTCTGCCAGTGAGGATTGTCGCTTGATGTCCGGACGCGCCGATGTCCTAGAGTCTCGAGAGCCCGCCCGAGGTTCCTCCATGCGCACCGGCGTCGTCTTCCCGCAGACCGAGATCGGCCCCGACGTCGGAGCGGTCCGCGCCTACGGCCAGGGCGTGGAGGCGCTCGGCTTCGCCCACGTGCTCGCGTACGACCACGTCGTCGGCGCGGATCCGGCGGCGCATCCGGGCTGGAGCGGCCCCTACGACCTGAGCAGCAGCTTCCACGAGCCGTTGGTCCTCTTCGGCTTCCTCGCCGGCGTGACCTCGCTCGAGCTCGTCACGGGCATCATCATCCTCCCCCAGCGCCAGACCGTGCTGGTCGCCAAGCAGGCCGCCGAGGTGGACCTGCTGACGCGCGGGCGCTTCCGGCTCGGCGTCGGCCTCGGCTGGAACGCGGTCGAGTACGAGGCGCTCGGCAAGCGCTTCGACGACCGAGGCCGGCGCATGGGCGAGCAGATCGAGCTGATGCGCCGGCTCTGGACCGAGCGCGTGGTCACGCACGCCGGCGCGCACGAGCGGGTGACGGGCGCGGGCCTGGCGCCGCTCCCGCTGCAGCGCCCGATCCCGATCTGGTTCGGCGCCATGTCGCCTCCGGCGTACCGGCGCGCCGGGCGCCTCGGCGACGGCTGGTTCCCGCAGGTCGGCCCGGGTCCGAAGCTCGACGAGGCGCGCGCCGTCGTGGAGGAGGCCGCGCGCCAGGCGGGGCGCGACCCGAAGGCGCTCGGCATGGAAGGACGCGTCAGCCTCGCCGCGGGCGGGCCGGAGAAGCTGGCGGAGCAGGCGCAGCGCTGGCGCGCGGCGGGCGCCACGCACCTCTCGGTCAACACGATGGGAGCGGGGCTCGCGGGCGCGGACGCGCACCTTCGCGCGCTCGAGGGCGTCGCCCGGGCGCTCGGCCTCGGCTAGCGCGCCTGCGGCGAGTCGCGCCGCGGGCTACTCCGTCCGGGCGGCGCGCCGCGCTCCTGCGCAGGTCGCGAGCGCGGCCGCACCCGCAGCGAGCAGCAGCGCCGCCGAGGGCTCCGGGACCGACGTGTAGTCGTACCCGCTCGTGCTCTCGAAGGCGGCGTTGCCCGACTCGACGTCCAGATGGAGGCGGGCGGAGTTGCCGAGGTCGGCGAGTCCAGACTCGAGCTGGGGCTGGTCGCTGCTCGCGCCCGCGAAGGCGTAGAGCCCCATCCAGATCGCGAGGTCGTCGCCCACCGCGAAGCCCGTGAGGTCGATCTCCTCGAGGACGCTCGGCAGCAGGATGTTCGTGACGAGCGCCCGCTGGTGGACGATCGACCCGGCCCGGTAGACGAACACGTCGACGTCGCCGCCCGCGCCGTTGCCCAGGAAGGCCCCCGATACCTCGATCGTGAGCCGCAGGTCGACCGGGGCGCCCGGGCTCGCCCCGCCGAGGGGAGCCAGGGTGCCTCGCTCGAGGAACGTCGCGTTCGAGCCGCCGAACGAGTAGGCGGCGCCCGGATCGCCCATCGAGCTCGCCTCGGCCCGCGCGCGCAGGAGGCCCGGCGCGGCCGTGGCGTCCGCCGAGGCGGACGCGGCGAAGACGCCCCCCGACGATCCCGACTGGGCGGCCGAGAACGGCACCGCGCCGGCCCCGTCCGGAATCGTGACGACCGGCTCCCAGCCCGTCGCGCCCGAGGTGCCGGCGTCGGCGCAAAGCCACGTGCCGCTCGCCCAGGCGGCGTTGAAGCCGATCGTCCCGGGGCCATGGTTCAAGCCGCAGTAGTTCGCGTCCGCGCCGGCCGGCAGGCTCGCGGCGGCGAGCCCGGCGAGGGCCCCCGCCGCTCGGAGGCCCAGTGCGAGGAGCCTGTTGCGAGCCACGCGCGCAGGGTAGCGGGCTCTGCCCCTGCCCGGGCGCCCAGGCTCCGACGCCCGAGCCGACGCGGCAACCCCTCGAGGGTCCGTCACGAGGCGGCGCCGCTCACCACGTCCCAGGTACCACTGGTGACGTCGCCTGCGGAGCTCGTGAACGTCCACGTCACCACCTTGAAGACGAGGGACAGCTCCTCCGTCACCACGCCATCGATCGCGCCCTGGCTCACGCGCGTGACGAAGAGGTCCTGCAGCTCGTAGACCATCGTCGAGGCGCCCTTGCCCTTGCCGAAGGTCACGGTGAAGACCGCGGACGGGAAGGCCGTCCCCACGGCGATGTTCAGCAGCGACGCAATCGAGCTCGGATCGATCTGCTTCGTGAAGCGGATCGCATCGGGATTCGGTTTCCCGACCGAAGCGCCGCCGCCCGAGGTGAAGGTCGAAGGGGCCGTCACCTCCCACGAGTACGCGGTGACGTCCGAAGTGACGCCTCCGAGCGCGAGCTGCCCGACGACCACCGGCTTCGCCTTGGCCGCGGCGGCGTTCGCGCCGCTAGCGGCCGTGATCGCGATCGCGGCGGCGACGACGCTCGTCACGGCGCGTGCGACTCGGAGAGCTCCCAGGCGACCCACGATCCCTCGCTTCATATGGCCTCCTCTTTCGCCGGCGAATCCCGGCGCAGCGTTTTCGCAGCAAGTGCAGCAGGGACGTCCCGCGCAGACGCTACCCGCCCACTCCCGGCGCGGGCAACGCGGCAGGACACCAGCGGTCGACCGCCCCACGGGACCGGCGCCCGAGAGAGACCCGTAGCGGGCCTTCGGACGGGCGGCCGGGCGCAGGAGTCAGCGCTCCCCCGAGCCGCCGGCTTCTGACCGCGCCCCATCCCAGAGCGACCGAAGCCCCAGCTTGCGCAGGATCAGATCGGCCTTCCAGCCCGAGTCGAGCAGCACGACGTTGAACTGGCCCCGCCGCTCGAAGTCC
>Ga0105106_10001279_pt1 | contig 18041 bp, 15 predicted proteins | sample PPLLaktember2015_5_FD_79109 | JGI IMG/M metagenome (GOLD analysis project Ga0105106, IMG submission 79109) | Freshwater sediment microbial communities from Prairie Pothole Lake near Jamestown, North Dakota, USA - PPLs Lake P8 Core (1) Depth... | ecosystem: Environmental > Aquatic > Freshwater >...
AAAAAAGCGCAGGAGCCTCCCCCGTGAGGGAGTGTGGTATTCTCGATCGCAGCTCCATCTGACTTCATGCACATACCTCATACATGGAATGCTTGGATGGCAACAAAACGCAGGAGAAAGCTATTCATCTGTCACCCGTCATCAACATCAAAGGATCAAGGGTTGACACTAACCAGAGGATCCTCCGGTCTCAGTTAATAAAAGTCCCGGATCGGGTCCCTTTTCGAATTTGGAATTCCAGCCTTTAGGACGTGGCATATGTATGCTTGGCGCAGAACGGAGGAGGCGCTGTATGGTAATGAATCGGAACCTAATTATTTCTTGCGCTCTGTTGGAATTAATGCCATAGGAGTAAGAAAAGTCATTAGTCTCACCATTCTGGGCATTCACAGGAGGAGTCGAGGATGAAGGGCATGTCGAATCCGTTGCGCGTAATGGCCATAGCTGGCTGCCTGATGTTGAGCGTGCAGGTTTCATGTTGGGTTGCATTGTTCGCGTATGCCGCGAACCAGGATGCCCCGGCATCCAGTGCGGAGGCTGCCACCCCGGCTGAGGAGCCAGCCAAAGTTGAGGAGATGGCGGCTCCGCAGGTTCCAGCACCGATGGGCAGTGCGCGCAGTTCTGCTCCCAGTGACACTGCCATCCAGGTTCAGAAGGAGTTGCTCCAGCCGCAGTTTGCCTATAATCCCAAGGCTCTCCTCGATCCTTTCAAGCCCTTCATTGCGCCTGCGGCGGAGGCACCGCCTGCAGCCCCAACCGCCGGCGATGAAGATCTCGAGGCGCCACCCCCGGAACCCCAGCGTCCGTTGACTCCGCTCCAGAGGATGAGAGTCAGCGAAATCGAAGCAGGCCTCAAGGCGATCATGTGGGGTCCGTTGGGCCGCAGGGCAGTCATCGAAGATGCCTCGGGGAAAGGTTACATCGTCAGTGTCGGCACACCTGTTGGTGAGCGCAACGGAGTCGTCTCGGAGATCTTCAACGACCATCTCGTGATTCAGCAGGAATTTTGGGACAAGAGAGAGAAACGTATGGTCCCTCAGAATATATTGGTCAAACTCAAGAAGACGGTGAAATGAGGATGCCAGCTTCCATCGGCACGGCAATCCAGATCAAAGAAGACCGAACGCATCCACGGCGACGTGAAGCGGGGCGTCTGAGGGGCGCCTGAAGCGCCAATGGCGGCTACGTATTCTCACCTTTTCGGAAACCCGCTCCCCCAATGCTGTTGCGCTCGGGGTTTCGGACAGGTTCTTGGGCGGGCATAAAGCCCGCGGCTACGACATGTGGCAACGATCTTCTCTCGGAGAGGGCTTCACGCCCGCCCCGAGCTCGGGACTTAACTCAACAACATTACCCGCGGCCGCGCTCGCCCCTCGTCGAGCAGAGCCCCTTTCCTCCTGACTCAGTTCTTCTGTGTTTTGAACAGGCTGATGGCCAGCAGGCAGGCCCCGATGGTGATGGCGCTGTCCGCGACGTTGAAGGCGGGCCAGTGGTAAGGCCCGATGTAGAAGTCCAGGAAATCGATGACTTCGCCGAGCCTCAGTCTGTCCACAAGGTTCCCGATGGCCCCTCCGCAGATCAGCGCATAAGCCCACCGCGTCCAGGTATCCTCTGGCTTCAGTTTGATGTAAGCATAGCAGATTACTCCCACGACCAACAGAGCGAGCCCCGCAAAGAGAATCCTTCTCAGAGCCGTCGGCTCGCCGGCAAAGATGCTGAACGCCGCACCCGTATTGCGGGCATGAACCAGGTTGAAGAGCCCCGGAATGATTGGCTTGACACTGTAAACTGGAAGGAGTCGATCCACCAGGAGCTTGGTGAGCTGATCCAATAAAACAGCCGCTCCGACCACCCCGAGCAGAAATTTCATGATCCCGACACCTCTGGCAAATTTTGTTCGATCGGCTGCCTCAAACCAGGACGCTGTGGCAGCGGTGGCAGATCTTGGGATGATCCTCAAAGCGACCCACCGTCTCGGTCCGGACCCAGCAGCGGTCGCATTTATCGCCGAGTGCGGGCCCCACTTCCAGGAGCAGCCTCCCCATCTCCACGCCTTCCGAGGGGTTCTTCAGCTGGGTTCCTTCCACAAACCTGACCTTGGAGACAATGAAAGCCGTTCGGAGGAGCTCCTCCTGACCGGCAAGCCTCCCGGCGACCTCCGGGGGAAGCGCCAGCTTCACCTCGGCATCCAGTGCATGACCGATGATCTTGGCCTGCCTCGCGACTTCGAGAGCTCGAGCCACCTCCCCTTTGAGCGTCAGGATTTCAGTCCACCGTTCGTTGAGGGCACTATCCCGCAAGGTTTCGTCGACGTCGGGGAAGCACTGGGAATGCACCGATTCTCCATCGCGATGAGGCAGGTACCCCCACGCCTCCTCTGCGGTGAAAGACAGAATGGGAGCCATCAGCTTGAGGAGTGTCGTCAGAATCTGACAAACAGCCGTCTGGGCAGAGCGCCGCATGAGGCCATCCCGCGCCGATGTGTACAAGCGGTCTTTCAGGATATCGAGGTAGAAGGCGCTCAGATCCACCACGCAATAATTGTGGAGCGCATGATAGACACGATGGAATTCGAACCTTTCGTAGGCCGTCCGGATCTTTTGAATGAGATCCTGAAGCTGGAGCAAGGCGAAGCGATCCAGTTCCAGCATCTCATTGTAGGCCACCGAGTCACTGCCGGGATCAAAGTCGCTGAGGTTGCCCATAAGGAACCGACACGTGTTGCGGATTCGACGGTAAGCTTCGGTGAGACGCTTCAGGATGTCCGGGGAGATGCGGATGTCGTCCCGGTAATCTTCGGCCGAGACCCACAGTCTCAGGATTTCAGCACCATACTGCTTGATGATCTCCTCGGGGGCAATGACATTTCCAAGGGATTTGGACATCTTGTGGCCTTGACCGTCCACCACGAACCCATGGGTGAGCACGGCCTTGTAGGGCGCCCTGTTCCGGGTGCCAACGGAAGCCAGGAGTGAAGAGTGGAACCACCCCCGGTGCTGATCGCTTCCCTCGAGATAGAGATCGGCCGGCCACTGAAGGTAAGGCCTCTGTTCCAGCACGGCGGCATGGGAGACGCCTGAGTCGAACCAGACGTCCAGGATATCCATTTCTTTTTCGAAATGAGCCCCTCCGCACTGCTCGCACCGTGAGCCGTCTGGAAGCAGCTCCTCAGCGGGCTTTTCAAACCAGACATCGGCCCCATCCTTCTGGAACAATGCAACGACCTTCTCGAAAACTTCCCGGCTGGCCAGAAGCGCCCCGCAATCTCGGCACGTGAAGACCGTGATGGGCACCCCCCAGGATCTCTGGCGGGAGATGCACCAGTCGGGCCGGTTGGCGATCATGTTGTGGATGCGCTCCCGCCCCCAGCTGGGCACCCACTCCACCTTTTCGATCCATTCCAATGCGTGCTGCCGAAGCCCCTGCTTCTCCATGGAGATGAACCATTGTTCGGTGGCTCGAAAGATCACCGGATTCTTGCATCGCCAACAGTGGGGATAGCTGTGGGAGATCCGCCCCTCGGAAATCAGGGCTCCCGTCTCCTTCAGCTTGGCGTTGACGGAAGCATTGGCGTCGAACACGAACTGGCCGGCGAAAAACGGGACTTCATCCGTAAACTTCCCGTCGTCATCCACCGGAGAGAGGACTTCCAGACCATACTCCAGCGCCATGTCGTAATCTTCACGCCCATGACCCGGGGCGGTATGGACGCAGCCCGTGCCCACATCCAGGGTGACATGGGAGCCGAGGATGAGCACGGAATCCCGATCCATGAAGGGATGTCGGCAGTTGATCCCTTGGAGCTCCTCCGAGGAAAACTTCCGAACGGTCCTGTATCCAGCCACCCGGAAAGCCTCCATGCAGCTCTCCATCAGGCCTTCGGCCAAAATCCAGATCTCGTCTCCCACATCCACCGCCACGTATTCAAAGTCGGGATGCAGTGTGATGGCCAGGTTGGCCGGGAGGGTCCAGGGAGTCGTCGTCCAGATCAACACATAAACCGGCTTTGAGTTAAGCTCGGGGAACCGTGCCGCCCCCTCGGCATTCATGGCAAATTTGACATAGATGGAGGGGGACGCGTGATCGTGATACTCGACTTCCGCTTCCGCCAGAGCGGTGCGGCAACTCGCACACCAATAGATGGGCTTCTTGCTCCGAACCACGCTGCCCGATTCAAAAAACCGCCCGAGCTCCCGCGCAATGGTTGCCTCATAATCAAAAGACATGGTCAGATACGGATTGTCCCACTCACCCAGCACACCAAGCCGCTTGAATTCGTTGCGCTGAATGTCGATGAAACGCTCCGCATAGCGGCGACAGTGCCGACGGATTTCCCCCTGGGTCATGGTCCGCTTGCGCTCCCCGAGCTCCTTGTCCACCTGGTGCTCGATGGGCAGTCCGTGGCAATCCCATCCCGGAACGTAAACGGCATTCATGCCGCTCATCTGGCGGCTCTTGATGATCATGTCCTTGAGGATCTTGTTGAGGGCGGTCCCCAGGTGGATGTGTCCGTTGGCATAGGGCGGACCATCATGGAGAATGTAGAGGGGGCGGTGCTGACTCTGCTCGCGCAGCTGCTCGTAAAGTCCCATCTCCTCCCATTTGCTGAGGATTTCCGGCTCCTTCTTGGAAAGATTCGCCTTCATGGGAAAGGCCGTCTGGGGTAGATTCAGAGTGTCCTTGTAGTCCATGCCTTCCGTCCCCCTTTCGAATGATCGAGTGCCGGCCGCTGAGCAACCTGGCGAGACTGCTGCAAAAAGGATTTTTTCTTAGCACACCTCCCATCCAAGTCAAGCGGTTATGAGCTGAGGAGGATCGCCCAAAAAAACCCCTCTGCCCGATCATCGAGAACAGAGGGGTTTTTGGCAAGTCATGGGATCAGCGATTCATCGTCTCTGAAAGGTGTATCGACGGGGAATCGGGCCCGCTCGATTTCAGCTGCGGTTAGTACATTCCGCCCATTCCGCCTCCGGGCGGCATGCCGCCCATCGGAGGCATGGCATCCTTCTCCTTGGGTAGCTCGGCGATCATGCACTCGGTGGTGAGCATCAATGCCGAGACGCTGGAAGCGTTCTGAAGAGCGGAGCGGGTCACCTTGGTCGGATCGATGACACCCGCCTCGATGAGATCTCCGTATTCGCCGATTTCAGCGTTGTAGCCGAAGGATCCTTCACCGCCTTTCAGCTTCTCGACGATGACGGACCCCTCTTCGCCCGCATTGTTGGCGATCTGGCGGGCAGGCTCTTCCAGGGCTCGCTTGATGATGTTCAGCCCAAGCTTCTCGTCGCCGTCAAGCTTCAAGCCGGCGAGAGCCGGGATGCAGCGCAGGTAGGCAACTCCACCGCCGGGGACGATTCCCTCTTCAACGGCTGCACGCGTGGCGTTCAGTGCATCTTCCACGCGAGCCTTCTTCTCCTTCATTTCAGTCTCGGTGGCGGCACCCACGCTGATGACCGCGACGCCGCCAACCAGCTTCGCCAGGCGCTCCTGCAGCTTTTCGCGGTCGTAGTCGCTCGTCGTCTCATCGATCTGGGCCCTGATCTGGCGCACGCGCCCTTCCAGCGCCTTGCGGTCTCCCGCGCCGTCGACGATGGTCGTGTTGTCCTTGTCGAGCCGAATGGTCTTGGCTCTGCCGAGGTCGTTCAGCCCGACGTTTTCGAGCTTGATCCCCTTGTCTTCACTCACGACCTGGCCGCCGGTCAGGACGGCGATGTCCTCGAGCATGGCCTTTCTTCTGTCGCCGAAGCCGGGGGCCTTCACCGCACAAACCTGCAGGGTCCCACGCAGCTTGTTGACCACCAGGGTGGCGAGGGCCTCGCCCTCGACGTCCTCTGCAATGATGAGGAGGGGTTTCCCCATCTTGGCGATCTGCTCGAGAATGGGCAGAAGATCCTTCATGTTGCTGATCTTCTTCTCGTTGATCAGGATCAGCGGCTCGTTGAGGATGACTTCCATCTTCTCGGGATCCGTCACGAAGTAGGGCGAGATGTAGCCTCGGTCGAACTGCATGCCCTCCACCACTTCCAGGGTGGTCTCCATGCCTTTGGCTTCCTCGACCGTGATGACGCCTTCCTTACCCACCTTGTTCATGGCCTCGGCGATGATGTTGCCGATGGTGAGATCGTTGTTGGCGGAAATGGTCCCAACTTGAGCGATTTCCTTCTGATCCTTGGTGGGCTTGCTGATCTTCTTGAGCTCATCGATCACGACCGCGACGGCCTTCTCGATACCGCGCTTCAGCGCCATGGGGTTGGCCCCCGCAGCCACAAGCTTGGAGCCTTCGAAATAGATCGACTGGGCCAGAATGGTGGCCGTGGTGGTTCCGTCACCGGCGACATCACTGGTCTTGCTGGCAACTTCCCGAACCATCTGGGCACCCATGTTTTCGAACTTGTCTTCCAGCTCGATTTCCTTGGCGACGGTCACACCGTCCTTGGTCACATTGGGGCCGCCGAAGCTCTTTTCGAGGACGACATTGCGCCCCCTGGGTCCAAGCGTCACCTTGACTGCATCCGCAAGAGTATTCACACCTTTGAGCAAAGCTTCACGGGCTTTGACATCGTAGATCAGTTGTTTGGCCATCAGGCTTCCTCCATTCTGTTCAAGAAAAAATCCATAATTAGACTGGTGCTGAAGTATCAATGAACCCTTTTGAGATTTAGCTTTCGATTACGGCGAGGATGTCATCTTCGCGCATGATGAGGAGCTCATCCCCTTCAATCTTGATGTCCGTTCCGGCATATTTGCCGAAAAGCACCCGGTCACCGGCCTTGACGTCCAAAGGACGGCGTGAGCCATCCTCCATCAGCTTCCCGGAACCCACGGCCAGCACTTCACCCTGTATGGGTTTCTCCTTGGCCGTGTCGGGAATGATGATCCCGCCGGCTGTCTTTTCCTCTTCCTCAATGCGTTTGACGACGACACGATCATTGAGCGGTTTCAGCTTCATGTGGTCCACTCCTTTGTTAAGGAAAAAAGGTTAGATTTGAATAACCGTTCAACCCGTAATGGTTGATTCAGAACTGCTTGGAGGCAAGCCTCGGAACAGAGGGCAGAAGCCGTGAACCGACTTGTGGGGAAGAGAATACACCGGAGGGGTGCGAACATTCCCTGCCCGGAACCGAGCATTATTAGCACTCGCCTCCGATGAGTGCTTTTAATCAGTCGCCTACGCTTTTGCAAGTACAAAAAATTCAGACAGTGGGAAAAAAGAGGGAAAAGGTGGTTCCGGTGGGTTCATTGGAGGAGACCTGGAGCCTGCCCTGTGCGGTTTCAACCAGCTGATAGACGATGCTGAGCCCAAGTCCTGTGCCGTTCTTTTTCGTGGTGAAGAAGGGTTCGAACAATCGCTCCCGAACGTCTTCAGGGATGCCGCAACCCGAGTCCCGCACATCGATTCGGGCCTCCGCGCGCTTCTGAGAATCGCTTCCGTTACAGGGAGCGACCGAAACGACGAGATCCCCCCCTTCCGGCATCGCCTCCAGCGCATTCACCAAAAGGTTCCACACGATTTGACGGAAATGGTGCGGATCCATGACGACCACGGGCGAACACTCATAAAAGGTATCCACTCGTTGTCTTGTGTTGACTTTTTGACGTGTCTTGAGCAGCATCAGCATCTCATCGATCACGCTGCAGACGGTTATGGGCTCGATTTTTTCAGGCTTCCGCGCTCCCTTGGCGAGCCACAGAAAATCGATGACGAGCTCGTTGATCCGCTGGATTTCGCGCTCCACGATCTGCATCAGTCGTCCTTCCACTGAATTGTTCTGCATGTTCTTCTGCAGCATTTGGACGGCGCCACTCATGGCAGCGAGGGGGTTCTTGATCTCGTGGGCGATTTCGGCTGCGATCTTCCCGGCAAAATCCACGCGCTCCATCCGCTGGACACGCTCCTCCATGGCCTTTAAACGCGTCAGGTCCTGGAAAATGAAAATCCAGCCAGCACCTTCATCCGTCTCGTGTTGAAGTGCCGACAGCGTATAGCCCAAAGCCAGCTTTTCGCCTGTGGGATGCTGATAGGCGATCTCCTGTCGGGAAATGATTTCCGATGAAGAGGGGGGAAACGAAGAAGGTGGCAGCTGCGGCCAGGACCGCGGTTCAATACCGGGGAAGAGGCCTGTGAAAGACGCCTCCGACAAATCTTCATAGGGAATGCCCAAAATGTCCTGGGCGGCGCGGTTGGCGAATCGGATGCGACCCTCAGCGTTGATGGTGAGCAACCCGCTGTTCATGCTGTGGACGATGTTCTGGTGGAGCATTTCGAGCTGCTGATGATCCCGTCTCTGCAGCTCCAGTTGGGCGCTGGATCTCTGAAGCTCTTCGGCAAGGTATCCGCTGAGATAGGCGACGACAAAAAACACCGCTACGGCCATCAAGATGCTGTGGAAATATGATCCGCTGTCCCTGACCTGAACCGCTGCGGAAACGATTTGAAGTGGTTGAATCCATCCGAAATATTGAAGATCCAGCAACCCGCCGTATGCGAGGCTGCACGCGGAGGCAATGAGCAGACTGCCACGCTTGAAGAGAAGCAGGGCCGCACTGATGATGACAGGCATGTACAGGAATGGGTAGGGGCTCTCGACCCCTCCGGAGAGGTAGATGAGGAAGGTCACCGCACCCACGTCAAATAGCAGCTGCACATAGGTGAAGGTTGCCAGATTCCTCACCCGCTTGAGGCTGAAGCCGGCGACAACTGTGAAGGCAAAGAGAATGCAGGAGAGGAAATAGAGCGGCTGGAGTTGAGCCGAAAGGAGATCCCCCTCCCTTCGACTCTGGACGAGAATCGTCAACACCAGGAAGATGATGGCCAGGAGCAGCCTGAAGCAAAGCAGCCCTTGGAGCTTCCGCCTGAGCAAAACGTTGCTGGAAGCAGTCATATTCTGCCCAACAGTTTGCACGATCGAATCAACCACCGCGGGAAACCACGTCTGCGATCTGGAATATGGGCAGATACATGGCGATGAGAAGGAACCCGACTGTGACCCCCAAAAAGACGATGAGCATGGGTTCGAGCAGGGATGTCAAGGAGTCAACGGCCACATTCACTTCTTCGTCGTAAAAGTCTGCAATTTTACTCAGCATGGTATCCAACGCACCTGTCGCCTCTCCAACAGCAATCATCTGAGTGACCATCACGGGGAAGACATTCGTCTCATAGAGCGGTTCAGCAACGGGCCGCCCCTCGGCGATAGCGTTTCTGGCTTTTCGTATAGCACTCTCGATCACCGTATTCCCGGACGTTGCCGCTACGATGTCCAGCCCCTCCAGAATAGGCACCCCACTGGACAGCATGGTTCCAAGCGTCCGCGTGAACCGGGCCACAGCGACTTTGCGGACGAGCATGCCGAATACCGGGCTGCGCAAGAGGAGTCGGTCCGTGATGTCGCGACCTCTGGCTGTTTTGCGGAATTTCTTGAACCCGACGAACGCCCCCACCAAACCCAGAAGAATCCAGTGGAAGTAACTTTGAGCAAAATCACTCGCCGACATGACCATGACCGTCAATGACGGCAGTTTTGCACCTGCATCCCTGAATAACCCTGCAAACACCGGGATCACGTAGATGAGAATAACGGCGACAACGATGACGGCGATGGAGATGACGATACCCGGATAGGTCATGGCCCCCTTGACCTTTTTCTTCAACTGGGCCAGCTTCTCGATGTAGCTCGCAAGTCGATTCAAGATGACATCCAGGATACCACCCACTTCGCCGGCAGCCACGAGATTCACGAACAACCCGTCAAAGGTATTCGGATGCCTTTTGATGGCATCGGAGAGTGTGGACCCTTCCTCGACATCCCGCTTGATCTGTCCGATGATGCGCTTGAAGGTGGGATTGCTCTGCTGTTCCTGTAAAATCTCCAAGGCCTGCACCAGAGGCAGACCTGCATCGATCATAGTCGAAAACTGCCGAACGAAGATAACCAGATCTTTTTCTTTAACCCCTCCCTGAAGGGCGGGAAAGTACTCCATAATGTCCTTGGGTTTTGGTTTGAAGCTCTTGATGTTGATTCCCTTGCGCACAAGCAGTTGACGCGCAATGGTGGGATTGTCGGCCTCGATTTCACCGCTCTGCTTCTTCCCGTTGCGATCTAACCCTTTCCACACATAAGCGGGCATTTGCTTCCCCTTTCCGGCGCTCCCAATGAGCGGCAGCGCTCCCGAGCTTTCGACAACTTAGTCCTTGGCCGAGGCACGGATGACCTCTTCAACGGTCGTCATCCCTTGCATCATCTTGTTGATTCCACTGCGTCGAAGCGTGAGCATTCCCAATCGGATCGACTCCTTCTTGATTTCAGCGGCAGAAGCTCCGAGCAAAACCAGCTCTCTGATCTGCTCGTGCATGGGCATGACCTCATAGAGCGCCACGCGCCCCCGATAGCCTGTCCCGTTGCAGACAGGACAACCTCTTCCGACGAAATTTGTGAAGGTCCCCAACTCATCTTCTGCCACTCCCAAATCGAGCAACACTTCCGGTTGCGTTTCCTCTTCGACCTTGCATTCTGAGCAAACCCGCCGCACCAGCCGCTGTGCCAGAATCAGGTTCACAGCCGATGCAACGAGAAACGATTCCACACCCATATTGAGCATGCGGTTGACGGTACTCGGTGCATCGTTCGTATGCAGAGTGCTCAACACCAGGTGTCCCGTCAATGCTGCTTTGATGGCGACCTCAGCCGTTTCGAAATCTCGAATCTCACCCAGCATGATGATGTCCGGGTCCTGGCGGAGGAACGAGCGCAAGGCCGCGGCGAAATTGAGTCCGATGGATTCGTGGATGTTGACCTGGTTGATACCGTGCAGGTTGAACTCTACGGGGTCTTCGACCGTCGAGATGTTTTGGCTGCTTTTGTTCAGCTCCGACAGCGCACTGTAGAGCGTGGTCGTCTTCCCACTGCCCGTCGGACCCGTTACCAGAACCATCCCGTATGGGGAGTAGATCGCTTCCCGGAAATCCTTGTACTGGGCCACCTCAAATCCCAATTTGGTCATGTCCAGCTGGAGGTTGGATTTATCCAGCAAACGAAGAACGACTTTCTCACCGAACAGAGTGGGCAGAACGGAAACGCGAAAATCCATTTCGCGTTCTTTTGCCTTGAGCTTGATGCGCCCATCCTGAGGCAGTCGCCGTTCCGAAATGTCCAGCTTGCTCATGATTTTTAGCCGCGAAACCAGAGCGTTTTTCAAAGCATACGGGGGTTTCATGTTTTCGTAGAGGACACCGTCGATCCGAAAACGCACGCGCAGGGATTTCTCATACGGCTCGACATGGATATCGCTCGCCTGCTTCCTGATGGCGTCCATAAGGATGTGGTTGACCAGCTTGACCACCGGCGCCTGCTCAGCCGCATCCTCCAGAAAGGAGAGATCGACATCCTCGGCCGCCTCGACAATGTCGACATCCACCTCATCTCTGAGCATCCCCAGAACATCATCTATACTTTCATCCGAGGCATAGAATTGCGCGATGGTCTTCTTGATGATGCTTTCCGAGGCGACGTGGATCTGGATGCTCTTACGCGTCAGAAACCGGATATCATCCACAACGAAGAGATTTCCGGGGTCCGCCATGGCCACGTTGAGGGTGTTCCCCATGAGACCGAAGGGAACGGCCTGGTACTTTTGGGAAATATCCAAGGGGATGATGGTGATGACTTCTTTAGGAATCGTGAGCTTCGAGAGATTGACCTGAGGCACGTGGAACTGCTTGGCGATGAACTCCGCCAGCACCTCCTCGCTGATGTACCCGAGCTTGATGAGCGCAGCCCCAACTCGTTCCCCAGATTGGTTCTGATCTTCAAGCGCACGACTCAGCTGCTCTTGGGAGATGAGACCTTCCTGAAGTAAGAGCTCTCCGATTTTCTTCTGAGACACTTATGAATTCCTCACCTTGTTGAATATACCGGCTCCCGCATGACCAGCCTGTGGGATGTACCAGGTCATCTGGGACTTCTACTGGCTAACATAGAATGACGGAGTTTTGACACTTGCGTACGCCGACAACTCACATTTCGACCAGCACACAAGGTTCCTTGAGCAGTTTTTCCAAACGTTCTCAAGCAACGGATCGCAGTCGCGGGTAGAGATGAGCAAGGTCTATGCCACGCCTTGGACACCTCTCGCTGTCGCCCGAGCCGAACATATTGAAAGGTGACCACCTTGGGATTCCTGTGGACCATGAATCCCTCTTGCACATGCAATATTTCTGTTCATGATTCCTGTTTTCCCCGCACGCCTCATGTCTTCCAAAAGCCTCAAACGCTTGTGCGCCTTCGATATTGAAGGATTCGACGATGCTTCCTGCAATGGAGCTCAGATCTTGACAGCTGGGAGAACTCGGTTAATATTCGCGCAATTTCACCGTCGGACATGAATATCTAAGCTTTTGAGGAGGGAACAGAGATGATTTGCACAACCGTAAAGCCGGGAACCGAATGTGGTTTCATGACGAAAACTGGCTGTGGGTATACTGGTGGGGCATGCTTGCCGATTGTCGAGCAGTGTGAAGGCTGCCAGCGAATCACGGAGGCTTCGCAAGGTCGCTATTGTGTAAGCTATCCGAATCCCTCCGTGAAGTGGAAAACCAACCACTGCAACTTCGCGACCCACGCCAAACTCGACACCGGGGCGCCCGGGCAGACGAAGATCAACCCATTGAAGGCATCCAAGAGGGGCTCCAAAAAGAAATAGTTGCTCATGGGATTGGGGGGCCGCCAGAGAGGCTGTGATGATCCACCCAGCTGCGGAACGGAACCCCAATCTCTTCGGCCCCGCGCTTTTCCGGTCACCTCGGCTACGAACCCCCCTGCCAGACCTCCCAATTCCGTTCGCACGAACGACCCCTACCTGTTTGCTCCGGCAGATCTACCGTCATTATTTCGACTGCCTTTGCACCCGCAGAATCCTGCTTTTCGTTTGACTTCTTGGATCTCCGTCGTTATGGGGTTACCATCTCTTTGTATTGCACTATTTATGGAGCTTGAGGCTTGCAACGGGGCCTGCGCACCCGGCGGGGTGAGTCCCGTACCTGCTGGCCGTTTTCCACAATGGCGGCAGATTCGTCGAGAAAGGGTCGTTTGATCGTGGGAGAGACACTCATTCTGACAGGAAACCAGGCTGCAGCACTGGCAGCCAAGCTATGCCGTGTCCAGGTCATCGCTGCCTATCCGATTACACCTCAATCCAAAATCCCGGAAGTGCTTTCGGAATATGTGGAGCGCAAGGAGCTTCAGGCTGAGTTCGTGCGGGTCGAGAGCGAGCATTCGGCCATGGCGGTCTGCATCTCGGCGTCGCTTGTCGGCGCCAGAGTCTTCACGGCGACAGCTGCCAATGGTTTGGCTTACATGCACGAACAGTTGCACTGGGCTGCCGGTGCGCGGCTCCCCATCGTCATGCCCGTGACCAACCGAGGTGTGGGAGCACCCTGGACCATACTGAACGATATGCAGGATTCCATTTCACAGCGTGACACTGGCTGGATGCAGTTTTATTGCATGAACAACCAGGAAGTCATCGACCAGGTGATTCTTGCCTACCAGCTTGCGGAAAGACTGCTGGTCCCCATCATGGTTTGCTTCGATGGATTCCGTCTTTCTCACACGATGATGCCTGTGGAAGTCCCGGAGCAGCACCGGGTTGATTCATTCCTGCCGCCTTTTGCATCCCCGTACCTGCTGGATCCTGAGCATCCGGTCAACATCAACCCGGTTGTGATGAGCGATCCGCTGCCGGATGGTGACGGCACAATGTGCCCCAGCTATATGGGTTTCAGGTTCCGGCTCCAGGAAACCCTCGAGAATGCATTCCCGGTGATTGCCGATGCAGGCAAACAATTCGGGGACGTGTTCGGCCGTTCCTATGAGGATTGTTTTTACCGGTATCGAGCTGAAGATGCTGATTTCCTTTTCGTCACGATGGGGTCACTGGCCAGCGAGGCAAGCGAAGCCGTGGACCTTCTCCGCGAAGAGGGCACTCGGGCTGGTGTGGTCGGGCTCCGGGTTTTTCGCCCTTTTCCTGCACGACAACTGGTCGAGGTGCTCCAAAAAGCCAAGTCCGTCGCGGTCCTGGAGAAAGCCATCAGCTATGGTTACGAGGGTGCTCTGGCCACCGAGCTCAAGGCAGCCCTTTTTACACACAACGGTCACCATCAACCGGCAGTCTGTAATTTCATTTTGGGCCTCGGAGGCAAAGACGTGAAGCCACAGGACCTCCTTGAAGCTGCACGGGACACACTCCAGTCATCCCGTGACGGGCTCCGGCAGACGAAACCTCGCTGGTACGGCTGTGGGATTTGAGATCACATCACGACCGATCGTTTTGAACCGAAAGGACCATCAAGCCCCTATGTCAACCGCTATCATGGATCTGCCAGAACAAGAATACATCATGCCGGGGACACGAACCTGCGCCGGCTGTGGACTCCCCATCGCCTATCGTTACATCCTGAAAGCCCTCGGCCCGAAAACCATCGTCACGCTCCCGGCCTGTTGTCTGACGATTTTGCACGGCATTTACCCGAGAACCCCCATCGCCATCAACGCGGTGAACAATACCTTTGCCAGCACTGCCGCCTCGGCCTCCGGGCTGGCGGCAGGCCTCCGAGCCACGGGTCGTAGCGATTACACCGTCTTGGCGATGGCCGGCGACGGCGGGACCTTCGATATGGGGATTCAGGCTCTGAGCGGAGCCGCCGAACGTGAAACGGACTTCATCTACGTCTGCTATGACAATGAAGCCTACATGAATACCGGGGTCCAGCGATCCAGTGCGACCCCCTCCGGTGCTGTGACGACCACCACGCCCATCACGCCTAAGGAGCAGCCCAAAAAGGATTTTATCCAGATCATGGAGGCGCATCACCCACGATACCTTGCGACGACCTGCTCGTCCTACCCCGGGGATCTTTACAACAAGTTTGTTCGCGCTCGGGAGGTCAGAGGAACGCGGTTCATTCACCTGGCCGTACCCTGTCCGCCCGGTTGGGGATACGCGACGAAAGACACAATCAAAATCGGCAGACTGGCAGTGGAGGCGGGGATCGTTGTGCTCTACGAAGTGGACGACGGCCTATTCCGATTGACCGGGAAGAGCCTGAACATGGCGCGGAGCGGTCGTAAGCGCTCAGTGGACGAGTATCTCAAATCGCAGTCGCGCTTCAAGAAGATGGGGGAGGAAGGGATCTCTGCCTTCCAGAAACAGATCGATGACCGCTGGGATCAGCTCATTCGTCGAGCAGGCTTTTAGACCGGCGCTTTATGAACGACAAGCATGTTCTTTCAAGATCACCCACAAGATTGCCTGAGGAATGCCACAACTCGCCCGTCTGTAAGGTCAACTATCTCGATGAGATCCACATCGTACTCGGCAAGGGTCTTTTCGAGCTGGAGGTCCATTTCTTCGGCGCCTCATTGCGCTCTGTGCGTCCTTGTGCAAGAGAATCCTCGCCTGAACGAGTCTATTGGGTCGCTCCCTTCTTTCCAGAGGGCTTCGGCGATGCACCTCCTGGACGCCCGGGGTTCTCCGCGGGGGGCGGCGTCCCGGAATTTTTTACCTTTTTGTCCACCGATTTTTTCAGGCTGACGGATTCGAGCACTTCCCGCTGGAGTCGGCGCTCGATTCTCCCGCGGGGGACAAAGATGGGGCGGAGGGTATTCCGGTCAAGGCCCGAGACATACATGGCCGTCGAGAGGGTTCCGGGTGTCGGTGTGAAGTCCTGAAATTGCCGCACTTCGAGCCCCAGTCGCAGGACCTTCGCATGAAGCTTCTCCATATCCTCCCGGGTGCTGCCGGGATGCGACGCCATGAAATATGGAGTCATACGCAGGCGCCTTCCCAGCCGCCCGGACACTCTCCGCGCTTCGATGAGGAATCGTTCAAGCAGATCGCCTGCCCCCTTGTGCATCAATTTGAGCACGTGGGGCTCCGTGTGCTCCGGGGCGATCTTCAGGGCTCCCGGGATGTGATGCTCGAGCAGTCTGGCCAGAAGCTCCGGGGTCCTCAGTAGCAGTTCCATGCGAAGTCCCGAGGAGACGAAGACGTGCTTCACATCTTCGACATGTGACGCAGCGGCGAGAAGGTCGAGCATTCCGTGCTCATTCACGTCAAGATGCCGGCAGACGCGGGGATAGAGGCAGTCGCGGCGTTTGCAGTGGTTTTTGCCTTCACGGGTGCACGCGACCCCGTAGAGGTTGGCCGTCGGCCCCCCCAGGTCACTCACCGTCCCTCTGAAATGCGCCGCTCTCGCAAGTTTTCTGATTTCCCGGACCACGGAATCCACGCTCCGTGAGGTGACCTTGGATCCCTGGTGCCGGGTGATCGCGCAAAACGAGCAACCGCCGCAGCAGCCCCGAACGGTGGTGATGGAGTGCCGCACCATCCTCCATGCCGGTACGTCCCCGGCTGAAGGGTGTGGAAGTCCCGTGTACGGCAGCTCATAAACAGCATCCAGCTCCTCCGGGGAAAGGTTTTCGGCGGGCGGATTCTGAAGCACCCACATGACCTGCTGGTTCTGCAAAATGGTGACTTCATCAGCGGTCCTTGCGTGCTCTTCCAGTGTGAGCTCAGCATCCAGGAACCTGGAGACGTCACCCGTCAAATCCCCCAGGGAGGGCAGAATCACCCTTTCGCCTTCGACGGCCCTCTCGGCCAGTTGGGAGGGACTGAGTCTTTCGCAGGTCCCGGGAATGCCGGCGAGCAGCTGCCCGGCCTCGAGGCGCCGAGCCGCATCGACGATGGCATGCTCGCCCATTCCGTAGACGAGCAGGTCCGCTTTGGCGTCGGTGAGCACCGAGGCCCGCAGTTTCTCCTGCTGGTAATCGTAATGCACGAACCTTCGCAGTGACGCTTCCAGGCCACCAAGTATGATGGGTACCCCCTTGTATGCAGCCCTGGCCAGCTGGGAATACACGATGGTCGCACGATCGGGCCGCCGCCGTTGCGTGCGGCTCCGGTCCGCTCCAAAGTAAGGATTGCCGTCGGGCGAGTAGTCGTCATGGTCACGGACGCGGCCGTTTCCTGAATAGTTGGCCACGACGGAATCCAGGTTTCCCGCGGAAATGCCGAAAAAGAGCCTCGGCCTCCCGAAGATCCTGAAACCATCCGGGGAGTCGTGGCGAGGCTGGGCCAACACGCAAACCTTGTAGCCATGGGCTTCCAGCCAGCGTCCGATGACGGCGACCCCAAAGGAGGGATGATCCACATAGGCGTCACCGGTCACCAGCACGATATCGGCCTCCCGCCATCCCCGTGCCGCCATTTCCTCATGGGTTGTGGGAAGAAATCCACTCATCCGCGGCTCACTGATCAGCACACCATCCAGGTATTATCCAAGACCTCCCCGCTTTTGATGGCAGGGGCCAGGCCGGTTCCAGTAAACTCACTCGCTGTTCATACGCGTTGAAAACCACCACAGTCAAACTCATCATTCCTCAGGCTTTTCTTCGTGCACCGAGCAGGGATGCTGGATCAGCCAGTCACAGATTCGCAACCAGCCTTCGCTGCAGATCAGCGTCAGGGACCCCTCACCCGGAATGTCTCTTTCTTCGCATCTTCCAGCCATGCCGGAAAGCTTTGTTTTCATGCCAGCCAGAAGGTCCTCGGAAGGCTCGCGGCCCGTCAAGGCCTTGATGGCATCGAGAAGCACCACTTTCCCGTCGGGCGAAAACCTCACCACATCCTCATCCAGTTTCAGCTTGAAGCCAAAATTCATGATCAGCCTCCTCTCATGCCGGTATCGGGGTGATTCAGCCATGGAACCGGTCTGGACATCGACCGTTCCCTTCACACCGATCCGGCTTGAAACGGACGAAAGGTCCGACGCAAAGAGCCAGGCAGAATCCTGGGATGTTTCGAAGATGACTATCCGTTTGACACGTTCCAGGGGTCAGCTCACGAAACGGAAAAAATAGCACGCTAAGCTTCCCTGATCATCCGTAGAGGCCTGAATTTGCCCTGTTCGACTTGCTTGCTTTGCAGCCAAATATAATCGCCGGTCAGGTTGATGTGCTCCCAGCCCAGCGGCGACAGGTGTGGCA
>Ga0105106_10001280_pt1 | contig 18040 bp, 28 predicted proteins | sample PPLLaktember2015_5_FD_79109 | JGI IMG/M metagenome (GOLD analysis project Ga0105106, IMG submission 79109) | Freshwater sediment microbial communities from Prairie Pothole Lake near Jamestown, North Dakota, USA - PPLs Lake P8 Core (1) Depth... | ecosystem: Environmental > Aquatic > Freshwater >...
ATGGCTTTCCGGCGAATAGTGTGTAACGTTCATTCAAAACTATACCTCCCCTAACATCTCGTAGGGTGTGCCGAAGGATTAAAAATGTGGTTATCATTGGTTCTTGACATGATGTTTCAATGAGAACTAATATTGCAGTAAAGCGAACTAACGGAGAATTCAAAAGTGGAATTATAGATGGCGCCCAGGTTCTTACGCCCGCTATACTCCACGCTTAGCTTAAAACTTAAACAGTTCACCGGTACTTCAGTGGCAAGCGCATCGCAAAGCGTATCGCATAATTCATCCTCAGAGGCATTATCCGCTACCCAGCGACTGCCCGCCCAGTTATTCCCGACTCCACGAAATACAAGTATCATTGTTCACCTGCCTTTTATTATTTCAACCCATGTGTTGATAATGAGGCATATACCACGTGCAAGGAAGTAACCAAAAATAAAATAAAGAAAATAATTATCTATTGTTGTAGCGAAAGCCAGATTAACCACAGCAAAACCTACCAGTATACTCCCGATAATTTGTTGTATCATTGTTTATCCTGCCTGTTCTTTTTTATATTCCTTTTCAGCCTTTAAATATGCGTAATTAAGTAGTCCTTGAGTTATTATCGAATGATTTAGTACGAAAGCAGCCTCTAAATCCTTGCCTTGCTTCATCAACCGACCAGCCCGTCGCTCGTCTTTATACGCAAGCTTAGCAACTATTTTACGGTACTCGTCTCTTGATAACATTGTTTATACTCCTTTCTTACACTCTCTTAAAAAGGGGCGGGTTTATCTCCGTACCTTTATTAAGTAAATTTTATGCCTGCCCGGACTACACCCCTTTTTTTACGCTTCCTTTTATCAACACCCCTTTTTCCAACGTTCTTTGCATACTTCAGCGCTTCTTTTGTGCGTTCACTTATAAGGTTACGTTCAAACTCTGCAAAGGCGCCCATCATCTGCAATTGGAATTTACCGGCAGCGGACGATGTGGCAATCTGCGCCCGGGCTTCATCTTTTATCGTAACAAAGTCCATAGGTGTAGAGCCTGCGAATCCCTCAAAGATTTTCTTATCAAGGGATAACGCTATCTGGTGCTCCATCGCCCACTTCAGAGCTTCCTTCGGGTCATACTCTAAGGGGTGGAATATTTTGACCGATACACCATCAGCCGGAGTTTTGTCTCCATTTTCCTCATAGGCTTTCAAGGTAAGCTCTCGAAGTTTGGTTTCCGCTTCATTCAGAAATTCCGAGTTTTCCTTGAGGTCATTGAGTAATCCTGCGTGTTCCTCCTCCCATTCCTCAAGCCTTGTCTTTTTTAGGTCGGCTAGATATGCCTTGTGTTCTCTTGCCTGTGCTACCACTTTTACTTGATTGATTAATTCCTCTGTCATTTTATTCCTCCTCGTTTTTGTCTACCGTATAGTAGAGAACTTCGTCTGCTTTGAAGCTGGCAATTATCTTGCCGGAATAAGCACTGTCGGCATCTCTAATATCAAGGGTTGTTTCGATAACTTCCTCGGTAATAACGGAAACTTGCTTTGTGGTTCTCACAAATTCTCCTCGTTTTCCGTCTGGCAGTTCTACTATTTTGTCCCCTTTTAAGAATACCTTTATCATTTTTACCTCCTATAAATATTTGTCATTAAGCCATTATTAAGTTCTGGCGTGAAGAAACCGAGTTTACCCTTGCAAGGAATAGTCTCTTCATACAGTATGGGATTAGCTAAAGTGAATCCATACTTGCCTACAAACCAGGGTGATTTGGACTCCTTAACACATCCAGTAATATCCACTTCCCCTATGATTGAGCCGAATGATAAAACATCACGCCATGTAGAACCATATTCGTGCGTTAGCGGATTCACTATTTTATGTATGAAGTTTAGAGTTTCCTCGGTCAAGTCACTCTGTTTTCCTGCATGGACATAAATCCTCTGCGGTAAAGGTATAGTGAAATTAACCATACCAGAAGCCACTTTACGACCTATAAACCAGTCACGATTCTCAATGTCCTTATAGCCAGTACAGATTAACCACGCCCAAGGCTGTTTAATACTTAATGCTTTATATTTTGCTTCAAACATTTCCACACACCCGTAATTTCCTAGACAACCATTTCCACAGCCGTCTGTTTCTTCATGTTCCAGATAATGCTGACATTTGGTAATTCCGCACGTCTTTGCGCCTGGACATATCTTCATATTTACCTCCTATTTAATACCTCATCCTGAATCGCCTGGTAGAGCATTAAAACTTCCCGTTTGTCAAGCATGATAGTTGTATAAACTGGCGCAATTTTGTATTTATGCACGATAGCGTATGAGTTCTCGTTCGCCCTGAATTCTTTGGTCTCGCTTATCTTATAGGTTTTCATATTACTCCTCCCAATATGCTAGTTAGAGATTTTTTTAATTGTGATTTTCCAATTACCGATTGACACGCCGGATTCAGTAATATTTCCTACTGTTATGGTGGTTTTATCAGCGTTTGTTTTGTGCGCCTGACATACAAGAGCTATGGCACAAACTACCTCGAAAATCTTGTTCTGCTCGGCGGTTATTTCTTTAATTTTATAGAGGTCAGCCTTGATGAGTTTTCCAAGAGATTCTTCATCGAGTTCAGCCCATGTTGCAGCTTTTTCCTCTTCTTTGGTTAGTATAAGTTCCATTCTTCACTCCTTTTCTATAACTACTAAGACTATATACCTTTTTTTTGAAGTTGTCAATAGTTTGCGACATCTTTTTTAAAACTTGTCTTTACCACTTGACAACCCCCTAAACCTTGTGATATATGTATAACCATGAGAGGTAAAGAAAACAAAGAACTGAACGACCGTATTGTAAAATTATGGGCTACTGGCAGGTATAAAACTTACAGCTCTCTAGCTCGTGTTATGCACATTAAACATCCTAAGATTGTCGAGCGGGCTGTCAAGAAGCACATCGCCAAGTCCTAAAAATTAGGGGGTGAAAGATGAAAGGTATTCTTATGAAGCCTGACATGATTCAGGCTATACTGGACGGCAAGAAAACACAAACCAGAAGAGTTATAAAACCTCAACCGATTAAAGCCGTTGCCGAACTCAAAGAACATAGTGAGGTTAAAGGATATTGGATACCTTACTCGGCTGATAGACGGATGGTAAATAACAACATTGGTAATCGTAAAAATGATTGCGGTTATTATGCACGTTACCAGCTAGGAGAGGTTGTTTACTTAAAAGAGGCATGGGATACTTACTTACCAGACGAAAATATAAGGCCAGTAGTTGTATATAAATATGATGGTCTTTCTTCGGGTTTTAAGTGGCGTTCCCCTCTATTTATGCCGGAGTGGGCTGCCCGGCACTTCCTCCAGATAACAGACGTGAAAGCGGAGCGAGTGCAAGAAATTACAGGAGAGGATGCTATTAATGAAGGATGCAGTGATGTGGGAGTTGTTCCCCTTCAGACAGCCATGTTGGCTACGAATACCAATACCATTGATGATTGCTATAAAGCTCTGTCAATAGCTTGTTTTGCTGACCTTTGGGACACAATAAACAAACCGCCTTATAACTGGGATAGTAATCCTTACGTGTTTAGTTATTCTTTTAGGAGGGTGAATAAAGATGAACAATGTTAAAAAGTCCATCGGGTGGGCTGATTACACAATTAATCCGGTAAAAGGATTATGTCCTGTCGGGTGTTCGTATTGCTATGCTAGACGCCTTTACGACAGATTCAAATGGGACAAATCTATCCGATATGACCCGACCGTGTTTATGACGTTACCGAATAAACCTTCACGGATATTTGTCGGTAGCACGATAGATTTATTTCATCCGCTTACATCAATATGGAACGAAGAAATACTCTCACTGTGCAGGCGTAATCCAGAGCATACCTTCATCTTCCTGACCAAATTACCAGAGAATTTACCTGAAAAGTTTCCTGATAATGTTTGGGTTGGGGTGAGTGCGACTAATTTTGAGCAGTTCGGTATTGGTTTGATGCATCTAATAAACGACATCAAAGCCACTGTCAAATTCTTTTCCTTCGAACCATTACTAACAGATATTGCGCCGGATAAAAAATACGCTGGTTATAATTCAGAGTTGATGAGTATCGACCTGAAAAACGTTGGCATCAATTGGGTAATCATCGGCGCACAGAGTCCCCATTCTGAAAAGACTTTCCCGAAATGGGAATGGGTCGAGAACATTATTGAGGCTTGTGACAAGGTAAGTATCCCTATTTTTCTTAAAGACAATTTAGGCTTGCCAAAGTTGAGTTGTGAAGGCGGGATACCATTCTACAAACAGAGCGGTGGCACAATGAAATTACGCCAGGAGTTTCCAGTAACTCAGCCTGTAGAAAGGAGATAAGGGGGAGAAAATGACAGATTTAATTTACCCTAGTCACAAACACCCACATGGAATAGAAAATACACCAGCATATAAGTTTCGTATTTGGGTTTGCGAGGAATGCGGTCATTTATTTACAGATGAGGAAATACGAAACGACACAGGGATGGGTCATGACTGCAAATCACACCCTTGTAGAAAAGGACAACGGTGTGAAAGCCACCTTGAACCATATGTTCCCGATAGAAAAGCATTGTGAACCTGTAGAAAGGGGATAAGGGATGGAGTTTAAGGGCAACTGGTTTGGCGTAAAAGACGGAGACGCTAGGGCAGTCGCTTTATATCGCCGTCATTACAGCTGCCGTAATCCTAACATTGATTATGGGCGTTATGGCTTTTCAGGTAAGGGTGAATCTATGGTTTTATTAACGCTTGATAGCCTTGCTTTATGGTGCTGGCGCAAAGTAGAGGAAAGGGGATTATGAGAAGTGAAAGACGATATAACTAAGCTAAGTCTATTCAGTGGTATTATGGGTGACGACCTTGCCAGTGAATGGGCTGGAATTAAGACAGTCTGTTGCGTAGAGAATGACCCTTTCTGCCAGGCAGTTATTAAAAAACACTATCCTGATATGCCGATAATAGGAGATATACACGATGTTACAAAAGAGATACTTAAAGAACTTACTGGACACGAATGGGTTGACATTATTGCCGGCGGATATCCTTGCCAAGGAGAAAGTCAATGCGGGAAGCGAGGCGGTACGGCAGATAACCGTTGGCTCTGGGGAGAAATGCGCCGAATTATACACGAACTCAAGCCCACTTGGGTTGTTTGCGAGAATGTTGCTAACCACGTCAATATGGGGATGCCCGTTGTGTTATCTGACTTGGAGAGTGAAGGCTATGAAACACAAGCGTTTTCTATTCCAGCTTGTGGAGTGGGGTTGTCAACGATGGAACGGCACGTCTGGATTATTGCAAAGACCATTAGCATCAGACGGCAAGGGTGCGAAAACATCAAGGACTCGAACGACAGAATTAAAAGGGAATTTCCGAGAACAGATACGGGAGTCAGTGACAGATGGGCTTTACCCGAATCCAGAGTTTGTAGAAGCCGTCAAGGGGTTCCCCATCTCGTGGACAGACTTAGGGGATTAGCAAATGCAGTCCCGCCATTGTTGGCTTATCCAATCTACAAAGCAATAGTAGAAGTAGAAAGGATAATATGAGAACACTCTACGATATAATGACAGCCCGGACTCGGCTTATATGGTAATAAATACTGAATTGGGAGTAGAGAAGTATTGCCCGGGGTGAGGTGAATACTGGCCTCTGGATGAGGAATTCTGGCACAAAAGCAAGAAGCGGGCGGACGGATGGTCGGGATGGTGCCGGGCTTGTGTTTGTTTTGCCAGGCGAAAGACCTATAAAAACAAAAGGAGGGCTGAATGATGGCAGATGTAATGTGGGTAAAAGTTTTAACGAATATTCGAAACAATAAAAAGATGAAATTAATAACGGCAATGCCTGAAGTCGGCGATGCCTTGTTTTGTATGTGGATCGCCTTAATCTGCATGGCCGGAGAGGTGGCGGACGGCGGGTATGTTTATCTCACTGAAGGGAGGCCATACGATGATGAAGAATTGGCGGTAGAGCTTAATAGACCGGTGCAGATGATCCGCTTAGCGTTAGAAACATTCAGACGCTACAACATGATATCGATAGATGATAATGGCATTCTGTTAAAAAGTTTTGCAGAGATACAGGACATCGAAAGCATGGAGCGGATCCGGCAACTTGGCGCGGCAAGGCAGCGAAAATTAAGGGAAAAGCGCCGTTACCTACCCGGTGGGAATAATAAGCAAAATTTACTGGCAGAAGATAACATAAATAATAATTCGTGCCTAAATAATGATGTAACGTTACCGTCACGTTACAGTAACGCACGAGATAAGATAAGAGAAGAATATATAAGAGAAGAAGTAGAAATAGATAATAATATAAATATAATTAATATTTGGGAAATTGTTAAAGGGGAAATTAAGAAAAACATTTCTTTGAGCAATTATAATTTACTGATCCAGCCGGCCTGTTTAGTTGAATTATCAGAGAATGAGGCTGTTATCGGGTGTGATAACGAAACCAATGCGCGGTACTTGGAATCAAACCAGAGGCAGTTAATCGAACGTAGTATCTGCACTGTTACTGGGTACAGTGTGGCTGTTAAGTTTGTTTTAATTGAATAACAAAAACAGGGGAGCGATTTAACCACTCCCCTGTTAGAATGATAGTCTCTTGATTGTCATTTCGGTATAAACAATCTCTTACAGTTCTTACACTGCATCTGCATAACCTCGATGCGCTTCCCGGTCCTGGGCGGTTCTCGATGCCATACCCTGCGGTTAGGCGATACTTCCGAATTCCCACATTCAGGACACTGTATCTTTTTCATTCTTCACCTTCCTTATTTAGGCTTTCCGGCATACCCTGTGTAATCATTCACTCTTTATCTCCTTTCCTAAATTACGTAGAGTGTGGAATTCTCAATAGTTTAAGGCACTTCTTGCAGGTAACTTCTTCAAGCTTCATAGTCAAGTGTGGGTTCAGATAGTTCCCACTTTTAGAAGCCATGCAAAACAGAATGCCCTCTCTGCCGTAATGAGTTCGCAGCTGTGCATTACCCAGTATTCGTCTCATTCTCACCTCCAGCAAATACGCTCCGTTTTCATTCAGTAAATACGTGCCTAGCAAATACGTTGTCATGGCTTTACGCTCTCATTGGATGGAGGGGGAGTGGGTGACCCCTCAGTCTTGATTGGGGCGTAGCATTTAAGTTGTTTTGCCCACTTGTAATGAGCACAGGTGCAATTCCACTTCCAACCCTGTTTTGCATCGCCGTCACGCTTTGATGGTTCAAGACGGCAGTAATTATTCCGGAAGCCGCCGATGTACTGGTGATAGGGGATAGCATAGCGGCAAGTAAGGTTCGCATCATTCCAGAACTCACACTTGCCGTCTTTGATTCTTACGGGTATCCACTGCTTACCGTCACAGATGCTATTCAGGTTATGCCCACACGTGGCGCACTCTGTAAACTCGCATTGGTTGAATGGTGTAGGCTTTACCGTCTCGGCTGGTTTGTACGTGAAGTCAGGGCAACCGTGCTCCTGGGCGAATAGTGGGTAGACTAACTCACGCCTCTTTGAGCACCCGTATGTATATCCGGCTTGCCCTTCTGATTCTGCTAGTTCCTCATCAGTCGGCGGTGTCTCGTTATAGTGCTGACAGCAAGCACAACGAGCTTTATCGGTTAAGCTATCCCGCCAGGGGTAGGTTTGCTCATCTGTTAGTCTCATTTCAGCCACTTCTCCTTTGGAGTCGTATTTCATTTTGTCCCTCCATATATTTATTTAACTATCTATACTATACAGTCAATCAGTCAGCTTGTCAAGCAGTTATTGTAAAGTAAAGAAAATATATTTTGTGCTTTTTAAAAATTGTGCTATACTATGTAAAATTAAATAAAGTATAGGCGGTTTTTATGAAAAGCCTGATTATTGTATTCGGGACATTTCTTTTGTTAGTGGCTCTCCCTTATGCGTTCCAGGCGGTCGACGATGCAATTACCGAGTCTTACACCCAATCTATTTCAGGCGTAACAACCGGTGCCGGAGAATATACAGAAAACATTACTCTCAGCCGCTCTATTTACAATAACGATACAACATCCATTACCAGTATATCCTCGAACATAACTTCCGATTCACCCACCGCGGCAGGTTACAATACTGTGTCCAGACAACTTGAAGTTTCCGGACTGGATGCCTCACAGACTCGCACACTAGCAGTTAATTTTCTCATTGAATCAACTGTTATCCCGGCCGGTTCTGTAATGTTTTTAACCCTGTACCGGTGGTTTTTGGTATTCATGATTATCGGCATGGCCGGCGGCGCCATATACGCATTCTTTGATTAAGGTGAAATATGAACATAATGATGTTTATTGCAATGCAATTTTTAATCGGGGTGATTACAGGGGGACTGTTAATCACCTAGGTAATTAAAATCATGATTGATAGAGGGAAATTGCCAAAATTCCTTACTAATCGGGCAGATAAGCTTATCCCGATATTACAAAATAGTTTAAAAGGAGGTAATAAACCGGAGGCTGCGGGTTCGGTTCCCGCCATAGAGGTAAAAGCCAAAAATATAAAAATATGAAAGAAAGGAGGAAAAACAATGTCAAGACGAAAAAGGTCAAAGGGTTCTGGTGGCGGTAAGGGTGTTAGCTCGAATATGTACGGGCTAATCGGTATCGTGCTGGGCGGTGTTCTAATGATGGTTGCGCTAATCAACTTCGGCATAGGCTTGGCCCAGTTAGACACAGCCTATACTGCTGCTGCAACGTATACCGAACAAGTCGGGCTAACCGACATAATGGGTATATTCGGACTGGTTACATTCCTGTTGTTCGTTGGCGCCGGACTTGGCGCTCTGACCGGCGGGTCTGTCCTGCAGTGGTTCAAGGTGGTTCGCGGTGGATGGACCGAGGCGCTTATGGGATTCGTAACCGGCACAGTCGGGCTGGTTATCGCATTCATCCTGAATACCCTGGTACAGTCACAGTTGCATACGGTTTATACAACCGCAGCGAATGTTACCGAGACCGTCAATATCGCCCAGTTCGTGGGCATGTTGGATATCATGACCATCTTCGGTATGATAATCTTCATTTCCCTTTATGCAGCTGGAGCTTCCGGTATCATAGCCGGTGCCTACGGTGCCTTTAGACAGGTTAAAGGCGGCATGGGATTCTAACCAAGTAAGAAAGGAGAGAAGGGGAGGGCAATCCTCCCCTTCTTAAAAACGAATGTTTGGATTCGGTAATAAAGTAAAACAAGATATTTGCTTACTACCCGGAACGAACCGAGTTATCGAAGACCGGCTAGAGGCAGGTAATACACATGTATTCAATGACGATACAGCAGAGGCGTGGGGGCTTGATGCGTCTCAGCAATGTATTGACGAGCGTACTAACCGATATATTCAATTTGTCAGTAGTTTAAACTGTGACCCTGTGCCTATATACAGGAGTCAGGACACACCGCCGATTAAATCAAACGTATCTCTTATATCATCGCAAACCGAAGACCAGGAAATGGTTTATCTTGACAAAAGGGCAAGTAAATCCAGTATGGGCCTCTGGTTAGGTATTTGCCTGGCATTACTGACCTTAACTGTGTGCATAATCGCACTGGTTAGAATATGGGGCAATTAAAATGTTCAGCAGAAACGGCAAATCTAAAAACCAAACACAAAAAGTGAAAAATCCTCGTCTTAACCCTAACGCCATGATTGTAGTAGAAAAAACTAAAAAACGAATATTCAGGCATATACCGGAACGGTACTTGCCTTCAGATAGTTTTGTTAAGCAGTATAAAAAGGGGGACTGGCTGCACATACTAGGACTTGATAAACAAGGTAAATTTTGGGCTATAATGCCAAATCCAGCAGAAGCAAATAGGATGCCCGGAGATTTATACATGGCAAAAAACTGCGCCGATGAGGTGGAGGAGTGTTATGGTTTAAGCACCCCCACGGTAGAAAAGATTAAATGGGGGATATTTATAGGGCTTATTATTGCAATTCTGATAGTAGTTTTTTTAATGACAGCTTCGGCGGGAGGGGTTAGATAATGGGGAAAAATGGAAACGGGAATGGAAACGGGAAAAAAATGGCGACTGACGTATTTAACCACAATTTAAAAAAATATGACCTTACAGACCCGGCAAACTATGAGGATGATTATTATACAGGGGACTATGGAAACAATATTCAAAAGATTTATGAAATGCCAGCGATTATCGACATGGCCGGGGTATTTCTGCGTGGTAGATTCAAAAATGAACGCTCTTTAAATGCTCACCTGCGACTAATGTACCGCCATGCAAAGTTTAATGATGATGGCCATCAGGAACTCTTAAGGTCCAAAATAGCCGGCTCTGCTGCTGTAAATGGTATTGCCCGCCTTGAGGCTCTCCAGGCAGCAGTTAATTTACTAGCCCCTGATATGCTGCGGACTGCACTCGGTATGTCAAAAATCAAAAAAGGCGAAGATGATAGAATATTGCGCGGTGGGGAGCGTAATTCGGATTTTAGAAATCAAGAGAGGCCGCCTGATGGCGGTTTGGGGAATCAAAGGTCATGATACGTTATTACGAGGGTGTTGAAGGCGCAGGGAAAACCTGCTTAATGACAAAGGATTTATATCGTCATAAATCCTACGGTGGGCGCGTTCTTGCCTTCCCTGGTTATGAGTTATACGGCAGGACAAAAAAACAGGTGCTGTCCGAATTGATACTGCCAGAACAAATTTACAGTTTAATCAATGTGAATGATACCAGCGTAATAAGAGATCAGCATATCGTCATCGCTATAGACGAAATCACTAATTTTATCAGCCATCATAACTGGTGGAATAATATATGTGATATCGTAAACACTGTGCTTCAGGAACGTAGAAAATTAGGAGTTGCCGTTTTAGCGACCGGGCCGGAATATAAATTTTTACCCAGCGATATCAGGTACATGTTCCATGAAATAGTGCATTGCACTAATGCCCATTCATTTAATAGGGAAATACCCTCTGAATTAGCCTGCATTTTCTATAAAGAAGACCGGAGGGGGATGCTTTCCCCGCCATGGCATAGATTTACAAATAAAAAGAAGTTTTTAATGTCCAAATGGCATAAGCATTATAATACCTATTCGGCGGTAGGATATAATCAGAATATTAAAATGAGTTTTGAAAAGAGGGAAATCACTGTCGACCTTGAGGGCAACCTGATTGAAAAAGCACAGTCAAATGCCGGTGAAATGGTGCCGATTGTTATGGAACTGATAAAGGATGCTAAAAATCCTCCGGAGGAAATCAGCAAGGGCGAACTCTTTAGTTATATAAGAGAAAAAACCGGAAGATTTTTGAATAAAAGAGAAATGACATCTATTAGTATGATAATGACGCAGCTTGGCTATAGCCTTAATAGGAGTAACCGCTATAGTTTGGCTGAAACATAAAGAGGTGTGTATATACTACCACCTTTAGTATATAAGAGGGTAACATGGACATAACAGAAGTTTTATTACTACTCGGAATCTTATATATAACATGGAACGGTGCTAAAGATAGGGAGCCGCAGGACAATATGTTAATGCACGCTATTGCCGGGTTAATAGTTATGTTTATCGCGGCAGAATGGATATCCAGTTATCCCGGCATCGGAATAATGGTATTCGTACTGTCGGTTTATCTTCTATTAAAGGTGATTATTATAATGGGTGCGCAACTGGGACCGGCAAAGGGATTCAGCCAGTTTAAGGCTATGTATGATAACGCCAGGGGGAGGTTGCAGAAATAATGAAACGTGCTTGGGTTTACATCATAATTGGTAACATACTAATTATTGAAGGGACAGCACGTGTAATACTCGGTATCTTAGGCGGGAATTATTTATTATTAAGCGGAAAGATTAACATTCCCTTTGGAGGGTTATTGACAGGCTGGTTACTTGGTGGGTGGTTATTGCGTAAAGGGTTAAAGCGGCGCAAGGAGGCTTTTAATGATAGTATTAAAACCAGAATATGACCCTGTAAGCGGCGGGATGGTTACAATTGACCCGGTTACGGGCGCCCGGACACCGTATGACCCGTCAGCACAGCCGGGATATGTGCCGCCGCCATCATCGGAGCCTGTACAGCAAGAACCGAAGCCCGATTTCACAAAACCAGAACCGGTAAAACCACAGGAACCGACACCACCACCTACACCGGAACCGGCGCCGAAAGTATGGAAGCCTGACTTCACCAAACCAGAACCTTATGCCGGTATGCCTGAAAGTTACGCAGAAAAAGTGGCTCAGGTATATAAACCGACCGTTGAACAGCCATTAACCCCTATTGAAAGGGCAGCGGAAGTGGGTAAAGCGCCTGAGAAATACATACCAAAGCCGGTAGAGATTGCAGGCGGGGATTTAATAAACAAGGCGGACGCTGAACGGTTAAGGCTTCAGGACAAGACGCTATATAACACGCTTTTATATCAAGGTTACGATGCGTTCATAAATGCGTATGAGAATAAAGTATCGGCGGATAAAGCTGTTAGTCAAATCGATGCTAAACGGCAACGGCAAGCGCTTGATAATCTACAACGAACACATATTGAATTGCCGGGCGGCGATTGGGTATCTAAGGATGACTGGAATAAACTTGATACCAAATATCAGACTATCGGCAAGGAAAAAGGCTTTGAGGCTATGGACAAGGCTATCACAGCAGATATGGCTGATATTGAAAAAAAGATAGCCAATCAAGACAAGGCGTTAAAAGTGCTGGACACTTACAGGAATGAGGACGACACATATAATGTGTCTGAATTTTGGAACCGTCCGGGATTAACAGACCACGCTAAAACCGTATTACTTGAGGCAGCCGGATTTAATAAAGAGTCTATAGACAGCGCGAAAGCATCAAGTCCGGTTACTGCCATTAAACAGACCGCCGAATATGTCAAAGCTGAAAAGGAACTCAGTGATATAACTGATAAAATCTGGCGGGATAATCCGAATCTGTCGAATACGGAAAGGGCGGCGCTGGGAGAACAAACAGACCAGTATGCCAAATGGCAGAATGAAGCGGCGAAAACAACGGACATAGCTAAAGCAGGTTTGGTTATGGCGGCTGAGGTAATTGTTCCAGGGCTGTATGTTGCGAAACATTGGAATGAATTATCCGCTGTTGAAAAGTCTGCTTATATTGCTATAGATGCACTGAGTATCGTATGGGCAGGAGCTGCAGCTGCCAGAGGGGCAAGGGCCATAAGTGTGACAGGGCGAGGCGCTAGAACAGCCAGATTATTAGGTGCAGCGAAAGGCATAGGGTCTGAAGCCTTAGCACAAATTAAAGCCCCTGTAAATATGATATTGCATCCTGTAGGCACTGTAAAAACAGCAGTTCGTGAAACAGCAGGGCTAATTGAAAACATTGCTAGTTTAAAACGCTTACCCGAGGCTTCTGTATCGAATATTTATCATACAATGAAATTAAGGGTGACTGACGTAACCGACCCGGCTAAAGCGGGAGCTATGAGGGATGAATTAGTGCAGTACTTAATCAACAGTAAAGAAAAGGTACTTAATATTCAAATTGGAGACCAGGTTTTAACTGTTGAGAGAGCGGCTGTAATGCGGGAACTAGGCGGCGGTGCTGCGCATGGTTCACCATTCGGTGAACTATTATTGAAAGGTAAGGGGAAAAATCAGATAGTACAGGTTGGCGCCGAAGGTATTTATTTATCGCCCAGCCCAGCGCCGAGGTTTTCAGTGGCCACATCACGGGGTGAGGCGGGAGAAAGACATATATTGCTATTGGTTAGTAAAGATACTGTCAAAAAAATGGAATCGTCTAATAAGTTGTATAAAGGGACCGCTGAGCTCGAGGGAGTCTTAAAAGCCGATGTGCCCGTTAAACAAAAACTATATACCCGCATAGGTCCGATCGGTCAATACACCGAAATATGGTTAGAAAAGCCGTTATCAGTCAGGCAGATTGCTAAACTGAAAGCGGAAGGACTCATTGAGACAATAAAGCAACCTTTCCGTCCGGCTATTATGATTACTGATAAAACAAAGTTAAATAAACTTACCGCAGCGTTAAACACATCTGGTAATACATATCAGTCTCAAAATCTAAGAAGAGCGTATCAAATAGCAGCTTCACAAAGAGCTTCAGTATCACAATTGGCCAGGTTGGCAAAGAAAGTAAGTGATAGAAACTACAATACCGCTCGGTCTCAAGTCCGGTCTGAAATAGGCTATGCACGTCCGGAGCGTATAACAAGGGCTGAACGTATAACCAGAGCGGAGCGCGTAGCACGAACTGAACGACCGGAGCGGGCTGAACGCCTTACACGGGCGGAAAGAATAGAACGCATTGAAAGAATAACCAGGGGTGAAAGTCCGGAGCGCGTAACAAGGGCTGAACGAGAAGAGCGGACTGACAGAACTGAACGACTGGAACGAACTGACAGAGTGGATAGACCGGACCGTATAGACCGGACTGACAGGGTAGACAGGATAGACCGTGTAGACAGGATAGACAGAGTAGACCCTGTAGACAGGATAGACAGGATAGACCGTGTAGACAGGATAGACAGAGTAGACCCTGTAGACAGGATAGACAGGATTGATAAACCGGATAGACCACGGATAACAAAGGGGCCGCCGGTTGGCAAGGGTAAAAAAGAGGACTGGACACAGAAGGAGATTGAATCAGCCATCGCATGGAAAGCGGGGTTCGTAGTCCATGCCCTAAAAAAACCTTACCGGCGTGGTATCGATGAACAGTCATTCCACATCGATAATGTGCCGGCCGGCTTAAACGTACTGGATATCAAAGGGCGGGGAAGTCCGCAGGCATCGCTACGGGTACGGGGTGTTTTGAAAAAACCTGTAACGGTCGATATGGGTAATCAAGATATAGTTATTTCACCGGGTAAGGGGAGACGTCCGAAAATCAGCCATGCACGGGATACAAGGGGTACTACAAGCAAATTGACTGTTAAGCGGACCGGGCGGAATCTCAGCACAAAGCAGGGACGAATGTATAAGACAAGGGCGGCCGGCGGAACGATTTTAAGTAGACGTCCGATAAGAGGATTTTAATGGATAAAATAATGCCGATGATAATATATTTAATCATAGCTTTACTGGCTATAGGATTAATATTTTCACCGGCGGTTACCCGTTATTACCTCGGGGAAAAAGAAGTTTATCTAAACCAAAGCCACACAATGAGTATCGGGCTTTTAGCCAGAGTAGATGCCTGGAAAACGTACCCTAATTACAATATAGGGTTGGGGATTATATCAATGTTAGCCTTTGGCGGGGCAATTTACACAGGGAATGGTATGTTTAAAGAGAAGGAAAGGGAAAATGATGCTCTGTAATCGAAATCTAGCGGGGTTGGCAAGGTTAGGCAAGGTTTTATACCTTGCTATTACGCTCGTTTTGGTTACAGGACTATCATTGCCGGCCGGTAAAGCGCTTGCTATCGACGAACCGGATAGTGTGTCGCTTTCGGGGATAACTATATTTAGTGATTTATTAACAACCGCTGATTTTCTGGCTTTTGTCCCCTATGAGATAACGTTTGGTACGAACCCATCGGAAACCATAGCGGAAACTTTTATATTCCGGTTGATTAGCGCGGACGGTTCTACCGAACTGGGAACGGTAACCGCTGAGCCTTTGTATAACAGCGGCTATGATAGCGGCGTTGTATCATTTTATATTGAGTCGGGGATGGTCTCCGGGACTGCCTATATATTCCGTGTACAGCAAAACCCTACCTTGTACCCCGCTCCGCAATACTGGGATTTTGTAATTGGCATATCGAACTATTCAGGGGCAACTGACCAGGCGGACGCATTAAGAGTAAAGGTTCTGGATTCAGCGGTAACACTAACTCCTGAATTTGGAGTAGCTTTAACCACTACCAGCGAATCCGGCGCCACAGTATTATCAATTTATGGTGAATTATATTACCTGGCCGTCATTCCGGGTTTGCAGATTATGAGTCCCGAGTTATTCAGCGTACAACTTGAAAATCCTGATTTTTCTAAACGCACATGGTCAACAACTTTCGCTGATACCATAAGAACCCGGTATGCAGGTACGTTTATCGAAGATTTTTTTACAGGCTATGCAGGGTTATTTTCAATTGATACCTCCCCGGCCATGAACGGCATTGCTGTGTTTTTATTTATAGTCGTGGTCCTTATAGCAATATGGAAATTCAAAGCCACTGTGTTATCATCTTTACTTGACGGGTTTGCATTTCTGTTGTTGATGATGCTCATGGGAATATTCTCAATGATATGGGCTGGATTTATCGCCTTTATATCTTCGGCAATTATTGGCGGTGGTATCCTGTTGTTTAAGAGGTCGTAATGAAAAGAATTTTAATAGTAATTCTCTTGCTTACCACTCTTGCAGTACCGATTACTCCTGTAATGGCCTCCGATGTTTCCGGCGCAACGTATTACGGAACAATCAGGGCAACCAATAACAGCACACTGGCAACCGGCGTATCGGCGAATGTAACGATAAGTACCGCGGACCTAATCGCTGCAGGGTTAATCAATTCTACTGCCAATAATACCGTTATCAGACGCGGCGCAACCGATATGCCTTTTATGCCGGGCTGGAATGGCAATCCCTGGATAGTCTGGTATGATTCAGTCCCGGCTTCCGGTAGCATCGATGAGATACTATATACAAATTCAACCGGTGGCAAACTCCGCTACTTCCCTGACTCTACCGGCATGACGGTTGATGATGATGCCACTATCGAAATATCAGATAACGGTACCGCTGAAATAGACGCCTATTTGCAGAATAGCGGCGTGCTGATAGACAAGCCTGGGGCTTTTACGATTACCTATGATTCTACTACTGAGAACGTATCTGCTGGCATATGGGATTCGTATGTTGCCGGCAGTGATTGGACATCCCCGACATCATCTACGGGCACAAACTGGACGAACGTTAGTAATGCTATTGATGATAACACAACAACGTATGCCTCTTATAACTTAGCGTTCATGACGTGGAGTGATTATATTTACCTTACTATAGCCTCCGGAACTATGACAGGGGAAGTGCGCTACTGGATTACAAAAGAAGATGTTAATGTTAACGATATGCAACTTGATGTTTATTATTCAGGCGGTTGGCAGGCCTTGACGCCTGCCTTAACTACAGGCGCCTGGGTGACTGAACCGATAGGCTCGTATGAATTTGTAACTAATGCTCGTATGCGTTTTTATTCAGCAGCAGCAGATAGATATATTAGAGTCCATGAATTTGATTATAACTCCCCCGACAGCGTTTACGACCCTATCCTTACCGCCACAGGTGTCACTGCAGGCGAACATGAGGTAATATTATCCATTGAGCAGAGGTAATTATGCATAAAATACGCAACATAATACTGGCTTTAATTTTACTCACAGCTACCTTTGCGCCTGTTATCAAAACGCCTGTTATGGTGGCAAGCGCCGATTCGCCTATTGAAATCACCGCAGAAAGAACCGCCAATAGTAAAACCTACGATTTAGGCGGTAGAACAAGGCAAGTAGAAGTCGCAATGGGCGATATCCATTATAAAAACGACTATTCGAACGACAAAGAACCGTGGAAAGACATCGACCTGACAGTTAAAAATGGCTATCTTGGAACTGCACCTTATGAACTATGGATAGACGGCAATAAATACACCATGCGGGATAAGCGGACTGGGGAAGTATCCACTATTGAGCTTTTAACCAGCAGCAGCAAAAACTTTGAAGTTAAAATAGAAAACACAAAAGTATCATTTACTCATACCATCGATGCAAGAGAATTACCCTATGTTGCCACGTTTAAGGTAAACGGCAGAGGCTTTTCTATCAAAGCCTCTGATGATATAGGCGGTATACAAGTTGATACATCTTTTGATAATCCTGCAGACAAAGTGATGGATTGGAGTGAAGTCACTAACAAAAACTTTACTCAAATCGATAGAGATGAAATAGGATGGCTAGAGGGTATAATTACCGAAAGTATAATAAATATTAAAGATACAGATACAGGTTTTATCCGTTTGGCAA
>Ga0105106_10001281_pt1 | contig 18036 bp, 9 predicted proteins | sample PPLLaktember2015_5_FD_79109 | JGI IMG/M metagenome (GOLD analysis project Ga0105106, IMG submission 79109) | Freshwater sediment microbial communities from Prairie Pothole Lake near Jamestown, North Dakota, USA - PPLs Lake P8 Core (1) Depth... | ecosystem: Environmental > Aquatic > Freshwater >...
ACCTCAAGCGCTACAACGAGGCCATGGACAAGCGCCTCGGCCCGGCCAGGGACCTCGAGGACTACCTCCGCAAGGCCCAGTTCCTGAACTACGAGGCCATGCGGGCCATGTTCGAGGCCTTCGTCGCCAACAAGCATAAGGCGACGGGCGTCATCCAGTGGATGTACAACTCCGCCTGGCCCAAGCTCTGGTGGCAGCTCTACGACTATTACCTCCAGCCGAACGGCGCCTTCTACGGCGCCCGCAAGGCCGGCGAGCCCATCCATATCCTCTACAACTACGGCAATCACGAGATCGCCGCGGTCAACAGCTCGGCGGTCCCCGCTGCCAAGCTCAAGGCCACCATCCGCGTCCTCGATCTCGATCTCGCGGAAGTCATCTCCAAATCGGTCGACTTCGGGCTCCTCGCCGACGAGGTCAAGACGATCGACGTCCTCCGCCTTCCGGCCGGGACCACCCCGGCCTATTTCCTCGACCTGCGGATCTTCGGGGAGAAGAACCGGCTCGTCGACGTGAACTTCTATTGCCTGTCGGCGAAGCCGGAGACGCTCGACGAGGCGAACGCGACCTGGTTCGTCACGCCCATCAAGGAGTTCGCCGACCTCACGGCCCTGAGCGGCCTGAAGCCCGTGACGCTCCGGGTCCGCAGCAAGTTCTCGAAGGACGGCCCGACGACCAAGGTCACGGTCGATCTCGAGAACCCCTCGGACGGCCTGGCCCTGATGATCGACGTCCGCGTCGTCCGCGACGTCTCCGACGAAGCGGTCCTACCGGTCTTCCTCGACGACAACTACTTCACGCTCCTGCCGAAGGAAACGCGGAAGATCTCGGCCGTCTTCACCACCGACGACCTGCGCGGCGAGCAGCCCCTTGTCAAGATCAGGGGTTGGAACGTCCTGGCCGCCGAGAAATGACCGGTATCCGCTCGACGCGCCCCGGCGCCGGCGCGGGGTTGCGGGCGGCCCGGATGGCGGCCCTAACCGGCCTTGTTCTCGCCGCCGCCTGCCGGGGCGGATCCGCCGTCCCGGCCGATCCCTGCAGGACCTTCCTCTGCGACCAGGGCGGCGTCATCCGGGCCGATACGTCCCGCCCCCGGATGTCCCTCATCTTCACCGGCGGCTCATTCGCCGACGGCGGCGAGCCTATCCGCCGGGTCCTCCGCGAGGAGGGCGTCGCGGCGGGCTTCTTCTTCACCGGGGATTTCTACCGGACCTCCGAGTTCGCCGGGGTGATCCGCGGCCTGGCCGAGGACGGCCATTATCTCGGGCCGCACTCCGACCGCCACCTGCTCTACTGCGACTGGAACGACAGGGCAAAGACCCTCGTCAGCCGCGACGATTTCCGGTCCGACATCGAGGCCAATTTCCGCGAGATGGAGCGCTTCGGCATCGCCCGCGAGAAGGAGCACCTCTTCATCCCGCCCTACGAGTGGTACAACAGCGAGATTGCGACCTGGTCAAAGGAACTTGGCCTCGTCCTGTTCAATTTTACGCCCGGCACATCGTCCAACGCCGACTACACGACGCCGTCCATGCCGGAATACCTCGACTCGAAGACGATCTACGACCGCATCCTGGCCCACGAGAGATCGGACCCCCACGGTCTCAACGGCTTCATCCTGCTCATCCACATCGGGACGGACCCGGAGCGCACCGACAAGCTCTACCTTCGCCTCGCCGACCTGATCATGGAGCTCAAGTCACGTGGCTATGACCTGGTCAGGATAGATCGATTGCTACAGGTGGGCTGATCCGCGGCCTTTTGGTCTACGCCCGCTCCGGGATTCCCTCTCGAGGTGGCGACGGGTGTTGCCTCGAAGATCCCCGTCCGTGGAGGGGGGACCGGCAAGGTCATTTCTTCTTGAGCGAGTCCACGAGCGCCCGGAGCTTTTCCTGATTCGGATTGAGCTCGAGCGATTTCGTCCAGGCTTTGAGCGCTTCGTCGGTGTTCCCGAGCTGATTGTAGCAGGTCCCGAGGTAATTCAGGATGTCCACGTTCGCCCCGTACCTGACGAGGTAGGCGCCGTAATGTTTCGAAGCCTCCGCGAATTCCCCCAAGGCGTGGCCCGCCTGACCGAGCAGGGCCAAGGTTTCGGCGGCCGCGTTGTCGGCCCCCGCCCAGGGCCCCAACGCCTTCTGGACGCCCTGGTAGTCCGTAAGCCTGAAGAGGGCCTGAGCGTAGGCGACAGCCAGGTCCTGCCTTTCCGGGGCGCGCCGGAAGGCCTCGGCCAGCCGGGGCCGGGCGGCTACAAAGTCACCCTTATTCATGAACTGGACGCCAGTGGCCAGGAGATCGTCCTCGCCGCCGGGCGCCGGGCCGACTTTGGCCATGATCAGGGGCCGGGGCACGGCCGCCGCCAGGGAGATCTCGAAGTTCTCCCGGACCCGGGCCAGCTCCTTCCCCGAGCCGTCGAGCAGGACGGCCAGGGCCTGGTAGTAGCCCGGAGTGAGGCCCTGCAGGGGCTGGATATCGACCAGCCCGGCGACCGGCACGTCGGCCAGCCGGGTTTCTTTCCTCCGGACCTCCATATCCTCCCGCAGCAGCGTCGTGAGAAGCGTCCCGGACGCGCGCAGGGCCTCCGTGATACCGTGGGGCTGGCAGACGAGGACGACCGAGTCCCGCGAGCTGAACGTCTTTCTCGATTGGCAGAGGATCTGGGCTTCGCCGACCTTGAAGGGCACGCGCTCGGCGGCCCCCGCCGGTCCCGGTTCCGCGCCGTAGGCCAGGAGAAGCGGCCCCAGGCCGGGCGATGAGTCCGGCCCGGGCACGACGACCGTCGCCGCCGCGCCCGTGAACTCCTTGGAGAGCGCGTTCTTCAGGATAACGTCAAACGTGTAGCTCCCGGGAACGAGCGGAAAGGAATCCTGGATGGAGATCGACTGGGCCCGGACATCCTCGAGCTGGCCGGAGGTCAGGCTGAAGGGGAAGCTCTTGTCATACTGGTAGACGGTCCGGCCGGCCGCGTCCGAGACCCGGCCGGTCAGGCGGAAGATCACCTCGAATTTCCCCCGGACCTCGTCCGCGGAGATCCGGGAGGGCTCGATCGTGTAATGGACATAGCTCTGGCCGCTGTCGTCGCGGAGGACCTGGACAAGGGCGTCGCTGGCGATGTAGTTGGCGGTGTAGTCGACCTCGATGAAGTCCTTGTACTTCAGGATGGCGTCGGCATAGCCGGCGTCCACATTCTTCTGGGGCAGGGTGGCGATCGTCGCGATGAGCCGGTTGGAGGCCAGGGATTCGTTGCCGGGCTGGGACGCCTCGCCCGGGATGAGGCTCAGGGTCTGCCGGGCCAAATTGGGTTCGAGCTCCTGGAGCTCCTTGTAGGCCGCCTGATCGTTGGACATGGAGGACGCCGATCGGCTGGCATCGCGGTAGCCGCCCATCGAGCTGGCGATGAGGCTGCGCGGCCCGTGTTCGGTCGGCGAATACAGGATGTAATCGCCGCCGCCGTCCCTTTTGAAGAAGATCAGATTGAAGGCCGTGGGGAGACCCTGGTCCGGGTCGCCGAGGTAGAACCAGATCTCCGTCGGGTAGACGCCGTTGACGGTGTCGTACTGCTCGATGTTCCTGGGCGGCCCGAGGATGATGTACATCCGGCCGCGATCGGTCATCCAGCCGGGCAGAGGCGTCGAGCGGCCGTAAAACCTCGTGGCATGGTCCAGGCGGCGGCGGTGCTCCTCCTCGAACTCGTTCCGCGGCGTCCCCGGCGTGGGGTCGCGGTGCTTCCAGAAGGCCTCGATGAAGATGTCCCTTTCGCGATCGGTCTGGAGCACCCGGAAGACGTCCCGCTCGCGTTTGGAGATGATGTAGACGACCTCCTCGTCGAGCCATTTCTGATAGCGCCCCTGCAGGACCGCGCTCGACGCCGAAGCCCCGGACTGGGGCGCGGCGGGGGGGGCCAGACAGGCCAGACAAACGGCCAGGATGACGAGTCTTCTCATGGGGTCCCTCATAAAACCCTACTTTAATCGTTTTTCGCGGGGACTTCAATCCGGGGAAAAGGCCGCCGAGGACGCACTTCGGGCGCGGGGGCTCCCCCCGGCCCGGGGACGCCGCAAGAAAAAGCCCGGGGGGCGGCGCCCCCCGGGCGAACAGCTGCGCGCCAAGAGCTAGAACTGGTACATGAAGCTGAGCCGGAACCGGCGGGGGTCGCTGACCCCCGTGATCCGGCCCCAGTTCTCATAGAAATCGGCGTTGGTGATATTGGCGGTGTTGAAGATGTTGAAGACGTCGAGGACGATGTGCAGGGACCCGTAGTTCTTGAGCTTGATGGCTTTCTCGGCGCGGAGGTCGAGCAGGTTCAGGGACGGCAGGTGTGTGGGGGTCGTGTCCCCGACGACCCGGCCGAGGCCGGCGGCGTTGATCTGAGAGCCCCACAGACTGGCCGGGATGGGGAAGAGCTGCCACAAGGGCCGGCCGGTGGAGAACCGGAACCTGGCCCCGAGGTCGACCTCGACGACGGGGATGCTATAGGACCCCGAGACCTTGAACTCCCACTTGGGGACGAACGGCAACGGGCCGTCCATGTTGTTGATCGTGTAGTTGAGGCTGGCCATCCACGTGTCGTCCGTGAGCATGGGGCCCATCATGTTGTCGTTCTGCCGTTGCGTTCTCTGGGCCGTGCCGTCCGACCAGGAATAGATGAGCGAGGCCAGGCCCTGCCAACGGTCGGAAAAGCGCTTGTTGAGGACGAACTGAACGGCCTGATAGGTCCGATGGGGCTTGACGTCTTCGTACGTTCCCATGTTCTCGACGCGCTGGGTGCTATTGGCCCTAATGTACGGGAGGCCGCCGGGGTATTGGCTCAGGTCGATGCTCCAGAGGTCGACCGTCTTTCCGTTGGCCAGGGTGAACGGGACCCGCACATACGCCCACTCTTCACCGGTCGTCCGGTCGATGGGGACGTTGACGAACATGCTGGTCGAATGCTTGTAAATATAGGTCGCGCTCAGGGAGAGGTCCTTGACCAGCTCCCTTTCCAGGTTGAGCATGAACTGGTCCGTGTGCATGTCCTTGACGTCGTCCGCGACGTCGAGACTCCAGGAGCCGTCGATCTGTTCGACAGGACGCTGGAACACGGGTCCCGCTAGGTTCGGGATCTCCCGGACGGCATTGATGACCTCGTTGATGGACGCTCCTTCGTATTCGTACGGGATGATATCGATGACGCCGTTGCCGTTCAGATCGACGAGGTCCCACGGGATCTGCCACCATTGACGGGTCAGGTCGGTGAGCGGCATGTCCGGTCCGAACCTCCGCAGGAACTCGACCGCGAGCGGCATGTAGTAGCGGCCATAGTTGGCCCGCAGGACCGTTTTCGCGTCCTTGGTCAGCTGGTAGGTGATACCGAGGCGGGGCGAGAGCGTCCGGAAATCAAAGATGTTGCCGGTTGCGGCGCGATCGCCGATGACCACGGGATTGGCGATGTCGGTCGGCGAAGTCAGCTTCTCGTAGATCTTGCCGACGCCGTACTTGGTCGTCATCCGGTCATAGCGCAGGCCGATGTTGAAGGTCAGTCGCTTGACCGGCGACCACTGGTCGTCGAAGAAGAAGCCGAGGGAATCCGCCGTGCGGACCGTCAGGTAGGGATTGATCTCCTGGTGGTCGTTCGTGAAGACGAGACCGTTCTCCGGATCGACGTAATCGTAGCTGCCGAAATCGTACCAGCCCGGATAGAAATACCACATGTCTTTCCAGGACGCGATGTCCAGGCCGACCCACCTGCCGCCGTCATAAACATAGGATGGATATCCCAAGGGATAGGTATAGTTCACATAGTTCTGGAAGAAGCCGCCCAGCGAGTTGCCCCGGCCCTTGGTATACTGGGCGCCGAACTTGATGTCGTGTTCGCCGAGGAAATCTTCTGCGTAGTACGACATGTCGGCCTGAATTGTATGACGATTGGACTCGAAGCCTTCAATATAGGGGAAGGCTCCCTCAATACCATATTCCGCCCACTTATACCAGTTGATGTAGCCGGGATGGTCGGGGTGGTCGGCGGGGATGAAGGGCGTATCGTTGGTCCAGAAGCCCAGGTACTTCGCCGTGAAGATGGCGTTGCCCGTCGGCAGCCATTGGAGTTGGGCGGAGATGGTGTCGTTGACGGTCTTGACGCCGTAGGTCATCGAAGTGTCCCAACCTGAAGCCGCGTTGCCCCAGCTCCAGCCGTCGCCTTTGTTCCACTCCCGGTGGTAGGACACCCAGGCCCTCGATTTTGCGAACGGCTCCGCGGAGATCTTCAGGTCGGCATAACGGCCCCACCAGTTGTTGAGGAGGCTCCAGTTCACGGGCAGCGAAGCCGATCGGATGTAGTCAAAGGCGCCATAGAACCAGACCTTGTCCTTGACGATCGGGCCGCCCAGGGTGAAGTTCCCTTCCCAGTTCTTCTTCGTCACCCCGGCCAGGACGTCGCCCGATTGGACGTATAGCCAGTCGTGGCCGGACAACGAGCCGTCGGGCGGCTGGTTGGTCTTGAAGAACGTGTCGCCCCGAAGCTCGGTGTAGTAGGCGGCGTTGCCGTGGAACCGGTTGCTCCCGGATTTGGTCAGGACGTCGATGGCCGCGCCCGAGTAACTCCCGTATTCCGCCTTGGCGCCGAGGGCGAGGACGCGGACCTCTTCGACGGCGTTATAGTTGACCGAAACGAGCGTGCCGAAGGAGGCGCCCCGGGGGTCGGTCGTGTTGACGCCGTTGATCAAGAAGACGTTCTCCATGCTCGAGCCGCCGTAGGCGGTCGGGCTCGGCTGCCAGCTCGAGGTGGTCCCGACCTCGAACATGCCCGGCGTCATGACGGCCATGTCGTAGAAAGCGTCGCGCGTGCTCGGCAGCTTGGCCAGCATCGTGCTCTCCAGCCGGGAGTCGACGGTCGACGTCTTGACGTCGACGATCGGGCTGGCCGCCAAAACGGTGATCTGCTCTTCGATGGGTCCGACCTGCAGAACGGGATTGATCTCCAGGCTGCTCCCGGCTCCCAGGATGAGGTCCTCCTGGACGTAGGTCTTGAACCCCGGCAGGGTGACGGTGACCTTGAATTTGCCCGGGGGAACGTTCAGGAAGACGTACCCGCCCCTGGCCGAGGTGACGGTTGCCCTCCTGCCCATGATCGACGGGCCCGAGAGCTCGACGTTGACCCCGGGAAGCAGCTCGCCTTTTTCATCGCTGACCGTGCCCACGATCTTCCCTTCGAGGACAGATTGGGCGTTGAGCACGGTCCCGTTGAGAAAGGCGAATGCCAGAACGGAGATGACAGCTAGAGCCAGATACTTTCGTATCATCGTGTGGCCCCTCCTCTTTTACCGAATAATGCCCCGAACCTTGCCCTTTCCGGCAGGGCCGGAAAGGACGGCCCTTGGTGCCCGGTTGAGAGTGAAGACGCCTCTGGCCCCTCCTATGACGCGTGGATCTTATGTGGGATTATCGGTGAAACGTCGTAGCGCGGCCGAGAAAGCCCTATCCATACTCTATCCTTCTAGTGTATTTTTTATGATTTTTCCCCCGCAGTGTCAAGTCTCGATGACCGGCCCGGATATTTCTTGATCTGCACCTTGAGCTGGGTGATGAGATCCTCGAGAAACTTGATCCGGTCGGGGTCTGTGGCCGCCGCCTTGGCCTTCTCCAGATAGGCGATGGCCTTGAGAAAATCCCCCTTATTGACGTAACACCGGCCGGCCATCTCGAGATAGGCCGGATCGTCGGGCTTCAAGGCCAGGGCCTGCTCGAAGCGCGGCAGGGCTTCGTCAATGCGCCCCTGGCCGAACAGGACAAGGCCCAGGTTGTACATCAGGTCGGCATTGGCCGGATCGAGCGTCAGGGCCGTCTGGTATTGCCCCAGGGCCTTGTCCGGCTCGCCCTGGCGCTGATAGCAGACGCCCAGCTGATAGAAGCCCGCGGCGAACTGCGGGGCGAGTTCCGTGACCTTGAGGAACGCGGCCGTCGCGTCGGCCCAGACCCCCTTTCTCTGCAAGGCCAGGCCCCGGACGTACCAGGCGTTGGGATCGTTCGGGTTCTTGTCCAGGATGGGTTGGAGCAAGCCCAACGCCGCGTCGAAATCGCCCAGCCGCAGCTTTTCCGAAGCCTCCTTGACGCCGGTCGCGGCCTCCTTCATCTTCTCGGCCTGGGCGAGGACCTCTGCGGCGACCATGGTGACGGGCGGGATCTCGACCTTGACCATCGCATCTTGGGCCTTGACGAATTTCCACTCGTCCGTCTTCTCGGCGAAGCCCGCCTTGCGGAAGACGACCGTGTAGATGCCGTGCGGCAGGCCGACGAACTTGAAGGTGCCGTCCTTTTTCGTCTCCAGGGCGAAGCTGCGGCTCGAGCCCGTATCGCGAAGGCGGATCTCGACGTTGGGGACGGGATAGCCCTTCGTGTCCACGACCTTCCCCGAGATGAGATACTCGCGGTACTGGGCGTACGCGGGAAGGCTCAGGGCGAAAACAAGTGCGGCCCACAGAGCGAGGCCCGCCCGGGTGCGACACAGCGGGTTCTTCATCGTTCACTCCTTCTTGGCCCGGTGCGCATTGGCCAGGCGCAGGGCCTCTTTCATCTTGTCGGGTTCGCCCCGGCGGTTGTAGACGTCCGCCAGGAGAAAATAGCCCATGGCCTTGAGCTCGTCGGTCCCGGCCAGGGCCAGGCCCCTGTCGACCACCGCTTTGAGCTCGTCGAGGGGGGCGTCCTCATAGAGCAGACCGCGGGCCAAGAATAGGTGGCCCTCGGCAAGCTTGGGCGCGATCTTGACGACCTCCCGCATCTCGGCCAGCGATCCGGCCCGATCGCCCAGCTTGAAGAGGATCTTGCCGAGATTGAAGCGGGCCTTGAACTCCCCGGGGTAGAGCTCCACCTCCCGGGCATAGGCGGCGCGGGCCTCGTCGAGCCGGCCTAGTTCTTCGGAGAGGAGCCCGAGATTAAAATGGGCCAGGCGGAATTTCGGGGAATCGCGGAGGATATCCCGCAGAAGCGGCTCGGCCCGGTCGTATTGCCGCAAGCCGAGGAGGCAGACCGCGAGGTCGAGCCGGCTCCGGTCCATCTTCGGCTGGAGCTCGACCGCCTTCTCGATGAACGGCAGGGCCTGGGCCATGTCCGGGAAGCCCATATAGGTCTCGGCGATGAGCTGCAGGGCCTGCGTGTTCCGCTCGTCGACCGAGAGGGCCCGCTTGCACAGGGCGATGACGTCCTCGTCCCGCCCCTCTTCGAGGAGGATGTTCGCCAGGCCGATCAGGGCTTGGACGTTCTCCGGGTCCTCTTTGAGCAGGATGTCGAGCCGGGCTTTGGCCTCGTCCGTCCGTCCCATCTCGATGTAGCAGTTCGACAGGAGCAGGAGGGCCTGAGGGATCGCCGGATCATCGAAGAGCGCGGACTCCAGAAGGGGGGCGGCCTCCGCATACCGGCCGCTCGCGGCCATCTCGCCGGCCCGCGAAACTTTTTGGAAGACCTCGAACTTGTCTTTGGGATCGGCCAGAGGGCCGCTCGCCCCGGAGGCGTTCCGGGCAGAGACGGGCGCGCCGATATACCCCAAGGCCGTGAGCCGCTCCATGGTCTCCCGATCGATGTTGGCCGCCTCAGGAGTGGGCGCGCCGAGGCTTGTTTCGGCCATGAGGCGGGCGAGAGCGGCCTTCATCCGCCGGGCCGTGTCCGGCGCCGAAGCCAGGATGTTGTCGTGCTCGTCCGGGTCCCGGGACAGGTCGTAGAGTTCCGCCCTGGGCGCTTCAATGTACTTGAACAGGGGCGTCCTCAGCGTATGGAGGGCGCCCCAGCCGAACTGGAGGTTGGGGGTCATGGATTCGCTATAAGCCGGGACGTCATCATCGGCAGACGGTTTGAGCATCAGCGGGACGAGGGTCCGGCCCTGGACCGGGACCGGGGGCTCGAGGCCGAGCAAGCCGAGGATCGTTGGGAAGATGTCGGCCGTGCTGACCTGGGAGGAGATCCGGGTCCCGGCCAGGTTCCCAAGCGGGGCGACGACGATGAGCGGCACGCGGACGGCGTAATCGTAGACGTAGTAGCCGTGCGTGCCCTCGCCGTGGCTGCCCAGCGCCTCGCCGTGGTCCCCGACGAACACGAGGACGCTCGACCGATCGAGACCGGTCTTCTCGAGCCAGCCGGTGAGGCGGCCGATCTGCTCGTCCATGAAGGCGATCTCGCCGTCGTAGAGCCCGGCCTGTCCGCGGCCGCCGTACTCGGCGCCATAGGGCTCGGGCGGTTCGTAGGGGTGGTGGGGATCGTAGAGGTGGATCCAGGCGAAGAACGGTTTTTCCTTGCGGGCCTCCAGCCAGGTGAGCGCCGTGTCCATGACCTCGTTGCCCGGCCTTTGGACGGAGGCGAGATCGATACGCGCGTATTTCTTCAGGTCGAACTGGTCGTCGTAATACGCGAAGCCTTGCTTGAGGCCCCAGCGGCCGTCCAAAACGAACGCGGCGATGAAGGCCCCCGTGTCATAGCCCCGGCCGGCGAAGGCCTCGGCGAGCGTCGTCTGCCCGTCGCTCAGGGCCGTGTTGCCATTGACGCGGACGCCGTGGTAGGTCGGGTACATACCGGTCATGATGGTCGCGTGGGCGGGCAAGGTCAGGGGCGCGGCCGTGGCCGCCTGCTCGAAGAGAACGCCCCGCCGCGCGGCGGCGTCCAGGTTCGGCGTCTTGACCCGCGGATAACCGTAGCAGGCCAGACGGTCGGCCCGGGTCGTATCGAGGGTCACCAGGATCACGTTGGGCTTCTCGACGCCTCTCTTCCGCCAGAGACCGGCGACCCGGGAGGCCGGCGGTCGCGGGATGATCTCGAGAAAAAGGAACCCCGCTGCGGCCAGGAGGACCGGGAGGAGGATCCACGGCCAGCGCGGCCTCCGCCGCTTGGTCCCGGGGGCGCTATTCGATCGGACCCGTTTTTTCCGCATTCTTCCGTATCGCCTCGTAGAGCGCCCAGACGGCGCCGGGTCTCATGTACTTCATCGCCCGGAACGTCTTCTCGCCGTACTTCGCGGCGGGATCGTTCCAGAGGGTCTCGTCCGGATCGAGATAGGCTTCGGGCGTCTTGAAGAAATAGCCCTGCCCGAAGGGGCTGTAGACGACATGATAGAGCCCGTAGGCCGTGTGCAGGCCCTCGGCGACCAATCCGTTGAGGACGCAGTTGGCGGCGAAGGCGTAGGCCGTTCCGACCCAGACCTCGTCGCCCTGCTGGCTGCCGAGCTGGCCCCCGTCCGCCTTGCGGCCGTTGACCGCGCCCATGACCCCGCCGCCGAAGCCGAGGACGTTCTTCTCGTAGATCGTCCGCAGGGCCCGCCGGACATCGGCAAGCGGAACGATCGGGTCTGGGCCCTCGCCCTCGAGGCCGAGCATGTCGGCGTACCAGACGCCGAAGAGCTGATCGGTCATGATGTCGTCCATGTTGGCGTCGATATGAAAGTAGCCGGCCCGCTCGTCCCAGAGCTGGCGCAGCGAGGACCGGCCCGACTCGAACCAACCCTTATATTTTACTATGACCTCCCGAATATCCAAATCCCCGGCCCGGACGAGCCCCCGCGAGGCGAGCGTTTCGCCCATGCGGACCGTCGTCTTGAGGCCGGCCAGCCAGAGCAGCCCGACGTAGGCGCTCTGGCCCTTCATCTTCCAGGTGTCGTAGGTCTGGTCCGGGATCCCCTCGTTGAGGGGGACATGGGTCACCCGGTCGCCGAAGCGGGCTTCGAGCGTATCCAGGGCGACGACGGAGGCCTGGAACATCTTCATGAGAAAGCCGATGTCCAGGGCTCCCGTGGCCAGGAAATCGCGGTAGGCGCGGAGGGGGAATTTCGGGTTGATGTCCTTCCAGAAGTTCGCGTTCTGCCAGTCGAAGCCGTTCAGGATGGTCCATGGCCTCTTTCGCGGCGAGCCGAGATCGTGGGGGACCATGCCCGCGGCCTTGATCGTGTTCCAGTAGTAGTGAAGCTTGTCCGCGGGGACCTCTTGGGGGAACGTGACCGCGTACTGGAAGGCCCGGAAGGAGGCGTCCTCGAGCGGGATCGTGCCCGCGAGATAGCTCATGGCCCTCGTCTCGAGCTCGGGCCAGAGGCGGAGGACGTGCCAGCAGTAGGAATCGACGTCGGTCGTTCCATACATGAGGTAGTCGGCGCTCTCGAGATACGTATGGAGATCGGTCGTCGCGTCCCAGATGCTCGTTTCGGTGAGGACATAGAGCTCATTGTGCAGGGCCTGGCGGAACCAGTCGGGAAGCCGGGGGTTCGTCAGGCTGGGCTTCTGCCAGGCGTCGATGGCCTTCTCCCACTCCCCGGCCCGGACGAGGGCCTCGGCGGCGATGCGGAAGGCGTTCGTGCCCTCGGCGCCGAAGAAGGCCGTGTATTTCTTCTTGTGCTTGGCCCCGGCCTCAAACTCGTAATAGGGCAGGTCCCAAGCGACGGCGAACGGGGCCTCGAGCCGCTCGCCGGGCTTGAGCGTGAACGAGACGGCCACGGCCGCGCCCGTCCCTTGGCCCGCGGCGGCCGGAGCGGAAGCCCGGGCGGCATCGAGCGTCCCGTCGGCGGCGAACTTCGTCCAGATGTCCGCGCCGTCGCCGCGGGGATCGAAAGCCGCCTGGATCGAGACCCGCGACTTCTCCGGGCTTTCGAGCGCGGCGATAGCCATCGTACCGGACATGGCGTTCCCGGTCCGGACGTCCTGGCCCCGCTTGCGGAACAGGACGCCCTTGGCCCGGCCCTCCTCGGCGGCCTCGTTAAAGCTCCCTGCGCTCTTGCGGTCCCAAACGAACGAGGCTTGGGGCGCCTCGCCGGCCGCGGGGCGGGCCCGAACGGCTTCCCAGCCGATCATGTTCTCCCAGGTCAGGAGAAGGCTGACTTCGACGGACTGCTTGGTCGGGTTGTGCGCGATCCATTTGTAGATGGCGACAGGGTAGCTCGTCTCCTTGTAGTTGCCGGCGATGATCGGCGAGAACTGGACGACGGCGAGATCCACCGGAAGCTCCGCGCTCTCTTCATACGAGAAGCCGGATTTGGGATAAAGGGCGAAATAGTCGCCCTGGCCCACGGGATAGTTCCAGGCCCATGCCCCGAGGCCCGACGCGGGCGGCGGGGCTGTCGTCGACAGGGTCCGGGCGATCGTCCGTCCGCCGGACTTGACGAAGACATGGAACTGGTCGGCCCACACCGTGTCCTCGACCATCCAGCCGAGCTTGAGGAACCAGGTCGAGAAGTTCCCGTTCATGAGCCGCTCGAACCCGCCGGCGCCGATCCCGCCGACCGGGCAGGCGCTCCCATCGGCCCGGGCCTCGATGTCGCCCGGGGCGATGGTGCGGCCATATTTTTCGAGCCTCGCCCCGATGGGCCTGTCGAACGCGGCCTGGGGGAAGCCGGCCAGATTGGTGGCCGAATAGTTCAGGGCCCCGAGCGAGGCCCTGACCAGGTCCATGGCGGTTTTCGCCCCGGCCGAGCGGGCCGCGGCGAGGAGCTTGTCGAGGCGCCCGTCGATCTCGCGGCCGGCGTCGTCCGCGACGCCCTTCTCGGCGAGGAGCTGAGCGTACTTCCCGGCCAGCTCCTTGCGCGCGGCGGCATCCTGCGCCGGCCCTGCGGCGGACAGGGCGGACCCGGCGACGAGCAGGAGGAGGGCGGCCAGGACGGCCGCCCGCCCGAGGGCGCATGTTCCGATCCGGTGCTTCATGATGTCCTCGCTTTCGTGGGCTTCTTTCCCGTCTTCCGCCCGACGACGGCCGTCAGGAGGACGATCATGGCGCAATTGACGACGGGAATGATGAGTCCCTGGCGCAGGCTCGAGGCCTCGGCGATCTTCCCCGCAAGCCAAGGGGCCAGCATGCCCCCGACCAGGCCGAGGGCGATGACGACACTGAAGGCCGTGCCCGTGAACGCGGCGAAGCTCGTGCCGACGATGGCCAGCGTCGTCGGGTAGATCGCGGCGAAGCCGAAGCCGATGAGGACGGCGCCCGCTCCCGCCGCAGCGCCCGAGGGGGCCAGGGCCATGAGGAGCGCCGCGGCCAGGGCCAGGACGGCGCTCCACAGGATGAGCGTCTCGTTGCGGACGGCGCGGACGAGCCGGCTCGAGATGAGCCGTCCCGACATGACGGCCGCCCAGTAGGCGGCGAGTACGAGCGCGGCCGCGCCGGCGCCGAGGCCGAAGGCGGTCTGAAGGTAGGTCGAGATCCAGCCGCCGACAGTGAACTCGTTGGCGGACTGGAAGAACAGGATGAACCCCGTGAGCCAGAGGAGCGGGTCGCGGGCGATCCCGGCCGCCGCCTTGATGGGAAACCCCTGGGCGTGCTTGGCCCTGGGGAACCGGAGAAGCAAGTAGAAGATGAAGGGAACGAGACTGAGAAGCGCCGCCAGGATCAGGATCCGGGGGAGCCCGAGCGCTTCGCGCAGCGTCCCGATCAGGAAGGGGATGGACAGGGCCCCGAAGCCGAAAAAGATGCCCAGGACGTTCAGGGCCGCGCCCCGCTTGTCGCCGTCATGCAGCTCGCTCGTCAGGGCGTTCGTCCCGCCGTTGAGGCCGCCGCCGCCGAGCCCGAGGACCGCCGCCGCGCCGAGGACGAGGCCGTATGTCGAAGCCTGCGACAGCAGGAAGAAGGCCAGGGCGACGAGCAGGGCCGAGACGGCCAAGACGGTCTTGAAGCCGAAGCGGTCGACGAGCGGGCCGAAGAACAGGGACGTGACGAGCATGGCGAAGTTCATGGTCAGGAAGAGGTTCCCCGCCGCTCCCGCGCCGAAGCCGATGCGCTCGAAGAGCGAGGGCAGGATGGCCCCCAGAATGGCCATGACGATGCCGAAGACGAAGATCCCGGCCCAGGCCGAGAATTGGAGCCGGGCGGCGCTCGCGGGACCGGTCCGTTCGGGGGCGCCCAAGGTCACTTGACCTTTCCGGGCTTCTTCCCGGTCTTCTTCGCGGCCTTGAACGGCCGGGCGTAATAGAACTCGGTGAAGGCCTGGTAGACGCCGGCCATGTGGCCTGGCGGCACGCCGTGAACGTTGGGCGAGACGAAGGTCGGCGGCACTCGTCCCGTCTTGGCCAGCGCCGCGGCCGTTTCGGCGACGAGGGACATGGCGATCGCGACGGCCGCGATGGTCGAGCCCGCGGCCACGCGCTCGAGCTGGCCGACGTCGACGAGGGCGTCCTCGGGAGGGACGTGGTTGTCGATGGCCACGTCGGCGGCCTCGGACAGGATCTTGCCCGAGGAGTGGGAGCGCTTGCCGGTCGCGACGTTGGCGTGCGACGAAACGGTGACGACCTTGAGCCCGCGGGCCTTGGCTTCGAGGGCCATGTCGATGGGCGCGGCGTTCAACCCGCCGTGGGAGAAGACGAGCATGACATCTCGCTTTTCGAGGGGATAGCTCTGGAGGAAGACCTTGGCATAGCCCTCCTGGCGCTCGAGCCAGAGGAGCTCCCGGGCGCCGCCCGGGCCGACGACGTTCGTCCACATCAGCCGCGGGTCGTAAAGGGGGAAGAAGCCGACGAAGCTGCCGTAGCGCGGGAAGATGTCCAGGACGGGGATGACCGAGTGGCCGCTGCCGAACATGTAGACGCGGCCCTTCTTCCGGATCGAGGCGGCCATGAGCTTGGCCGCGGCCCGGATGGCCTTCATCTCTTTCGATTGGATCTCCGCGAGGATCCATTGGATCATGCCGAGGTAGTTGTGTGCGGACATGCTATTTCTCCTTGGGGACATGGACCTCCGGTACAGCCCTCTTGGGCCGGCCCGAGCCGCGAGGGGCGTGTCCCCCGTCTTGATGGTATTGCCAGGCCAATCTTCCGCAGCCGTAGAGGCCGGCATCCTCGCCGAGGGCGGAAGCCTCGATCCTGACCGAGCGGGCGGCCAGCGGCTGGGCCCAGCGCTTGAACTCGCGCCGGACGGGATCCAGGTAGATATCGGCGGCCTGAAAAAGGCCGCCCCCGAGGACCACGACCTCGGGATTGAGGAGGCTGACGATGTTGGCGACGCCCATGCCCAAGTACGCCACGACGTCCGCGACGACCTCGAGGGCCAGGGGGTCCCGGGCGCGGGCCGCCGCGGCGACGACCTCGGACGTGACGGCCTCGATCGAGCCGCCCGCAAGATCCAGCATCGCCGACGGCCTCCCCCTCCCCAGCCGCTCGCGGGCTTTGCGGGCCACCGAGCTCCCCGAAGCCTCCGCCTCGAATGAGCCCATGGCCGCGTATTCCGGCTTGAACGCCGGGTCGAGGCCGAACCAGCCGACAGCCCCGGCGATGTCCTCATGCCCGTGGAGGATCCGGCCGCCGGAGATGATCCCGGCGCCGATGCCGGTCCCGACCGCGAGGAAGACCGCGTCGCGGGCGCCCGCGGCGGCGCCCCGCCAGGCTTCCCCGGCGACATAAGCGCTCCGGTCGCTTTCTAAGATTAGAGGGGCAATACCCTGAGCCAAGCCGAAGAGAGGGGTTTCGTATGACAGAAGGCCGGACCGTATCTTGTCCAGGAGCGGGTATTGATCCCAGCCGGGGATGTTGGGCGCCCAGACCTTGCCGCTGGCCGAGTAGGCGATGCCGGGAACGCAGATCCCCACGGCCGCCAACCGGCCGCCTGACTCCGCGGCCCCCGCGGCGAGGGCCCTGATCCGCCCGGCGACCTGCGCGGCCGCCGCGTCTCCCCCGGTCCTGTCGATGGGGATTTTCTCCCGGACCGATATCTCCCCTTCTCGGGTGAACAGCGCGGAGGCGATCTTCGTCCCGCCGACGTCGATCCCGCCGTAAAAAGAAATCATCGTTCGTCGATCCGGACGACCCAGACTTCGTTCGGCTCGAGCGCCTTTTCGACAACGGCGCGGTCCCCCTCGCGGGCGATGGCAACGGCCCGGCCCGTCTCGAGGTCCACGGCCAAGACCCGGGCGGCTCCCGTCCGGACCCCGAACCTGGCCGTGACCGCTTTCTCTCCCCGGTTGAAGCCGAAGAGAAGGGCGTAGCCGTCGCCCTCGAGGAGCCGCGCCTCGACCAGGGCATCGGAGTCGGAGGAAGCGACCTGGACCGGGGCCTGGATCTTCAGCCAATCGGCCAGGCCGGCGAAGAACTTCCCGTTGTTGGGGTTCTTGAAATGATGGTAGGCCGAGCCGAGGAAGGAACCGACAAGGATGGCCCGCCCCTTTCCGAACGGCGCGGCCACGACCGCCGGCCGCCCGTCGGGGAACGCCGCCACGACCCGGCTCGACTTGCCGAAGACGTCGAGAGACTCCTCGAAAAAGAGACTGTCGAGCCTGTCCCCGGGCTTGAGGAGCGGGAAGGCCTCGTCGGCCGCCTTGATCTCCACGACGCTCGTCTTGGGGAGAGGCATCAGCTCGATCTCGCGGCAGCCGAAGACCTGGTCGAGGCCGCCGCCGGGCACGACCGGGCTCGATGCGCCCTTTTCGTCGACCCAGCCGCAGCGGGCTTCCGACAGGAGCGTTCCGCCGCCGCGGACGTATTCGACCAGGGCCTTGACGTGAGGCTGGGACATCATGACCGGGTAGGGCGCGATGATGATCTTGTAGCCGGCCGCCCGCGCCGTTCCGAGGTCGCGCACATGAAGGAAATCGACCGGGATCCCGCGCTCGAAGAAGGCCCGGTGGACGCCCTGCAGGGATTCGCTCAGGTTGTTGACGCCGACGGTCTGCCCCTCTCCGGTGAAGGCCTGCTGGCCGCCGACCATGTGGGACAGAGGGTTATAAAGGATGGCGATCTCCGCCTTGGCCGGCAGGGCCTTGAGGAAGAGGTCCTGATTCGCGGTGATGATCCGGGCGATCCGCCCGCCGGCCTCGGCCCTCTCGGTGATCTTGCCGTCGAGCTCGACCAGTCCGTAGCCGCCGGCCTCATACCCCGTGCTCATCGGATAGTACGCGTAGATGTTGACGGCCCGGGCGCCGTAAGCGACGGTGCTCCACATCCAGTCGCGGGTGTCCCTGCCGACGACGGGATAGCTCATCTTCATCCCGAAGACGCCGTAGCCGGCCTGGAGCTCGCCGATGTAGAAGCCGCCGTTGCCGATGCCCATGGAGCGGACGAAGTCGAGCCCCGAGGAGCGATAGTACGGCGACCAGGGCTTGATCGTCCAGGCGTGCTTGGGGTA
>Ga0105106_10001284_pt1 | contig 18019 bp, 23 predicted proteins | sample PPLLaktember2015_5_FD_79109 | JGI IMG/M metagenome (GOLD analysis project Ga0105106, IMG submission 79109) | Freshwater sediment microbial communities from Prairie Pothole Lake near Jamestown, North Dakota, USA - PPLs Lake P8 Core (1) Depth... | ecosystem: Environmental > Aquatic > Freshwater >...
TGTCCGGTTCTTAGTCACCACTGACTAAAGATTTCTTGCGTTTCACCCGCGCCCCATTCGGCGTGTCCTCGATCTCGTATGCCGCCTCCTGCTTGAGAAACCACAAGGCGTCAGCGTCTTTCCAGCGCTTATCCGACCGCGCCTGTTGCCGTTGCTGCACCAGTTCCAGGATTTCTGCTGGCACCTCTTCCTCAACCGGCTTCCACTCACCCAGTCCGAGGCCGAAGATTTGGTCAAAAGCCAGCAATGTGGCCTTCTTGGTTGAAGGAGGCAGGTCGCTCCGCGCCAATTCCCAGGCTACCGCCATGGCGCGTGGCATGTTGAGATCCTCATTGATCGTGGCTGAGAATTTCTCCATGAAATCTTCATCCACATTTCCCGGCGCGCCCCAATCGTAAGCCGCTTGGCGCATGCGCTCCAGCGAGGTTGCTGCACCGTCTAATCCTTCCCAACTGAACGTGAGTTTGACGCGGTATAAGGCGCTCAAGCAGAAGAAACGGTAAGCCAGCGGATCATAACCGCGCTCGAAGAGCGTCTGCAGGCGCAAGAAATCGCCGGATGACTTGGACATGCGCTCAGCGTCAAATTGCAGGAAATACCCGTGCATCCAAAAATTAGCCAGGCGCGTGCCATGACAGGCCTCGGTCTGGGCAATCTCGTTCGTATGGTGCACATTGATGTGGTCTTCACCGCCGCAGTGGATGTCAAAGAACGTTCCCAGGTACTTGGCTGACATGGCGGAGCACTCGATGTGCCAGCCCGGGAAACCTACTCCCCACGGGCTGTCCCATTCCATTTGGCGTTTCTCGCCTGACGGGCTGAATTTCCATAAAGCGAAATCGGTGGGATGCTTCTTTTCGCCCATATCGATGCGCGCCCCAGCCTGCAAGCCTTCAACGTCCAGGCGCGCCATGTAACCGTAGTCTTCCAGCTTGGAGGTATCGAAATAAATGCCATCGGAAGTGCGATACGTGAATCCATTCGCTTCGATGCATTGGATGAACTCGATCTGCTCCTGGATGTGGTCGGTGGCTTTGCACCACACACCCGGTTCGTAAATGTTCAAAAGCCGCAAATCTTTGCGAAAAGCCTCAGAGTACTCCTCAGCGATTTCCCACGCGCTTCTCCCCGTGCGCCGGGAACCTTTCTCCATTTTATCTTCACCTTCATCTGCATCCGAAACCAGGTGTCCCACATCGGTGATATTCATGATGTGCTGGACACGATACCCGTTGAATTCGAGCACACGCCGCAATACATCCTCGAAAACGTAGGTGCGCAGGTTCCCAATGTGGGAGTAGTTATACACTGTAGGTCCACACGTATACAGACCTACCTCGGGCGGTTTGAGCGGTTGGAACTCACGCAGGCTGCGTGTATAAGTATCGTATAAATGCAATTTCATTTCCTTTTAGCCTCGGTGTAATTTTACCTCAGATTAAAAACCCCACGTGAAGTAAGCCCACACCATCATCCCAAAACAGATCAGTACGCCTGCCAGGAAAACCAGCGCCAGCACGTGATGCCACAACCTTTGAGGAACGCGCTCCTGATAGCCCAGCACCAACGCCGCCAGGGCTCCTCCCGCCAGCCCGCCCAGGTGCCCCCAATTATCGACACCAGGCATGACAAATCCAAACATCAGGCTGATGCCCGCCCAGATCAGCATCTGCCGGAAAAGCGCCGAGCCAAAGGTGCCGCCGCGATGCCATCCATAATATAACAAGGCCCCAAATAAGCCAAATATCGCTCCTGAGGCTCCCACAAAAAAAGAGGTGCCCATTAGCGATGAAATTGCTGCACCGGATAGTCCGGCAAAGGTGTATATGATCCAAAATCGCGAATTGCCGAACAAAGTCTCCGCCCACGCGCCGATGCGCCGCAGCCAGATCATATTGAAAGCGACGTGCAAAACGCTCCCGTGCAAATAGGTGGCAGTGATCAACGTCCACCACGCGCCGGCTTGCAGCATCACTTCCCCGCCCATCCCCAGCCTGGCGAGCGAGCGGTTCGTGGGCGAGAGCATATCCAGCAAGTTTCCGCTGCTCAGCGCTCCGCGTAAATCGAGGACTAAAGACAGAGCGTACAGCAGAAAACACACCAGCACGATGCCATCCGCAAAATGCAGATTGCCGCTGATCAGCTCACCCAAAATGGGAAAATTTGCATAGGCGCCTGGCTGGCGCAGACCGCAGTAGATACACTGCTCGCTTTGCCTTCCGATCAGCTTACCGCAGCGTGGGCAGGGCAGTGATCCAGGTTGATTGTTCCGGCGAATGCTATTCATAACGATCCTTATCGATTGGTAACGGATATATTCTGGAGAAAAAGGTCTCCAGACCTCTGAAACAGGCTGCGCTCAGCTTATGCCCAACAGGTTCTTCGCAATACGTCACCCGGGCGCCTGCGTCTTCCAGCGTTTCTACTGAGCGGCGCGCTCTTTCAACCGACACCAGATCATCCTGGCTCCCGTGGGCAACAAAAACCGGCAGGTCTTTGAGTGGTTCTGCCTGGACAATCGAATCAACCCCGCGCGGCGTGAAACCCGATAAGCCTGCCAGGGCAGTCAGCCGCTGCGGGTTTAGAAGAGCCAGCGCGTAGGCTAACGCTGCTCCCTGGCTGAAGCCGGCTACACTCAAACGGGCAAAATCAGCCCCTGGGAAAAATGATGGGGTTAGCAATTCCAACAAGGCCTGCACCGCTGGGCGGAAATCATCGATGGAAGGCCAGGCTCCAATCTGATGGGGGTGCCAGCCAAAGCCTCCTAGCGGAGTGGCATACAGGCCGCGCGGCGCTAATAACAGGGTATGACGCGGCAGGCGCGATGCGAAGATCCACATGGCATCTTCATCACCTGTCCAGCCGTGCAGCAGCAGCAACGTTGGGTGCGGTCCTTCGCCTTCTGGTTGGCGATAACGCAGCACCCAGTCATTCAATTTCAGGATATTCGACGATATCAACCCTTACTCCCGGTTGGCGCGCTTGGCGATCCACTCCAGGCCCCACAGGGCCAGGGCGATCAACACCAGTGGAGAAAGCCCCAATGCCAGGCACACTAGGCCTAGCAAGGCCGCGTTGGGACCATAAATCCAGTAAATCAGCCCATCGCCCACGATGAATAAGATCAAAATTCCGCCCACAGCCAGGCGAAAATTGGTTTGCCGGGCGTAGCGGCGCAGATCACGCCCCATTCGATTTCTCTTTTCGGGCTGCGGCAGCTCCCAACCCTGCCACCCGTCGAGACAACCAGCCGCGCCAACTGGTCACACGGTGCAGATCAGGCAAGACCTCCAAGGTCGCCTCCTCCCCCAGGAGGGCTACCTCGTGAACGTCCACCCGGTCGAGCAGGCCCACGTGCGGCACCTTGGGACGGATGAGCACATCCGGTTGATCTAATTTTAACCGCAGCTCCGTGTGTGAGGCGCCCCCAATATCGATCGAGCGCATAAAAATATTCAATGCTTGGGCTATACGCAATCGAGCAATATACGTCGACAGGAATGGCAACGAATTCAACAGGCGCGGCACCGGTGCATTCTCCCAGTGTTCCAGCGGCGGCGAGAGCACCACTGCCGCTACCGGCAGTCCAGGCGCCAGTTGCCGCGCCAGCCGCACCGGGACGGGATCCAGCACACCTCCGTCGATGAGAGTCTGGCCCTGCCATTCCACCGGCGGGAATACCCCCGGCACAGCAATCGTCGCCAACACCGCATCGGCTACACGCCCTGAGCGCAAGATCACCTGTTTAGCTGTCTCCAGATTGACCGCAGTTACCGCAAAAGGGATCCTAAGCTCATCAAAGGTGGTATCCCCGAGGTAATAGCGCAGCAAGGTGCGGATGCCTGCCAGGCCCAACATCGCTGGTCCGTCGCCAGTCTGGCGATGGTAGATCGTATCGGGATTGAGCCGGTTCATGCCTTCTTCGATCTCATCCGGGCTCAAACCGGCCGCGTAAAAGCATCCCCACAAACCGCCCGCGCTGGTGCCTGCCAGCGCCCGGATGCGAAAACCTTCCCGCTCCAGCACACGCAGCACACCGATGTGGGCGTTGCCCTTCACCCCGCCTCCGCCAAGCGCCAATGAGATCTCCATAAGCCTGTTCCGTCGTTTATACACCGAAAGGATACAGCCAGTCAAGATCCGGCGACACGCTTCACAGATTACGGTACAATTCAGCCATGCAGGAATGGCAGGTGCGTTTCCAAATAGAGCTTGAACAAGCCGAGGCCGCCCGCAGTGCAGGCAACCCGGGCAAAGCCCGCGTCTGCGCCCGCCGCGCCGCCGGGATCATCGCAGGTGAATACCTTAGACGCAGCGATTCAGATGCACCCGGTTCCAGCGCCTACACCCGCCTGCGCCAGCTCCAAAACCAGCCCGGCCTTCCCGCCAACATCCTGACAGTTACACAACACTTTCTCGAACGTGTCAACACCGATTACGAACTCCCCTCCGAAGCAGATTTGATCGCAGAGGCGCGCTGGTTGGCTGAGGTGCTCCTGGCATGACTCCAGCTTCCACCGGCCAACCATCTCCATCAACCAAAGACCTGGACGATATCGATCTTTTCGCCGGCTTATCACCGGAAGAGTTGCGGCAGTTGTTCACGGCTGCCCGCCAACACCGCCTGGAAACCGGAAGCTTCGTGTATATGGAAGCCGATCCAGCCGATACCATCTACGCTCTGGTAAGTGGCCGCGTTAAGCTCACCCAGGTAACTCCCAATGGACAGCAGATCCTCTTGAAATACGTCAGCCCAGGCGAGGCATTTGGAGTGGTGTCTGTGCTAAGTGACACCCCTTACCCAGTATCCGCCCAGGCTGATTCCGAGGTGGTGGTGTACGCCTGGGACCAGACCAGCATGCAGCGCTTGATGTCAATTTTTCCGGGAATTGCCCTGAACGCTATCCAGATCCTGGCGGGGCGCGTGCGCCTCTTCCAGGACCGTTTACGCGAACTGGCGACCGAACGCGTCGAGCGCCGAATTGCCCGCACCTTGCTGCGTCTGGCGCGCCAGACGGGAAAAAAAGTGCAGGAGGGCGTGCTCATCGACATGCCCCTCACCCGCCAGGATTTGGCTGAAATGACGGGCACCACCCTTTACACGGTCAGCCGCACCCTCAGCCAATGGGAAACTCAGGGATTGGTACACAGCAGTCGCGAGCGCATCCTTATCCGTTACCCGCACGGCCTGGTCAGCATCGCTGAAGACCTCCCAAAAGATTCAAATCCAATATAACCGTTTTCGGATCCTCATCACGCTCTCGCAGCTTCACACTAAGCATTTCATTCATCCTCGCTTTTGGGGTAACCCAATCCTTTACTCCTGCAATCTATTCAATCCGTGGTCAAAATCTGTTGCACCGTCTCTGAAGTGAATGGTTTGTCTTTGCGCTGGCGCAAAGACAAATCCCTCATCCTCAGGTATTCTTGGAACAACATAGGTGTCTTATGGACCTCGAACCTCTATCTCTCTCCATGACCGTTGGCGAAGTACAAAACCGCTGGCCACAGACCATCCCGGTTTTTTTGAAACACCATATGAGCTGTGTGGGCTGTGCAATGTCCATCTTCGATTCGGTAGAAGATGTGGTGCGCGTTTATCAATTACCACTCGACAATTTTATTGACGAGCTCATAGAAGCCATCTCAGGATCCATAAAAACGATCTAAATTCCGTCCCGAGTACGTGGAACGGATATATACAAAACCATCAGGAGAAACACGAATGTCAGAAAATTACTTCTACGTCGCAGAACTGGAAACCCAGATCCCGGAAATCCCCTCCGACAGCATCATCAGCCGTACTTTTTATCAGGATGACCAATTCAAATCGATCTTGTTCGGATTTGCCGCCGGGCAGGAGCTTTCAGAGCACACTGCCTCCGTGCCGGCGATCATCCACATCCTCTCAGGCGAAGCACGACTGACCTTGGGAAACGATGCCTTCGACGCCAAAGCCGGCAGTTGGGCGCGCATGCCAGCCGGTTTACCTCACAGCGTGTATGCCAAAACTCCGGTCAAGATGCTGCTTTTGATGCTGAGGGATAATGCATAAAGCCTCCCAGAGCCGCAGGCTGCCTCTCTGGGCGCTCGCTATCCTGGCAGGGGCGATCTCCAGCCTCCTGGCAGCCATCTGGGCAGGCTGGTTGCGTCTGGGCTGGAATTGGCCGCCTTTGCAGCCAGATCTGCCCGGTGTGCATGGCGCCTTGATGATCAGCGGCTTTCTTGGCACGCTGGTTGCTTTGGAGCGGGCAGTGGCTTTGCAGCAGCGCTGGATGTACGCGGCTCCGATATTAAGCGCTTTAGGCGCCCTGACGTTGGTTTTTGGCGCGCCTGCCTTACTGGGAGCAGCTTTAGTGACCCTGGGCAGCTTTGGGCTGGCAGCCATATTTGTAGTGATCGTTCGCCGCCATCTGGCTTTGTACACAGCAATGATGGCACTGGGCGCTTTAGCGTGGCTCGTCGGCAATCTCTTCTGGCTCTCCGGCTGGTCGGTCCCCCGCGTAGTGCTGTGGTGGGCGGCTTTCTTAATCCTGACCATCGCTGGCGAGCGCCTGGAATTAGGGCGATTGTTGCGCCTCTCAAGTCAGGCGACGCTGGCCTTTGCCGCCAGCACTGGCATTCTAATCGTTGGCCTCCTGGCAACGTTAATTGATCTTGGCATCGCCACTCGCGTAGCGGGCCTTGGTATGCTTTTGTTGGCGTTATGGCTTCTACGTTTCGATATTGCCCGCCGCACTGTCCGCCAGGGTGGGCTGCCGCGGTTTGCTGCTGTTTGCTTGCTTTCTGGATATGTGTGGCTTGGGCTGGGTGGATCGATCGGTGTGTTCAGTGGCGCGGTCGCAGCCGGTTTGCGCTACGATGCCTTCTTACACAGCATTTTTGTGGGCTTTGTCATCTCGATGATCTTCGGGCACGCCCCAATCATTTTCCCTGCAGTCTTGCAGCTGCCTATCACCTATCGCCCTGTGTTTTATAGCCACCTGCTGCTCTTGCACGCCTCATTAATCGTTCGCCTGGCAGGCGACCTGATGGGTAATTATCCCCTCCGCCTGTGGGGCGGTCTCCTGAACGGCATTGCTATCCTGCTTTTTCTGGCAAACACAGCCTTTGCTATATACAGTGCACGAAATCGCGCAAAACTCGAATAGTGTAATGGTTCTAAAATGAATACACTTCCCATCCTTTGTGCTTAATTATTTTTTTGGAGTTCTTATGCGCATCTTAGCCATTGTTTCCGGTGAATATGGTGCTCGTCATGTTGCCAACCTGCGCGCAAACGGGCCAGCGGATTGGCAGATCCGTGTCTGGCAGGCGCCCCCTGTCTTACCGCCGGTCATCGATTACCCCGAAGATTACCTTCCCGCCGAGATACCCTCTGCCGATCTTCTGCTCTCATTTGCTGAATTGCGCGGCGTTGCTGAGCTGATCCCTGACCTCGCCCAGATATGCGGCGCTAAGGCGGTCATCGCGCCCGTAGATAACGAGGCCTGGCTGCCGCGCGGCCTGGCGCGCCAGTTGCGTGAATGGCTGGAGAAAATCGGTGTCGCCTCAGCTACCCCAAAGCCGCTATGCTCGTTAACCGAACGCGACTATGGTGTCACGCGCCGCCAGCGTATCACCTATTCCGATCCATATATCTCGGCCTTCGCGGCTCATTTCGGCCAACCGGTTCTGAAGATCGATGTTGATCCAGAAACCCGGCAGATCATCGGTGCCCGAGTGCAGCGCGACGCCGTATGTGGCTGCGCTCGTTATGTCGCCGAACGGCTCGTGGGTGTTTCGGCGGATGATGCTGGTGAAAAAGCCGGCCTATTGCACCATCATTTCCCTTGCCTGGCCAGCATGGGGAAGGACATCGATTTTGACGACACCTTGATGCATGTATCGGGAAATGTGCTGAAAGACAACGTCGAATCCCAGGTGCGCCTGTTCCGGCGCATCCCCTTCATCGCCCCTGGAACGCGCTCAGAATAAGATGCCCCCTCTGACCCGTTGGTTCATCAAATCTTCTCTGCTTTGTTTAGTATTGGCTCTGACGCTGCGCGTGCTTCAAACAGGTGAGTACCCTGACCAGATCGCTCCGATGATTTCTGCGCTTAGCCCGGTATATTTCCACCTGTTTATGGTCGGCTGGGTGACTCAAGCCATCTTTGGCGTGGTATTCTGGATGTTTCCCAAATATTCGCTATCAGCGCCGCGCGGCAGTGAAAGGTTGGGTTGGATTAGCTTCTGGCTTCTGAACGTGGGATTATCCCTGCGGATCGTTGCCGAGCCAATGAACGCTCTGCAGTCAGGCTGGCTATGGAGTGCGCTGTTAGTCTCATCAGGACTGGCGCAGTGGCTGGCTGGACTGGCTTTTGTTGCGAATAGCTGGTCGCGGGTTAAAGAAAAATGATATGCCGCGCCTGAGCGTTTGGTTCATCCGCAGCGCCTTGATCTATCTGGCTTTGGGCTTCACCCTGGGTGGCTTGTTGCTGGCGAACAAAGGATGGCCGCTGGCCTCCTGGATGTGGTCATTGCTCCCCTCTCACATCGAGTTCGTCATGATCGGCTGGACGCTCCAACTGGTGATGGGGGTGGCATTTTGGATCTTGCCGCGTTTTAGCCGTGAACCGCGCCGTGGAAATATGCCCCTTGCCTGGGCTTCTTATGGGCTGCTCAATGTAGGTATTGCATTATCTATTGGGATAACGCTTTTCCCCGGTGTGACTGGATTAGCGCTTCTGGCGCGCCTTGCTCAGGTTGGAGCAGTTTTGGCGTTTGCCATTCACGCCTGGCCGCGGGTCAAACCCGCTGGGGCTTGAATTCCCCCTCGCTCTTCGCGTGCCTGCCGCCGGATATGTTGGAGCATTCCGATCGCGCTGGCTAACATCGCGATCGCTCGTACGCTCATCACCACAACCAGCACCACACTCAATAAGCTTACTGCAATGATCAGTAAAACCTGCCCATTTTCCAACTGGGCATCCAATTCCGGGTGGAGTGCCCGCTGGGTAAGCTTACGCTGCAAATCGCCTACAAATTCTGGACGAGGAGATACAGGTTTCAGTGTGGCCTTCAGGTGCCTCTCCAGGCCGAGATATTCAGTTGGTCCCTTCTTCAATAATTGTTCGAGTCTAGTGTGCATATACCACTCAGGTTGTTCCAGGTTCAGTTCGTTTGGCTCGCCACCTCATGATCATCTCCCATCGTCGGCTGCACCAAGTCTTCCACAATCAGATGATGATCCGGTAAGTCATATTCACTGCGCAGCGAAAGCAGCGTGCGATGATATAAGCTCTTTACGGCGCCTTCTGTGCGCCCCATTATTTGGCCAATCTCGGCGTTTGACAGGTGTTCCACAAACTTCAGGATCAGAAGCTGTTGGCGTTCGGAAGAGAGATTGCGAATCAATGCCAGCAAGCGATCCCGTTCTTCCAAATCCAAAAGCTCGTGCTCCGGATGCCCGCCGCTCAACTTGCCTACCATACTTTCCTGCAGCGGAACTTCCTTGCGACGGCTGTTATCACGGTGCCAGTTAGCCACCAGGTTGTGTGCGATGCGATATAACCATGCCGAAAAGGGCAGGCCACGATCGCGATAGCTCCCAATGTGGCGCATCGCTCTAAAAAAGACGCGTGCGGTCAAATCCTCGGCATCGGCGGAATTCCCCGTACGGTAATAAATGTACGTATAGATGCGCCCTACATAACGCGAGTAAAGCGCCCCAAAGGCTTCACCGTCGCCTTGTGCCGCTTGCGCCAGCACCACCTCGTCGCTGAGTTCAGGCACCGTTTCCCTTCCACGACGGGGTTCATCCATAAAAACCCCGTCCAAACCCAAAAGTTTCATTGAGTATAACACGTCTGAACTGGGTAGCCACCTGTCTCGGAATGAGATATAATGAACTCCTCGGGGATGACAGGCTTCGACGGGAGAGGCTGGCCCCGGACAGCGAGCCGATAGGCGCCGACATCGTTAACTCAGCGCAAAACTCAAGTGCCAACCGCACTTCCTACGCTGCTCTTCCTCTCGCTGCATAAGCGATTGATCGAGTAGCTGGTCCTCTAAACCAGGGCCACGTCCACCTGCTCCGAACTCCAGCCGGTAGCAGGACCGGGCGTCACAAAGCTGGAGTGCCGCACGCTACACGCCGCTAAGCGTGCGAAAGAGGGGCTTTCGGGTCCTGGCGGCTGGTCAGCAGCGGTCTTTGCCGCTTGTGATCCTGCTGGCGACAACTACAGGCGGCTACGCTCGTAGAAGTTCGAGGGTCGATTCTTTCGGACGCGGGTTCTTTAACAATTGATGGGCCCCCTGCTATGGTGACATAGCTGGAAAACCTGGCTTTATCAGGGAAAGCTAAACCGCCACGTATTTGCGGCATGCCAATCCTGAGGGGTGAACTCGAAAGAGGGTAGCCCTGCATCGACTCATAGGTTCTTAACTCTGGCAACAGATATGGAACCCTAGGGTAAGGAGGCAAAAAGCTCGATGAGCACTCGCTTGCGATCGAGTAAATCTGCATTGTACCTGCCATTGCGAGGGGTACAGGCAAGATAAGCTTCGATTAACAAATCTGTTCGGCTGATCTTCCGATGGATAACCATGTACGGACGGACAGTTTGCAGAAAGCGCAGTGCCAGGCGATCGGTTACCTTCCAATCGTAGGAGATAGAATGAGACGGTTGTCTCGGTTTTTTTGTGGAAATCGATCCACCAAAACGGTGACGTAGCCACTCTAAGACTTCTCGATCTGTTGAAGCGACCGAAACCTGTGGTGAAGGCCAGCGACCTTTCCGGTTGCGAGTTAGTGAGACTGATCCTTCACCATCCAAAATGCCCGCAGCGTATGCAGCTTCTACGTTGTTATCCAAGGGCACCTCCTTACAAAACGCCAGGGGAGCTGTTCTTTCAGTAGAGCAGCTTCATGAGATAGTCAACACCCTTATGAAAGTAAGGGGCTGCTGTGTCGAGTCCCGCCATCTCCACTGGAACAACCTGACCGGTACTATGTGCTGGTCAGGTTGTTTTTATATCTGGATGACCAATCCCTTGAGGTATTCACCTTCAGGAAAATGGAGTGCTATGGGGTGGTCTGGACCCTGGTGCAGATGCAACAGGATGCGCCCGTCTACCTTCGCATCCAGGGCTGCACCAGCAATGATCGCCTGAAAGAATTCAGGACGGATCCCGCCCGAGCAAGAGAACGTTGCCAGTCTCCCACCCGGCCGCAGCAACTTAAAAGCTAACAAGTTGATATCCTTATAGCCGCGTGCGGCCTTCTCAGCTTGAGAGACGGTAGCTGCAAATTTCGGAGGATCCAAAACCACCAGGTCGAAGCTGCGCCCGCGGTCACGCAGGCCGCGCAGAAAATGAAACACATCCCCTTGTGCCCATTCTACTCGTTCTGCTGGCAAATGATTGAGCTCCAGGTTTACCCGCGCCATCTCCAGCGCCTCAGCGGAAGCATCTACAGCCAGGACGGATTGTGCCCCACCTTTCAACGCAGCGATGGCAAACCCCCCGGTATAGGTATAGCAATCCAGCACGTCCATCCCGGATGCCATCTCTTTTACTAATTGCCGGTTCCCGCGTTGGTCCAGGTAAAAACCGGTCTTATGACCCGTCTTCACATTCACCCAGAAGAGTAATCCATTCTCCTGTATCTGCATCTGCTCGGCTGGTTCACCACCCCATAAAGATCCGGTGCGCGGTTGCAGCCCTTCCAAAGAGCGTACTTCTACATCCGAGCGCTCATAGATTTGCCGCGCCCCGCCCAGCTCAATCAGGAGATCGCAAAGGGTGTCCTTCCAACGCTCGGTCCCCCAGCTTAGGAATTGGACAACGATCGTGTCCTGATAACGATCAGCTACCAACCCGGGCAGCCCATCCGATTCGGCATGCACCAGGCGGTACGCAGTTGCTTCGTATTCCTCGCGTGCCAGGATAGCTTGGCGCAATTCAATCGCTCGCTTGAGACGGGCACGAAAAAAATCCGGATTGATTCGCTCATCCGGATTCCACGACCACACCCGCGCTCGGATCTGTGATTGCGGGCTGTAAGCCGCCTGCCCCAAACAGCGCCCGCTGCTATCGACCAGCCGCACCGTTGCCCCCGGCTCGGGATCGCCGCTAACCCCCCCCACTGCACCGGAAAATATCCAGGGATGCCAGCGCAGCAGCGATTTTTCCCTCCCTGGCTTTAAGATGAGCTCAGCCTTCATACTGGTTCATGAAATGATTCCGAGGCGCTTCCCCGCAGCTTCGATCACCTGCATGGCGTTTTCGATCTCATCTGGCTCATGTGCGGTCGTGACCGTTGCGCGTAAGCGCGCCAGTCCAGGAGGCACAGCCGGTGACACGACCGGCAGCACGAACACATCGTTGTGCTGTACTTCCCGAGTCATTGCATAAGCGGTCTCATCCTCGCCGCACAATACAGGCACGATCGCGGTTTGGGTATACAAAGTATCAAAACCGCGCCCTTTCAGCCCGCTGATAAATTGGCGCGTGTTAGCACTTAATTTCTCGACCCTCCATGGCTCGTCAAGAATCACATCGAATGATTCCTTTGCTGCTGCTGCCTGCGCAGGTGGAAGCGCCGCTGAGAAAATATAGGCTCGGCTGGCGTGGCGTAGATACTCGATCAAATCCTTATTCCCAGCGACATAACCGCCCACTGAAGGGATGGTCTTGCTCAAAGTGCCCATCTTGAAGTCAATCGAGCCAGGCATGTTGAAATACTCTTCGATGCCGCGCCCGCATTTACCCAGTACACCCACCGAATGGGCTTCATCGATCATCAACCAGGCGTGATATTTCCGGCAAATCTCCACCAATCGAGGAAAATCGATGATATCGCCATCCATGCTGAAAACCGCATCTGCCACTACCAATTTCGTCGCTCCGGCTTCCATTTGTTGCAGGCGCTGTTCCAACGCCTCCATATCGTTATGCCGGAAGCGGACGAACTTTGCTCCCGACATTAAGCAGCCATCCACGATACTGGCATGGTTGAGCTTATCGGAAATGACGTAATCGCCGCGTCCCACCAGAGTGGATACCACGGTCAGGTTGGTCACGTAGCCTGAGGTGAATGTGATCGCTGCTTCGGTTCCCTTAAATCCAGCTATTGTATCTTCGAGTTCGCGGTGAAGCGAGAGCGTACCCGCCAGCGTGCGCACGCCATGCGTCCCGGTACCGTATTGATCGATGGCGTTTCGTGCAGCCGCATTAATACGTGGGTGTCCGATCAAGCCCAGGTAGCTGTACGAAGCAAACATGCTCATCTGGCGCCCATTGACTAATACTTGCGCCCCGCCGCGCAGCTCGGAAATCGGCTGGTTATAAAAATACAGATCTGCCTGGCGGGCCTTATTCACCCGCTCCTGAATGGCATGCATACGCTGCTGGATGGTGTCTTCATTCTGTTCGTCCATGCTTGCCTCCTTCGATCAAATTAACTACCGCCTGCCAGGCGTCGCAAGCCGTCTTCATCCAGGATTGGCACGCCCAACGATTGCGCTTTTGCCAGCTTAGAGCCTGGATTTTCACCCAATACCAGGTAACTGGTCTTTTTACTAATAGAATCAGTGACTTTACCACCCAATGATTCGATAAATTCTTTTGCACCCTCACGGGAAAATCCGGTCAGCGTCCCCGTGACCACAAAGGTCATCCCATTGAAGGGCTGCGGTGTGCCTGCTGACACCTGGCGCGCCTCGGCTTTAGGCCAAACACCCGCCGCACGCAGTTTTTCAAGCACCTGCCGGTTCGCTGGGCGTGCGAACCAATCGACGATTGCCTGCGCGATATTGGGCCCAATGCCCTCCACCAATTGCAGCGTTTCCAATGGCGCTGCGGCTAATTGATCAAGATCCTGAAAAGCAACTGCCAGATCCACCGCCACCACCTCGCCTACCCCGCGAATACCCAACGCGCTGAGCAGGCGCGGCAGAGGACGTTGACGCGATGTTTCAATCGATTGCAGCAGATTATCAGCTTTTTTATCGGCAAAACCTTCTAATTTCAGCAGATCCTCGCGTTCGAGCCGATATAGATCGGCGACATCCCGCACCAGGCCGGCAGCTACGAGCTGTTCCACAATCTTGATTCCCAGCCCTACGATGTCCATATTGCCGCGCGATACAAAATGCTCCAGGTTGCGGATCAACTGTTCTGGGCAGGCAGCGTTGACACAATACCAGGCTACTTCTCCAGCAAAATGCTCTACTGGCTGACCACATACAGGACAAGCCTGTGGAGGCACAAAGTTACGTTCTGTTCCATCACGCACCTCCACGACCGGCCCAATCACATACGGAATCACGTCACCGGCGCGTTTGACGGCTACCCGGTCTCCGACGCGAATATCCTTCTCGGCGATATAGTCAAAATTGTGCAGAGTAGCCTGGCGCACAATTACTCCCCCAATTTCCACCGCCTCCAAGACCGCGTACGGGGTGAGCACTCCGGTGCGCCCCACATTCACACCAATCTCCAGCAGGCGCGTGGTGACCTCTTGTGCGGGGAACTTGAACGCGATCGCGCCGCGTGGATCTTTTCCCACTACGCCCAGCTCATCCGCCAGAGCGAGCTCGTTGATCTTAATCACTGCGCCATCCATCTCGTAGGGGAATTGGTCGCGGCGAGCTGCCAGTTGACCGTAAGCCTGGATCGCCTCCTCAAGGTTGTGGCATAATTGGCCTTCCACAACCGGAAATCCCATCTCTCTCAGGTATGTCAGCATGCCAGTATGCGTACCGGGTAAATCCCCCTCACTGGCGACGATCGCATAGGTAAGCAAAGTAAGCGGTCGCGAAGCGGTGAGGGTGGGATCCAATTGGCGCAGAGAGCCTGCAGCGGTATTCCGCGGGTTGAGGTAGGTTTTTTCACCTGCCTCTTCCAGACGTTTGTTCAAGGCTTCGAAATCAGCCAGATTGATGAAAGCTTCACCGCGCACCACCAGATAAGGCGGAGCGGTGGGGCCATCATTTCGTACGGGGATTTTTAGCGGCAAGGCGCGAATGGTGCGCAGGTTAGAGGTGATCTCTTCCCCCACCTCGCCATCTCCGCGCGTGGCCCCTTGCACAAAAAGGCCATTGCGGTAATGAAGCACCACCGTCAGACCGTCGATTTTTGGCTCCACCACAAATCCGGCCTGGGCAACCCGCTGGTCGAGTTTTCGAATGCGCTCGTACCAGGCGCGCACATCCTCAGCAGTAAAAGCATTCCCCAGGCTTAGGATGGAGCCGGGATGGCGAATTTTTGTAAATTTCTCCGCAGGAATTGCCCCGGTGCGCTGGGTAGGTGAATCAGATGTGATCCATTCCGGGTGCTCCGCTTCCAATTGGCGCAGCTCTGCCAGCATGCGGTCATACTCATAGTCGCTGATGACCGGGGCATCTAATACATGGTAACGGTAATTGTGATAATTAAGTTCCTGGCGCAGTTCTTCGATGCGCGCCAGATCTGGAGGTGTGCCTGGTAAGTTTTCCATAGCGTCGTATTATAGCGCAAAGCCTTCGATGTGAATCATTCGGGAAATCAGCCGCTGGGCTCGGCTTTCAAGATTTTACCAGCAGCATCGTCCTTCAACGCCTGAGGGGCAGATAATCCTTCTGCTCCGGTTAGAATAAGCGCAATCCAAACCAGGTCTGCCAACAGCAAGTGTACCAACTGCATCCACACCGGCGCTAACAATAGCACATTGATCACTCCCGCGCCGAGCTGGATGAGCGTGCCCACGGTCAGTAAGCGCGCCAGGTGCAAGATCGTCTTGGTAGAACGGTTCACGCGCAGAACACCAGCTACCACGAGCAAATAGCTGCCAACGATCACCGCGATGGTTGGATGGAGCAAGCGCAGCCGGGTAAGAAAATGGGCTGTCGGGGAAAAATCCTGTCGCAGACCTTCCGCCAATGTACTTGCCGGGAAAAGTGTATCGCCCAACGCTGTCAGGGCGCCGCTGGCTCCCAGGATCAATGTCCCCAGGATCCCCACGCCAATAAGCCAGGGCATTGATCCCGAAGGACGAGCCGTAATCGCTCGCCCATCCGAAGCCAACCAGGCGGTCAGGCTGAGGCTTGCCAGCAGCAAGAAGGTGTTCAAGAGATGCAAAACAATACTGATTGCACGTCCCAGTGAGGCGTCATCAGCCACCCATTCAAATAAAACGAGCCCGGCGCCTAATAGAGCTTCCGTAAGGATAAACACAGAAGATAACCAGGCTCCTCGCCGTATGATCGATCCTGGAGCGTAGACTCGCAGCGCCCAAATTAACAGGCCCAACACAGCCAATAATGCCGCACCGCTGCTCAATCGGTGGACAAATTCTACGATGGTCTCGATTTGCGGGGCGCGCGGGATTACCATGCCATTGCACAAAGGCCAATGGCTGCCGCAGCCCGCTCCTGAGCCGGTAGCGCGCACGTACGCGCCCCATAAAATTACCAAAAGGTTATAGGCTAACACTGCCCAGGCATAGCGAGCAAAACCGGATAGTTGCTTCAATACGATCCTCCTGTCTCCTAAAAATTGAACAGCTTTGGTTGCTGGGGGGGTATAAAATCAATCGCCGGCAGCCCTATTACCGTTTTAAACTGGTTGCACGTACCAGGGGCAAAACCAGCATAATCGTTGTTGAAGAATCCGTATATGGAATCAACTTTTTCCAGGCGCACCTGCAGATGCGTCCACCACCAGGCTAATTCTGGATAGCGATCCTGGCGCACGCGGGTGTGGTGAGCATACGTACCATGTTGCCCGATCCAACGGATATATAAGAAATCAGAGGTCAATGGCACTTCTCTGGGCAAGTTGGGGAACTCTGTCGCCGCCCAACATACCCTGTGACGGGTCAGCATGGAGGCGGTGTCGCTCGCCGCAGTGTACCATGAAGGGTGGCGAAATTCAACCGCCAGGCGTATTCCCTGCCTAGCCTCCACTTCAGCCCATAAAGCGGATAGAAAGTCTGCCAAACGACCTGCCTGGGTTTGGGTAAATGAAGGTGGAAACTGCATCAAAACCATACCCAGCTTATCGCCGAGCAGGCGGGCGCTTTGTAAGAATCCAGCCATATCGTTGAGCGAGGTTGACAGCTCCCTCTCATGCGTGATCGCCTGGGGCGTTTTCAGGCAAAATCGGAATTCTGGCGGTGTGACCGCTAACCATCGCTGGATGGTCGCCGTCCGGGGAGTGCCATAAAAGCTCGAATCGATCTCCACAGCATCGAAGATACGGCTGTAGTGCGCCAAATAATTGCGCGATTCCAGGGCTGGCGGGTAAAAGACACCCTGCCAATCCTTATAACTGAATCCCATCGTTCCTAAGTACCAGTCACTCATAATATCGTTCTTTGGGTTATTCCGTTGTAGAGGGTTATATGTGGGGGTTGTTGGCGGGCAGAGCCCGCCAACAACCCCCACATCTTCCCGTCACCACGGCGACTCCCAGTGATCCCATAATCTTGTATGACAAAATTCGAATCTACTAAATTATAATTGGTAGAGAGAGTTTTCACATGCCCGCCTCGGAAGGATAAGTTATGCCTGACTCCATCGCCTCGAGCATCGTCGTATATGGAACAAAATGGTGTGGGGATTGCCATCGCGCCCGCAGATTTCTGGATTTGAAGAAACTCCCCTACACCTGGATCGACATTGACCAGGACAAAGAAGCTGAGCTCTATGTTATCCGTACCAATCGCGGCATGCGCAGTGTTCCAACAATTGTCTTTGGAGATGGATCTGTCCTGGTAGAGCCATCTGAGCTGGCACTCGCTCGTAAATTGGGAACAGACTGATTTCACGATCCGCGCTTATTTTAGGGGCTACCGGCTTTATCGGCGGGCACATCGCCAGGGCTGCTTTGGACGCCGGCTGGCAGGTGCGCGGCTTACGCAGGAATCCAGGCGCTGTCGGGCATTTAGGGGAAGCTCGCGTGGAGTGGTACCAGGGCAATCTTACCGATCCAGCCGCTTTAGAACAAGCTATGCTGGGAGTCCAGGTCGTTTTTCACGCCGCTGCTTATTATCCAA